>PDWJ01005055.1_pt1 | contig 11097 bp, 5 predicted proteins | sample 1430881 | NCBI WGS metagenome assembly PDWJ01 (sample SAMN01162460, study PRJNA174530) | Oral metagenome, whole genome shotgun sequencing project. | biome: Marine environment; feature: Marine mammal; material: Swab sample of the gingival sulcus; isolation source: swab sample of gingival sulcus... | reverse complement strand
AACAAGCTTCTCGCTTGGCGTTTTTTTTCGTTTCCGTTCGCACTTCTCATATTAGAATTGCGGGTACATTGTTCAGTTTTCATTGTTCGATTCGCTGCCGTTATTTTTTTCGCGACAGCTTATACATATTAACACATCACTTTTTCCTTGTCAACATGTTTTTTTATTTTTTTTTGTTTTTTTTTATTTGCTCCCACGAGCTGTTTTGTCTTTCTTTTTTCAGTTTGGTCAGTTTAGCACAAGCCAAATGGTTTGTCAAGCACTAATCCTATTTTTTTTATTATTATTTTTTTAAGCGCTTCAAACTACATTAAAATAACAAATTTACCACTTCTTCTAACCTCTCTACAGGATAGAGTACGGCATCTGTTACAATGTTTTTGGCATTTACTTTCGGAAGTATTATTCTTTTAAACCCTAATTTTGTCGCTTCCTTTACTCTTTTTTCGGCGTCCGAAACTCCTCTAATCTCGCCAGCCAATCCCACTTCACCAAATACGATTGTCTCTTCATCTACGCTTTTGTTTCGATAGCTTGATATGACGGCTGATATTACTGCTAAATCAGTAGCTGTCTCTGTCACTGTTACGCCGCCTACTATATTGAGGTATACGTCAAAATTGTTCATCGTGATGCCGAGTTTTTTGTCCATGACGGCAAGGAGTATGCTCAGCCTGTTGTAATCCATGCCAAGTGCCACCCTTCGAGGCGAAGGATAAGACGTGATACTACAGAGCGCCTGCACTTCAATGAGTAGCGGTCTTGTTCCCTCCATCGTCGGGCAAACTACAGAACCCGCTTCATCTTTTGGTCTATTCCCTATAAACAGTTCCGATGGGTTTTCAACACCCTTTAGCCCCTCACTGTTCATCTGGAAAACTCCTAACTCATTTGTAGAACCAAATCTATTCTTGACGGCTCTTATCAAGCGAAAGACATTGTTCTTTTCGCCCTCAAAGTACAGCACCGTATCGACGATGTGTTCCAATACTTTTGGCCCAGCAATACTGCCGCTTTTTGTGACGTGACCAATAATAAACACGACAATATTTCTGCCCTTTGCTATGTGCATGAGCTTGCTCGTTATTTCCCTAACCTGACTGACAGAACCCTGAGCAGAGGAAATTTCTTCATCATATACCGTCTGAATAGAGTCTATGATGAGGACATCAGGCATGTAATCATCAATCGACGACACGATAGACGATATTTCATTTTCTGATAAAAGCATGATGTCAGAATCCTTTGCGCCCACTCTACCAGCTCGCAGCTTTATCTGAGAGAGGGACTCCTCGCCCGACACATAGAGTACCTTTTTGTCCCTTGAAATGTTATTTGCCACTTGGAGTAGTAGCGTCGACTTACCAATCCCCGGGTCTCCTCCCACTAATATCAGCGAACCATCTACGATACCGCCTCCTAATACTACATCGAGTTCATCAAATCCCGAAGGCGTCCTATTGTAGTTTTCGTACTTAACTTCACTGATCTTAACAGCAGAGGAAGATTCCTTTTTTATTTTGGTCTTTTTATCGACCACTTCTTCGACAAACGTACTCCACTCAGAACAGTCTGGGCATCTTCCCATCCATACTTCACTGACAGATCCGCACGAACTGCAGATGTACTTTGATTTTTTCTTCGCCACATTTACACCTTTCGTTTTCCACATAAACAGTACAAGGTTTTAGTGAGCCCACCAAAACCTTGTAAAGTAACTTATAAAAGCGCTATGGTAAATTACGCCATTATCTTCTTAGCCATTTCCTCTAAGTCGTCCATCACATCATCAGGCTCGCCTTCCACTGTGACAGGGTCAGCAACTAACTCGCCGCCAGCTTCTTCTACTCTAGAAACCCAAGTTTCCATGTATTCTCCGCCGCCCCAGCCATAAGAGCCAAATAGCGCTAACTGTTTGCCAGATAATTCTGGAGCAAGTTCTTCCATTAGAGGCTCGATATACTCATCATCGAGTTCTTCTGTTCCACAAGCAGGGCAACCAATCACCATAACATCAGCTGCTAAAAGAGCATCTTTGTCCGCTTCAGAAGCCTCTAAATAAGTTAGCTCAGCACCTAGTTCAGTTAGAGAATCCTTTAATTTTTCAGCCATCGCCTCTGTGTTGCCAGTGTTACTTTTATAAACTAAAACTATATTCTTCATCATTATTTCCTTTCTATTACTTAAAGTGTCTATACCTCATATCCGTACTTAATAACAGATTGTCCGCACTTAAATATACCATTCATCCATAAGAATTTCAATATTTGTAGACAAATTTTACTAATTACTTTCATCATCTTCCATTATGCCCGCTATGACAGTGGACAAACTTTGCAGATAACTATAGTCCTTGTACCCAAATTCCTTTATATTTATACTAGAAAAAACAGATAATTTTGCAATTAACTTGCCATTTCTCACAATATTTGAAAAAGCATAGGTCGTATAATTCGTCCTGCCGTTAACTTTTTTAATCTTGTTTTCATCTTCCCAGTCGACGTAGTGACCAGATTCTTCTAGGTTCATAATATGCGATTTTAGACTGGAATTAATCATATATCCATCATTGATATCAAGATGTTTTCTCAGACTAATGTCTTCCATATAGGTTCTGTCTTTAAACAATATACTAATCTCTCTGGCATCGATGACATCCATGAGTATCCTTACAGCCTTCTCAAGTTTTGTCCTCGTGTCCAAGTTCATAGAAACGAGATCCGAAATATCTAGTATCGCCTTTACCCTAATCGCATTTTCTGATGCGTTCATGCTAAATACCCCAGCAAAACTCTTAACCTGATGGCTGACGCCAGCTAAGTCCTCTGTGTAATAAGTGACCACGTTTTTGCCGTTTGCCTTTGAAGCGTATAGCGCTCTATCTGCATTTTCTACGAGTTTTGCAAAGTTCGAACCATCGGTCGGATACACGCTCGCGCCGATACTTATCGTGAGTTCGCCATCTTGCCCCATGAGCTTAGCATCTTCAACGTTTTTCCTGAGTTTTTCGGCAACTTTATATCCAATCTTTTGATCGGCGTTGTTTATGACGACGATAAACTCCTCGCCTCCGTATCTACCAACAACATCTTTCTTTCTGAGAGAGTTTTTTAAGACGGAACCCAGCTTTACCAAGATATCGTCTCCTCTTCGGTGCCCAAAGTTGTCATTTACCTGTTTGAAATTGTCGATATCAATCATCAAAACAGAAAAAGAATAGTTCATATTTTCTGTCCTGCTTATCGTGCTATCAATATGTCTTTCCACAACACTTCGTATAAATACCCCAGTGAGTTTATCCACCGAAGATTTTTTATACAGATTGTAATTGTCGATTACCATGGAATGAAGCCCATCATAAGTCCTTATCTCTGTGAGTTTTTCCAGATTAATCTCACTGATAGAGAGCTTTGACTCTAAGTATACATAAGCAGATACGGTCTCATCACAGCCCGCTGCATCATCAGAACGCCTAAACAGGTTGCCACATGCCTGTTTTTTGCAAATAGGAAACACGAGGACATTCCTGTCATTAGAGCAGTCAAAAGTTCTTTTAATATTGTTCTTTTTCTCAATTAATATAAAGTCCTCACTCTTTCTGATTGACGGAATACAGCCGACAAAATCAGCAGGTGTCACGCCGCCAAGCGCATTAAAGACATCCACAATATTATCATCTTCGTCCAAAATTACCATGCTCGCTCGCTCCGACATTGTCGAGTGCATAAAGTACAGCAGCATATTTTCTATGTTTTTCTCATTGTCATCAGTCATAGAACTGATATAATCATTAACAGTGGGAAAATAACTACCACTGAGCTTAATATAAATGGAACCTATTATGTTTCTAAACGCTTCATCGTTTAACATCGCATCTCTAAGTTCTGAGTCAAAGGTAAAGTACAGCTCATCAGGAGACTGCACTTCCTGATTAAAGAGTTCTTTTTTGAGCTTGATCATCCTCTGGACTAATTTGCTAAACAGCACATCATTCTTTATGTAGTTGTTTCGATCCGCCTCAGAAAATCGCCTTAACTTGCTGTAGTACTTGTGCATTGCTTCATAGTAGAAGAACATAGCTTCGTATTTCTTTTCCCTATCGTATTCTATGTTGCCGACTACAAAATAAAACTGCCAAAGAAAATAAGCATCAGTAGAATTGGATGAAAACACAAACATAACGATATCCATAATATCTTTTTCTTCCAGTATCATCTGCAAAAACGCTTCCTTCTCTGAGACGTCATCCAACAGCTTGACATCTGATTGCCTGCTCACTAACCTCATCAACATATAGAAGAAATTATAGTTTTCAAGCGCATAAGAAGCTAGGGCAATCGTCAAGAGAAGCTCTTTAAAGAGCGCCCTCTCAAATGGAGGAAGCACCATTTTTTCTATTATCGAAATATCAATCAGCTCAACATCATTCCTGCCGTCTATCATCAGTACATAAGCGTATGCAAACTTGAGCTTAAAGAATGTCACCTTTTGAATGTCATCAAAATGACAAATACCATGTTCTTCTATGTATAGTATTTTTTCACCTACCTCGTCAAATTTTTTAAAATTAAACGCGAGGTATGCACTGAGTAGGACATTAAAATACGTATCGGATTTTTCTGGTTTTATATCGGAGTTTTTAGCTACCCGTTCAAACTTTTCTATTTTATTGATGGCAATATCGTATTTTTCAAGCATGATGAGATCATTTATGCCCTTGTTTAAACACTTGTAAAGAAGTTTTTTCTGAGAAGTTTTCTCCGCTATGACCTCGGCTTTACGCGAACTCTCAAAGGCTTCGGCAAAGCGCGACAAATGGGTATTAACCCTACTCAAATTATAGTGAATTTTAGACTTCAACCATACGAAACCGACATCCCTCATCAGTTTTTCAGCCTTCACAAAGTATTCAGATGCCTTTTCATCGTCATAGATATAATCCAAATAGAGTTCTCCCATAAAATTATAGAATTCTACAAGCTGATAGAGGTAGATTTTATCTTCCGCATTTGATATGAGTTCAAGCATTTCTTCTTCTAATTTTAAGTAATCACCACTTTCGAGATAATATGTAGCTCTAAAATACCTACAATAAGAATGAATGTCTTCTAAGCCCTTACTCTTTGAATCCTTGATTAATATCTCCGATTTTGCAAGCAGAGACGGATAATCCCCTGTCACTGCATAATACCTCAAATCAAGAATATCGAGTTTATAGCTTAGTTCCCTGTCAATATGTATCGATTTTTCTCTCTTTGTCGTTTTTATCTCCAAGTAGATATTCTCAAATTCTTCAATTCGGTCAGTGTGTAAAAGTAACTTCGCATACTCCATTTGCGCATAGACTCTATAATTGATATAGGTATCAGAATCCGATATTGCTATAATATCTTTATAGATCGCTTCCAGTTTTCTCACATTTCCAAATTTGTATAATGCTCTACTCTCTTCGATTAGTATCTTTAGGCTTAGGCTAACATCGTTTATATCCTCGGCAATCAGCTTTGCAAACGTGAGGTAGTCAAGCACTTCACCAAACTTGTTCTCCCTGCTCTTCTCTCCACTCTTTTTGATGAGTATTTCAACTGATTTTTTTGGATTTCCAGAATTAACTAAGTGATATACATAAGAGTCAAATTCAGAGTCGTCATAGTCTTCTAACTCTTCATAATAATCCTTGCACATTCCATGAAACTTCAATTTTTCCTCAGAGCTCAGACTCATATAGATGGCGCTTAGTACTTTGTAGTCAAAGAAATCATAGTAATTGCCCCAATTGGAACTGAGTTTTCTAAACACTCTACTCCTTATCAAATCTCTCATTGCAAAATCAAATCGTCTAGGAGGGAGTTTGGTAAACTTCAGCGCAAAAAACACGTCGAATTTGTTTGCATAAACCGAAAACAGCTTCGCAATATATACCGAGTCCAATCCCAGTAAATCTAAGGTCTCTATCACTTTCTTATAGTCGTCATCTCTTTCATACGACAAACTTATATTTTCAAAATTTGTAACCACATATTTTCTGTCACTATTTATATATATATAGCCCTTTCCTATGAGGTATTTAATCGAACTCTTGATGTTTTTTGGATTTCCATGAACTAGAGAATACGTCGACCTAGCAAGCATCTTGGCTGTACCAAAATCCACAAACAGTAGACTCATCAAATAATCCACAGTATTGGAATGGTTAAAAGGCGTTAGTTCTATGTATTCATATGGCAAGAGCGTATCTTCACCCTCGTACTCGAAAGGCATATAGTTTATTGACACGACGATAAAAGGTCTTCTCGACGAATTTATAGACAGGAGCTCATACAGCGTATCCAAATCCTCTTTGTTCATCTTGTCCACGTCATCAAGGAGGATGACAAAATTATGCGTTTTTGCCACCTTCATAATTAAATTTATAATCCTGCTCTTTAACTTGATGACTTCTTCTTCCCCATCTAACACGTCCGAGGCTTTAATATTCCACTTCTTAAAGTACTCTGGAACGAGCTTTACAATATCCCCGCCATACTCTTTGATAAAGGATTCTGACACGGGAAATTTATCTAGTATTTTTTTGACAACTTCGGAAAAGAAATTAAACCCCATATATGATCCCACTCTGATGTCCGCATCGCAAAAGATAGGATTTAAGCTCTTAATCCTCAACTTGTGTTTAAGTTCATTTAAAAATCTTGATTTCCCATTACCTATCCCTGACTTTATAAAAACGCTACCCACATGAGAGTCATTGTAAAAGAAATCTTGAATCATCGCTTCCGTCTTTATGAGTTCGTCATCTTTACCTATGAGCCCTACTTTGAAGTCAATGTCTTCATAGTACTTTCTATCCCAAAAGTCTTTTGAAAGTCCATGCGTCTTTACAAGAACATCCCATATACCATCCACTGTACTTGGGCGATCTTCATAAGGTCCCATAGACCTCTTCATCACATCGTATAGCTCAGGATACTTCGGCTTAATGTCCAAATCCAAATCCACTGGATGTTGCTGATAGTCTTTTCCTGTAATCAAATAATAAGCGACAATAGCGAGATTGAGTATATCAGAGCGCTCATTTTTATATAAACTATCATACTCCTTAACACTCACTTCAGAGAGCACGGTAAAATCATTTTGATGGCAATTTCCTATGCTGGATAATTTTACATCAACTTCTCCGTGTTCGTCACCAAATATGATGATATTATTAAAAGATAGATTGTCATACGATAATTTTTTAAAGTGAATGTATTTCAAAGCGTAGATAATTTTTTCGAGAACCTTTAATCTGTCGGCTTCACTAAGTGCCTCATAAGAAAGGATTAAGTTGTTATCAATGTATTCATAGACAAAGAAATACTGCCTGTTGGTAAAATTAAAGTCATTAATAATATCAAATCGATAATCGATTAAAATATTTGGATGAACTACTTTTGTATAATTAAAAAAGCGGTCAGAAAAGTCCATAATATACGACTTGTCTATGTTTTTATTAAACACCTTAAGACTGTACACCATGTTTTGCTCTAAATCTCTGACCTTATAAATTTTGCCATCTACGGTTTTATCAATTAAATCTAATACCTTATATCTCTCATTAATTACATCCATCTAAACACCCACTAACAACATCGTTTTCAACACAAAACATCTAAACCGCTCAGATATAGCCTTATCAAGTTATCACTTATTGTCATCTATATACGGTATCGGCTAAAACTTCGCATTATTTACGCCAATCATTCTACTGATAACCACAACTACACCTTATGAATAGAATTATTATACCCTAAGTTCACCAGTTTTAAATCGCTGACTATACTTTAAAACAATAATAAAACTTAATAAAAGAATTACCCCTTTGAGATTACTACTCATCGTAATAGTCCACCAAAAACCATTTAAGCCCAGCCAATCTTCCCTGGCAAAAACAGAGGCAAACGGGATTCGAAGCCCTGTAAACACGATACCTATCAGGGCTGGATACTTCGTCATACCTAGACCATTAAAGGCGCCACTAGCTAGCATTTCATACATCATGAGTAGCTGTGATAGCGACAGGATTTTCAAATAATCCATACCATAAGGTAGGCACTTAGGATCCGGAAGGAACAAGGCAAAAATCTCGCCTGCATAGAAGAACATAAAAAATGTTACAATAAGTCCAAACACCGTCATTATCTTTATCGATACAAAAAATCCTTCTCTTATGCGATCAGTCTTCTTTGCCCCTAAATTCTGACCGGTAAATGACCTAATCGCAGACTGAAAACCGCCAGCTGTCATCCACGAAATGGATTCAATCTGAGCACCAACCCTCTGAACAGCGATTGGGATATCACCATAATCGGATAACATTCTGGCGATGACAAGGGCAAAAAATGTATACATCCCACTCATCAGTCCAGCTGGATATCCCAACCTAGCAATCTCAAACATATCGCTGTAAACGGGCTTTCTAAAAATGTGAAATTCTGAAAACGGCGAACTTTCACTCTTTATATGATAAGAGAAGAGGAAGGTGATGGTAAACTGAGAGATGACCGTCGCATATGCGGCGCCCACTACACCAAGTCCACTAAAGCCAAAGGCGCCAAATATTAAGAAATAGTCTAGGACGATGTTCATACCAAGTCCAACAGAGCTAAACTTTAGGGGAATCTTACTCGAACCAACGCCATAGTATATACCCGACATAATCTGGTTGTAAAAAGAGAGCGGAAAGCCTATGGCAATTATCGATAGATACCTCATGCCATCGAGGTTTGTCGCCTCGTCCTTTATATTTACAAAGTGGATTAACGGGTCTCTAAAAACGTACATCACAAGCGCGTACAAAACGCCCAGAAAAAGACCCAGCTGAACAGCGCTTCGCGCATACTCTCTAGCCTTTAACTCATCTTTTGCACCAGTGTATTTAGACACATTTATCTCGGCACCGATTTTAGATATCAAGACAAGCGAAAAAGACAGCCACATATAAAATCCCGCTGTTCCCGATGCGGCGACAGCTTTGTAGCCAACCCTGCCCAGCCACATCATATCGATCATATTGTACGCCATCTGCATAAATGAAATCATCATGATGGGAAGGGCGAGTTTTATTAATTTGCTCCTTATATTTCCTATGGTCAAATCAACCTTTGTCTTCATTCACTGTACCTTTCTAAATTACTACACCTTCATCTATTACTCCGTGTCAAGACTCCTACGTCTTTTCGAAACAACCTTTCACGCGTTAGCTAAGTCGTGAGCCAAAAGTTTCTCGGTCGAGTATTAGTATATACACTCCGCTTCGTAAACTTTTGACATACTCCTTGCTACCACATAAAATCTTGTTCCGAAATAACTATCCTGTTTATTATATTGTATTTTTCCACATTAGGAATGATTTTCCCGCGTTAAGACTCCTACGTCACTACGTTCCTCTGAGTGACAACGCGGGAAAGCGTAAAAGGAATACCCTCGCAAGCGCTAAAAGTCAATTATTGTCTGTTCTCTTCGACAATGCCTGATGATATCACGCTATCACCTATCAAGATGTTTCCTCTAAAATCTATCCCCCTGCAGATGGCCCGCACGCCGTCTACTTCGACCTCTTTATCAGCGAGATAAAAGACGCTATTGATGTAGTCAATAAGTCTTGTATCAACTGCCTTCAATTGTTCATACAGACTGACTTCCCTAAAAAAGTCCAAAACAAAGCGCTCGACAAAATCAACTGTGTCTATACGATAGGATGTTTCTGCCTCTATCGTCGAAGCAATCTCAGCGAGTTCATCTGGCAGCCTTCCAAATAAATTCAAGCCTATTCCCACTACGACTACAGGTCTGTTCACATTATCTATCACACTCTCTGTGAGTATCCCGCTAATTTTTTTGCCGCCTAGCATGATGTCATTTGGCCACTTTATCGTTAGAGTGGCGTCCTTCTTTATATGATGAGCCAAAGACTGATGTAACGACTTAGCAGCAATTTGCGATAGAAAGGAAAGCATATCCAACGATAGATTCGGCTTTAAGAGCACGCTAAACATCAGGCAGCCATCAAAATCAGAAAGCCAAACCCTCCCAACTCTACCTCTGCCACTTGTCTGCGCTTTCGCAATGACAATCGCCCTATCATATTCCCGCGCTATATTTTTTGCATAGGTATTGCTAGAATCAATTATATCAAGAACCTTGACACTGTCAAAAATGTCAAGGTTCTCCAATCTACTATATATATCGTTATAGTTTATCGTCTTTTTCATAAACTACCTAAGAAAATAGCGTGAGTAGCGTTCCCGCTGCAACCGCTGACCCAATTACCCCCGCTACATTTGGCCCCATAGCATGCATGAGGAGGAAGTTCTCAGGGTTTTCAGACTGACCTACTGTTTGTGAGACTCTAGCAGCCATAGGGACTGCTGACACACCAGCTGAACCGATGAGTGGGTTGATTTTAACCTTTGAAAATCGGTTCATCAATTTCGCCATGAGGACGCCAGAACCCGTACCCACAGAAAAAGCTATTATTCCAAGAGCTAGTATCATGAGAGTGTCTACCTTTAAAAATGCCTCTGCTGTCGCCGTAGCACCCACGCTGAGACCAAGCATGATGATGATAATATTCATCAGTGCATTTTGCGACACTTCTTCTAGCCTCTTAGTAACACCACACTCTCTAAATAAGTTGCCAAGCATGAGCATACCTATGAGGGTAGTCGCTGCTGGCACGATAAGTGCCACAATGATAGTAACCGCGATAGGAAATATTATCTTTTCCTTCTTTGATACCACTCTGAGCTGTTCCATTTTAATCTTTCTCTCCGAAGAAGTAGTCAACGCCTTCATAATAGGTGGCTGAATCACGGGAACCAGCGCCATATAGGAATACGCTGCTACGGCAATAGGCCCCAGTAGTTGAGGCGCTAATTTTGCCGTCGTATAGATAGCTGTCGGTCCATCTGCCCCCCCTATTATACTGATGGACGCCGCCGACAAACCGTCGAACCCCAATAGCATAGCCCCTATAAAAGTAAAAAATATGCCAAACTGAGCAGCAGCACCTAGGAGTAGCAGTTTAGGGTTGGCAATTAAGGGACCAAAATCTGTACT
>PDWJ01005349.1_pt1 | contig 11098 bp, 7 predicted proteins | sample 1430881 | NCBI WGS metagenome assembly PDWJ01 (sample SAMN01162460, study PRJNA174530) | Oral metagenome, whole genome shotgun sequencing project. | biome: Marine environment; feature: Marine mammal; material: Swab sample of the gingival sulcus; isolation source: swab sample of gingival sulcus... | reverse complement strand
CATTGTTCCTGAAGAGCGTATTTTATTGGGTAGTAAGAAAGATAATTTCTGGGAAATGGGTGATCAGGGGCCTTGCGGACCATGTTCTGAAATTCATGTGGACATCAGAGATCTGGAAGACCGTCAAAAATTAGATGGGGCTACACTGGTGAATCAGGATCATCCGCAAGTCGTAGAAATCTGGAATCTTGTATTTATTGAATTCAATAGAAAAGCTGACGGTAAACTGGAAAGTCTTCCCGAAAAACATGTGGATACCGGTATGGGCTTCGAACGTCTGTGTATGGTATTACAAGGCAAACAATCCAATTATGACACCGATGTCTTTACGCCGTTGATTGCCGAAGTAGAAAGCATTGCTTCAAAACAATACGGTAGTGATGAACCTACAGACATTGCCATGCGAGTCATCGCAGACCACGTCAGAGCTGTTGCCTTTGCCATAGCCGATGGCCAATTACCCAGCAATACCGGTGCCGGTTATGTCATACGCAGAATTTTAAGACGTGCCATTCGTTATGGCTTTACATTTTTGGATTTACACCAACCATTTATCCACTGTCTCGTCCCTACTTTAAGCAAGCAATTGAGCGCAACTTTTCCGGAACTAAAACTACAGAACGATTTAATCATCAATGTCATCAGAGAGGAAGAACAATCATTCTTACACACACTGGAACAAGGACTTAATTTGTTAGAAGAACTCATTAAAAACTCTGATGGTAAGCGCATTTCAGGGGTCAAAGCCTTCGAATTGTTTGATACCTACGGATTTCCCAAAGACTTAACGGCACTTATTTTAAGCGAACGTCATATGACATTCGATGAGGAAGAATTCAATACAGAGATGACTAAACAGAAAGAGCGTTCACGTGCAGCTTCTGCTACCTCTGCAGATGATTGGGTTATCCTGAACGATTCAACTTCTGAAGGATTTGTAGGCTATGACACTTTAGAAGCTGATGTAACTATTTTAAAATACCGTAAAATCTCAACCAAAAAAGATGGGGATCAATACCAAATTGTACTTAACAAAACCCCATTTTATGCTGAAAGTGGTGGGCAAATGGGCGATACAGGTGTCTTAACCTATGATGATAAAGTAGTCAGTCGTATCATAGACACCAAAAAAGAAAACAATCTTATTGTACATCTGACCAAGACTCTCCCCCAACCTGTTGAAGCTACTTTTAAAGCAGTTGTCAACCACTCAAACAGAGTACTTACCGCCCGTAACCACTCTGCCACGCATTTATTACATCAGGCCTTACGACATGTTTTGGGCAATCATGTAGAACAAAAAGGTTCTGCTGTATATGCTAAGGGTTTACGTTTTGACTTTTCACATTTTGCCAAATTGACACCTGATGAACTTAAAGCTGTTGAAACATTTGTCAATGATAAAATCGCACAGTCTATTCCTCTGACAGAACATCGGGATGTCTCTATTGAAGATGCTAAAAAAACCGGTGCCATGATGCTTTTTGGAGAAAAATACGGCGACCGTGTACGCATGATACAATTTAATGATTCAATTGAATTGTGCGGAGGAACACATGTACCTAATACCGGAGATATCTGGTACTTTAAGATTGTTTCTGAAAGTGCCATTGCTGCAGGGGTAAGAAGAATAGAAGCCATTACTTCACAAGAAGCACAGAAATATCTCTCTAAATCACAAGAGGCATATGAAGCTGTCAAATCATTATTAAAAAACCCTAAAGACCCGGTCAAAGCCGTTGCCTCTCTTCAGACGGAAGTGCAGGATTTAAAGAAAGCTTTGGAGAAGCTTCAAAAAGCTCAGGCTAAAAATGCCGTAAATGATCTGAATGACCAATTGACCGCTGTTAATGGCGTTAACACACTGATCACACAAATGGACTTAGACCCTAAAGGCATAAAGGATATCTTATTCCATCTGGGCAGTAAACACGATGATCTTTTTGCCATTATTACCAGTGCCCATCAGGGCAAACCCAGTATTAGTTGTTATATTTCCAAACCACTGACGGAATCCAAAAACCTCAATGCGGGAAATATCGTCAGAACTTTGGCCAAGCACATCCAGGGTGGCGGTGGCGGACAAGCATTTTTTGCTACTGCCGGTGGTAAAAACCCGGACGGACTTAGTAAAGTACTGACAGAGGCTAAAGCGCTCTTAAATTAAGAGAGATCTTTACCTGACTGACATATTGTAAAGATTTTAGATCTTGAGCTTTGGTATAACCCCTTAGTCGTAAGCTTATTCTAACTGGAAGGAACGTTATACTTTTTGGTAGTCTTTATTCATAATATTGAGAGCCATAGAAAACCTTTAGCTTTTGGCAATTAATGTATATATCTTAAGTTGCCTTTGGCTACATTATCCTGATGGCTCATTTTTTTTTACAATTTACACACATTTCATTCAATAACGAGTACCAACTTATAAAAAAAAACTACTTTTGCGCCCGCTAACTTTAAATAAATTTCGAGCGATGAAAAAACTAGTATTATTAGTTGCTATTATAGTTGGAACAACGCTTAATGCACAAAGTGTCAAATACGGTGTAAAAGCCGGTTTAAATATTGCTGACTACCACAGTGAAGGTTCAAATACTGGAAGTCCATTGACGGCTTTCCATGCAGGAACTTTTGTTGAAATTATGTTTGGCAGTCAATTTCATATACAACCTGAGTTAATGTATTCAATGCAAGGCTATAACGCTAATAATTCCGGTTCCGAACCCGGTTTTTATTCTTATACAACAGAAGGAGTTATCAAGGCTTCTTATCTTCACATGCCTCTAACTGCAAAATATTATGTTGTCAAAGGATTAAGCATAGAGTTAGGACCTCAAATAGGGATCTTAGTAGCTAATAAAGTTGCTTCCACAACATACGTAACTTATGAAGATTCTACAGACATTGAAGAGTATTATTATTTATCCGACAGTAAAGATAATGTTAACACCGTTGATTTGAGTCTTAACTTTGGAACAGGATATATATTAGATAATGGTTTAATGTTTGGCGTACGTCTGAATTATGGTTTAAATAAATACCGTAGTTCATCGGATTTTAAAAACCAAGTCATCCAATTTTCATTGGGCTATATGTTCTAAAGCCTTTATTGTAAAACCGATTATTTACCTCTCAATATTTGACGAAATTCAGATCCCAAAAGTAATGCTATAAACAGTATTATCCATTTTTGTGCGCGGTCTATTGTAGCCTTCACTTCCTACTTAATCTGTATTGTCTCTCAGACTTTTTAATTGTTATTTATTAGTGGATTATATTCTAATACAAACAAGTAAAACAGTTATTTAACCCATAGCTTATTATTGGGTTTAGTCTGTCAATGTCTCAGCACATCTGTTGCATTACCTAACCTTAGCAATGGACAACTATATCTACAGGCTCAGATGCCTTATCACTGCACTAAGTTAATGTCATGAATGATTCAGGTTATGTCTTCTGATACTATCAAAAAAACCGCTTTTCATTTTATACAATTAACATATCTTTTACCAATTAACATATGTTAATTTTAAAAATAATGTATATTTGTTCCCATTAACTATAAATTATACATTAAATGATGAAAAAAATCTTATTAGTTGTTGCTCTCATTGCAGGAACAACAATGTACGCTCAAGATATTCAATTGGGCGCTAAAGCTGGATTAAACATTGCTGGTTACCATGGTGAAGATGCTGTAGGCGGTAAACCTCTATATAGTTTTCATGTTGGTCCAGTAGCTGAATTTATGTTTACAGACAAATTTTCTGTTCAACCCGAATTATTGTATTCTCAAGTAGGTTCTGAAATTATTGATCGAAAAGGATCTTACTCAACCAATTTAGATGAAACAACTATTGTTACTGCCACAACAAATACCAACGGTGACACAAAGGTAAATTATCTCATTTTACCTATCATGGGAAAATACGATGTCTATAAAGGCATCCACTTAGAACTTGGTCCTCAACTAGGTTTTTTATTGTCTAAAAAAACTTCTACGACTACGACACTTACATGGCCTGATACTTTGCCGGCTGAAATACTTAGTGCATTACCAACATCTTCTGAAGGTACTGATACAAACACTGATGATTTAGCAAAATTAGACATCGGTCTTAACGTAGGTGTATCCTATAAATTAGATTCAGGCGTATTCTTAGGTGCTCGTTATAACTATGGTTTCAATAACTATTATAAAAACACAAATGAGTTTAATGACGACTTAAAAAATCAAACGGTTCAAATTTCATTGGGTTTTATGTTCTAAGACACCTCAATAACGCATAAAAAAAGAGCCTAAAAAGGCTCTTTTTTTTAGTTTTATTTTGAAGACTTATTAGCCAGTTGTCCGCAAGCTGCATCTATATCTTTGCCCCTGCTTCGCCTGACATTAACAATAATCCCGTGGCTTTCCAATTCAGAAATATACTGGTCAATAATCACCGGTGAAGCCTGCTGAAACTCTCCACCGTCTATAGGATTATATTCTATGAGGTTAACTTTAGCCGGTACTTGTTTACAATAGTCTATCAGGGCATTAATAGACCTTTGATCATCATTGACACCCTTCCAGACTACATACTCAAAAGTAATCCTGTTACCGGTTTTGCTATGCCAATATTGCAAAGCCTCCAAAAGCTTATCAAGATTGTTTGACACATTGACCGGCATCATACGGCTACGTACTTCATCAATGGCAGAGTGCAAGGAAACCGCCAGATTGAATCGTACCCCATCGTCTGCCATACGTTTAATTTTTTTAGGCAAACCAACCGTAGAAAGGGTAATACGACGCGGAGACATCCCCAAACCTTCTACTGAAGTGATTTTGTCTATGGCTTTCATCACATTATCATAGTTGAGTAAAGGCTCACCCATACCCATAAAAACTATATTGGTTAGTTTATGACCATAAAGCAACTCACTTTGCCGGCTAATGGCAGCCACCTGATCATATATTTCATCAGGATTGAGGTTGCGTTGTTTTTTTAAGCGTGCCGTAGCGCAAAAATTACAGCCCATAGCACAGCCTACCTGACTGGACACACAAGCCGTAGTTCTGTTTTCTACGGGAATCAAAACAGATTCAACGATTAACCCGTCATAAAGTCTGACGGCATTTTTTATGGTACCGTCACTAGAACGTTGCATGGTATCTACCGCAATATGATTAATGCTAAAATGCTTATCGAGAAATGCTCTGACGTCTTTGGACAGATTAGTCATTTCATCAAAAGTATGGGCGTTTTTTTTCCATAACCATTCATAGACCTGATTACCACGAAAAGCTTGCTGACCCTGAACTATAAAAAAATCTCTCAAAGCCTCCTTTGAATAGGAACGAATATCTTGTTTTTCCAATCTGTTTTATTTTTTACCAACCGGGGGTAAAGTTAATACCAAAAACTCCATTACTGTTTCCTTTTAAGCTCAACGGGAAAGCATAATAAGGTTCGATAATAATCTGCCCAAACACGTTGATTCGGGTCGAAATACCTGCACTATAGATAAATTGCGATTCATCAAAAGTTCTGTTGATATTATAATAATCACTGACACCCCATACCCTTCCTACATCAAAGAACAAATTGAGATCGGAAAATAAAAAACCTGATTTAATAGCGGCTAAACGCTCAGGCCCCGTAAACGGTAACCTTAACTCCACACTACCTACAAGCATTTTACTTCCCATTAAATCATTGGGAGTTATTGCATCAACATCTATTGAACTGGCACGATTAAAGGCTTTATAAGTATAACCTCTGATAAGTGTTTCATACCCCAGATACAATGGCGGATATAAACTGTTACCGGCATCATTCCCCAGCCTGTTGTAACTCAACATCCTACCGGCAATACCTATAGGTTTTAAATATTTATAATATCTGAGATCCCCAACGAGTGAAGTCATCGAAATTTCCCCCAAAGACTGTTTGACTTCCATTCTGTACCGGTAGCCATCCATAGGAGAAGTCATCCCAAAACCGGAGGTATCACCCACATAGGCCAATGAAAAATCCTGAACAAAAAACGAATCTCCGGCATCCAGATTACGTTGTCTTTCGTAACCAATATAGTAAAGAGTCTGATTTTCATAATAATTAATATAGCGATCCAATCTAAAGCTATAATAGTTGGATGAAGTAGAAGCTTCTAACCTTGTAACTTTTGAAAACGGATACAGCGCAAACACCGCCGCCTGTTCCTGAAACATTCTGTAAATATTGTAATTTTCTGCCAGTACTTCCAGAGGTTGGCCATTATAATCTATAACTTCTTCAGACAAATAATAACTATAATATCTGTGAGGTATATGGCTCAGGCCTCCTCCCCAGCCTATTCTACCATCTCTGTTTAAATAAGCGCCTTGGGCACCAAAATCCTGGATTTCGCCATTGAGTACCGCCCCCACATAGAGTTGGTTATTACCGAGTATATCCCCAAATAACATATTCACGCCACCTACCAAACCGGTACCATAACGACCGGCAGCAACACCAACACCTCCGCTACTGATATAATCCAATTTGAATTTTGGGCGATAAGGTTCCTGAACCATTCGGTCTGTTTTGGCGGGAATATCGTCCATGGCCAAAAGTTTATCGACGAATACTTCAGCTGTTTTCATGGAAGGTAATTCTGCTGCCGTATGATCGACATCAGTATATAAAACCGGTTGCACATCGGTAATGTCACTTCTATTGACATTATAAATATTATATTGAGAATCCTGGTATAAACTATACACCATATCATCAGTGGCAGATACTGTTAAGGCAGGAGCCATATGTGTAATGCCACTCACACCGGTAACGAATTTTGTCAACTGGTTGATGGTTTGCGTTTCAAAGTTATATTCATAAATATCTCTAAACCCTTCTCTGTCGGACAAGAAATACAAACGTTTACCATCATTGCTATACAGAGGGTTGAGATTATTAGAACGCTCAAACAAAGGTAAATAATCGACCTTTTTAGTCTTTAAATCCATAACCGCCACAGATAGTCTATACGCCGGTTTTTCAAATTCCTCACCTACCCTATCTGTAGCAAAAGCTATTTGATGACCATCAGGATGCCATACTGCTTGAATCTGACCGTAGTAATCATGGGTTAATTGCTCTACTTCTTTAGTCTTAACATCCATGACATATAAATTACTCTGACCATTGACTAAACCGGTAAAAGCCATTTTTTTACCATCGGGAGACCAGGCTAAATTATCAAAAGCCGGTACACCGGGAATAAAGAATTCATCTACAACTTTATTACGGTCAACATCGTGTACGACCACTTTTTTCATACCCTTACTGAACACAATAAAAGCATATTTCTTACTATCCGGCGACCATGCTCCTGCTGATTCAAAGCCATCAATTTCATCTAGATGCGAATTTTTGGTTCTTGTACGCAGTTTTTTTATGATTTTTCCGGTCTTGGTGTCTGCTAAAAATAAATCTATAGAAAACAGATTTTTTTCGGATAAAAAGATAAAGTATTTGCCGTTAGGGCTTACTGCCGGAGATATATTAAGACGTCCTCCATTTTTTTTATCAACTAATTTTGTTCCTAAACCATCGAGCTGTCTGTCTTTAATTAAAGGCTTATAAAAATTTTCAGTAGCTGTTTTCCAACGGACTGAAAAGGTATCTAAAGAAACACCTAACTCCCGTTCAAACGCCATTTTCAAACCTAGTCTTGCGGTTTCATTGTACAGCGTTTCTATTTTGTCATCACCAAAAGTACCGCCTACAAACGCCCAAAAATCATGACCAAATCTGTAAGGGAAATAACGGGATTCATTCAAATCTTTTACTGCCGGAAAATAGTCATAGGCCACAGCATCCCGCATCCACATTGCCGTGTGTTCATCTACACTACCTATGGACATATATTCTGCCAACCCCTCTGTCATCCATAGTGGAATATTAGCCAAATTTTGAAAGGATAAAGAATCTGACGCCCTTATCATATTGTACTGATGGGCGTGTACCAATTCATGTCCTAAAACATGATTTGACTGTGTAAATGTAGGCGTTAACGGCATGGTTACACGGTTCTTTAAACCTTCTGTTACACCACCTGTACTGGTTCCAATCAATCCGCTAACCACAGATGTCTGTTGGAAATCTGCATGATTATTATACAGAATAATCGGGATTTTATAGGCAAAACTATCTTTAAACACATAAGAATGTTTTTTTCGCCATTGTTCTGCATCTTTGATAAAACCGATAATGAGGGAATCGTTCTTTAAATAATGATAGGTTTCATAAGTATTGGATTCTACCACATTGAAATCAAATTTTTTATAACGCACTTTATTCTTCCCAAAATACTGTGCGTGGGCATTTGCTATAAACACAAAATTCAGGCATAATGCCATTATGATTTTCAGCGTTTTCATAAGATGAATGTTTAACTAAGCCAAAGTACAAATATTGTTTTTTTCGGTCAAGAATTTAACTTTTATTAACGTGAGCTAAGATAAGAAAAAACACTTTTTAATAAAGAATATACCTGAATTGTTCATTACACAACAAAAAAACTATCAAACCCGCATCAAAACTAACGTTTGACTATCCGATAATTAAGTATTACTTTTGGAAGCAAAATATCATTCGAGTTAGCTCCCATATGTACAATCAATAGTTCTCTTGAATCTGATAAATTGACGGGATGTAATTTACAGAACCAATGACATTGAAAATATACAACAACCATAAACTTAACATTTTCGAATTCCACATTGTTAATTTGTTGGCAGGATTTTCACTTATACTAATGATACCCCACTTCTTTGGAGACTTTGATTATCGTTATATAGGGTATCCTTATAAAATCTTTACTTTTCTGATTTCTTTTTATATCATATACCTCAACTATGATAAAAAGTGGAATTATAAAATAACATTAGTTACGCTTTTTTTCTTCATTTATTTCATAAGAATAGTCTATGACTTGTATATCTTAAACATTGATTACACCAGAAAGCCCTATGAATATGTGGCAACTTATATTGCATCCACACTTATACCGGCTATCAGTGTGTTTTATTTAGATGAAAAAAAAATTAATTGGAGAAAAGTATTGCTTTACACTTATTTTTGCTTTTGTTTTTTTGCATCTATCAATATTTTATTCTCTGATTTTGTAGGAAACGAATCTCGTTCATCAGGTATTACACCTATGTGGCCTATTGGATTTGGACAAACAGGCACAACATTGATAATTTTGTCAATTTTTGTATATAATCTTTTCAAAAAGAACTTATACAAAATACTTGTGATATGTAGTTCGTTTTTGGGTCTTATTATCATTGTGATGTCTGCCAGTAAAGGGCCTCTTTTATCACTACTGTTTGCTTTGGTGATCTATCTTTTCACCATTGGTATTCCTAATATCTTCAAGAACATTTTATTTATCATTATGTTTTTAGCCTTAGCAATACTCGCTTGGAAAACCCATACTGTTCATATTGTGGAACGTATTACGCAAAGTATCCAAACGCAAGATCCTTCCACCCTTGAAAGGTTAGAAATTCTCAATCAAACGTTGATAAATATCAAAACAGATCCACTTTTAGGACATTCCTTTCTTATACAAACAGCACAACTAGATTCTTACTACCCCCATAATTTATTATTAGAAGCTTTTATGACTACAGGTATAATAGGAGGCATACTCTTTTTAGTTATAAATTTCATAGGTCTTTCTGAGGTTAAAAAAATCTTACATGATCATAAAAACATGTGGATAGTGTTTATTTTTATTCAATTTTTTGTCCAGACTTTCCTGTCTTTTTCTTTATATTCCAGTAATTATTACTGGGCATTGTTAATGATGATATTCTTAGTTTACAGCTCAAAAAAAACTAATTCATACCCGGACATTTCATCAAAGTAAACCCAAAACATTATTACTTTGTATGGTATATAATAGCGTTAAATCATTAAGATTAGGAAACCTATTCAAACCAACAACAGGGACAATAACTACACCTAAAACAGTTCATCGAAAGAAGAAATATTCTTACTGCATTTTTTCAAGAGATTCATTTAAAAAGTCATTGAATGGTTTCTGAATCTCATAAATATTCAATAGCTGTGTCAACACATCATCCTGTAGAAAAAAATCATTGTCAAGTTTATGGATGGCAGCGTAATCTTTATGTTTCAAAAAGTTAATATCCGGAAAGTCTTTAGGAAATCCTTTAGGCACCATTTTGAATTTATCCCCATATATCTGGGGAAAAATAAGCTTTAAACGTTTTATCATTAATGATATGTTTAAACGCTTCTGTATGATTAAAAACATGTTGACGTAAAGCGTTTAAAATACTACTTTCAGGATGATGAATACAAAAAACACAAACAAGTTAAGAACAATTTTTGGACAAATACCCGACTTTAGACGCTCTCACGGACAACTTCACGATTTAGAAAGCCTCCTTCTTATCGGCGTTATTTCCGTTATTTGTGGGGCAGATTCTTGGAATGAAATGGAAAACTATGCACAATCAAAAGAAGAGTTCTTAAGAACCTTCTTGGATTTGACTAACGGTAGTCCTTCTCATGACACTTTTAATAGAGTGTTTTCTAATATAGATGCGGATTGTTTTGAAGCGTGCTTTATTGAGTGGGTAAATGAGTTGGTGCAACTTCAACCCAGAGAGGTTATTACTATAGATGGTAAAACAATCAAAGGCGCTAACAAGTGGGAAGAAGTCTCCCGTACATATGGTTAGTGCTTGGGCTAATGGCAATCAATTAGTCTTAGGGCAAGTAAAAGTCAATGAAAAATCCAATGAATTACGAAGCACATCACGGATACCTTTACAAATAATATAAAAGACTATGAGTAAATCACAGCAATCCCTAAACTCTTAGAAGTACTTTCTTTGCAAGACACAATAGTAACTATTGATGCTATGGGTTGTCAAACTAACATAGCAGAAAAGATTGTGGATCATAAAGCTGATTATATTTTAGCTGTCAAAGAGACCCAACCACAACTTTATGAACATATTCAAGATGAATTTCGTTTTGCAAAACATATTACAAAAGACTTATCGGAAGAATTGGGGCACGGC
>PDWJ01005053.1_pt1 | contig 11099 bp, 9 predicted proteins | sample 1430881 | NCBI WGS metagenome assembly PDWJ01 (sample SAMN01162460, study PRJNA174530) | Oral metagenome, whole genome shotgun sequencing project. | biome: Marine environment; feature: Marine mammal; material: Swab sample of the gingival sulcus; isolation source: swab sample of gingival sulcus... | reverse complement strand
ATTGTCGAGTTTTTTGCCCGAGGGTTCTGACATGTACAGGTTCAGCGATTGCCCCTGGTCAATCCACTTCTGTCGGCGCGAGCCTGCCTCGACCAGCCAGCGCGCATCAATCTCAAAGGCGGTGGAGTAGATGGCCTTGAGGTCGGCAGGGATGCGCTCGATGGGGTGGACGGAGCCATCGTAGTATTTCAGGTCATTGGCCATGACTTCATCCCACAGCCCGCGGGCTTTCAGATCGTTGACCAGATAGGGGTTGATAACGGTAAATTCACCCGAGAGGTTGGATTTGACATACAGGTTCTGGTAGGCCGGTTCAATGGATTGCGATACGCCACAGATATTGGAGATGGTCGCGGTGGGGGCGATCGCCATGCAGTTGGAGTTGCGCATGCCGGACTCGCGCACGCGCTGGCGCAGGCTGTCCCAGTCCATGGTTTGCGAGCGGTCAATTTGGCAGAAGTCGCCACGGTGCTCTGTCAGCAGGTCGATGGAGTCAATCGGCAGAATGCCACGGCTCCACAGCGAGCCCTGGAAGCTGGAGTAGGCACCGCGCTCTTCGGCCAAATCGACCGAGGCGGCGATGGTAAAGTAGCTGACCGCTTCCATGGTGCGGTCGGCAAACTCCACTGCGGCATCAGACTGGTAGGCAATCCCCATTTTGTACAGGGCATCCTGGAAGCCCATAATACCCAGCCCCACGGGGCGGTGGCGAATGTTGGAGCGGCGCGCCTGGGGTACGGCGTAGTAGTTGTAATCCACTACGTTGTCGAGCATGCGCATGGCGGTTTTAATGGTTTTTTGCAGCTTTTCGCTGTTCAGGCCGTTGGCATCGACATGTTGCACCAGGTTGATGGAGCCGAGGTTGCACACGGCAATTTCCATGTCTGAGGTGTTCAGGGTGATTTCTGTGCACAAATTGGAGCTGTGCACCACACCGACATGCTGCTGCGGCGAGCGCAGGTTGCAGGGGTCTTTAAAGGTAATCCAGGGGTGGCCGGTTTCAAACAGTATGCCGAGCATTTTGCGCCACAGTTCAACGGCCTTGACGGTTTTGAACAGGCTGATGTCGCCGTTTTGGGCTTTGGCCTCATAAGCGGTGTAGGCCTTGGCAAAGGGCTTGCCGTAGAGGTCGTGCAAGTCTGGTACATCGTTGGGGGAGAATAGTGTCCACTCGCCATCCTCGGCAACGCGCTGCATAAACAAGTCCGGAATCCAGTTGGCGGTGTTCATATCGTGGGTGCGGCGGCGGTCGTCGCCGGTGTTTTTGCGCAGCTCCAAAAACTCCTCGATATCCAGGTGCCAGGTTTCCAGATAGGCGCACATCGCGCCCTTGCGCTTGCCGCCCTGGTTGACGGCAACGGCGGTGTCGTTGGCGACTTTGAGGAAGGGCACCACGCCCTGTGATTTGCCGTTGGTGCCCTTTATGTGTGAGCCCAGGGCGCGAACCCGCGTCCAGTCATTGCCCAGGCCGCCGGCAAATTTGGAGAGCAGGGCGTCGTCCTTGATGGCGGAAAAAATGCCATCCAGGTCATCGGGCACGCTGGTCAGATAGCAGGAGGACAGCTGCGGGCGCAAGGTGGCCGAGTTAAACAAGGTCGGCGTGCTGCTCATAAAGTCGAAGGATGAGAGCAGGGTGTAGAACTCAATGGCACGCGCTTCGCGGTCGACTTCATTGATGGACAGCCCCATCGCCACGCGCATAAAGAAGGCCTGGGGCAGTTCAAAGCGCACGTCATGGTGGTGGATAAAGTAGCGGTCATACAGGGTTTGCAGGCCGAGGTAGGTAAATTGCTGGTCGCGCTCGGGCAGCAGGGCGGCGCCGAGCATGTCGAGATCGTAGTTTTTCATCTCCGGGTCGAGCAGCTCCAGCTCAATGGCGCGCTCGATATAGTGTTTGAAATACTCCGGATAGCGCGCCACCATTTCCTCTTGGGTCGCGGTGCTTGAACCGTCACCGAGAAAGCTCAGCGCCTCTTCGCGCAGCTTGTCCATCAGCAGGCGCGCAGAGACCAGGGAGTAGGCGGGGTCGCGCTCAATCATCACGCGCGCGGCCATAATCAGTGCGGTGGAGACTTCCTTTTTCTCCACGCCATCGAACAGGTTGCGCAGCGTGTCGGCAAGCACCTTGCTGCCATCCACCTCTTGCAGGCCGCTGACGGCCTCGCCAATTACCTTTTCCAGGCGCGCCATATCGAGCAGTTCCTTGCTGCCATCGGCCAGGGTGACGTGCAGGGCCTGCGCCTGCGGCTTGGCCTTGTTGCCCTTGTTCGCCTTGGCTTCTGCCTCGGCGCGCTCGCGGGCGCGCTCCTCGCGGTAGAGCACATAGGCGCGCGCGGTCTTTTGCTCGCCAGCACGCATCAGGCACAGCTCAACCTGATCCTGAATATCTTCGATATGGAAGGTGCCGCCATCGGGCTGGCGGCGGGTCAGCGCCTCGGTGACATCGCAGGTGATGGCCTCGCAGACATCGTGCACGCGACTGGAGGCGGCGGCCGTGCCACCCTCGTTGGCGAGAAATGCCTTGGTCACGGCAATTTTGATTTTTTCCTTGTCAAAACGGGTAATTTTGCCGTTGCGGCGAATAACCCGGTATTGCCCCGGCGCGTTGTCAGTGGTGTGGTTGGTTGCGGTGGTGACCGCCGGGCCAGCGGTAGTGGTATCCGTAGTGACGCTGCTGATGTCTTGCATGATGATTCCCCTTGCAGAAACGGTGGTTGGCAAGAGCATGCCAAATAACGCGCTGTGCGTCCCTTGTGCTCATTGCTTTGCTAATTGCGATTTATCGTCCGGGTGGCTCTTGATTTGACCTGAGCCTGACCTGGATCTGACCTTGGTCTGGGCTGGTCTGATATTGCTGGCCAGGCGCAGTGCCGCGTCTGGCTCGCCCCCTGTCTGAGTGTGACTGCTACTATATGTGGGGTGATTATTCCGGTCAAGCACAAGATGATGTGTTTTTCTGCATAAGTCAGTGTATAGCCTGTGGATAAACCGTGCAGAAAAATGCGGCATTAGCGGGGGATTTACAGCCGGGCAGGGGGGAAAGCCCGCCAGTATGGGCTTTCTGCGCCGCGCATAATGGCGCTGGTTTTTGCGCTTATGCGGATAGGCTGTAGCGACACGCTTTCTTATAACTAAATTGAATATTGGGGATGGGCGACAGGTAGTCGTCAAACCGACTGAGGCGGTATTGGCAGCGGCGGCATCGGACAGCCGAGGGTGTCGGCAATCGCGCGAATCAGCTCGGTCTCGGTGCTGGTGATGAGGTTGTCGGCGCAGATGCAGGCGATACAGGCTTGCAGCAGTTGTGGCTTGCTCAAGGGGTCGAGTTGATTCAGGGTTGCCAGTGTCTCGTTCATCTGCCCGATACTGAGCTGCTCGGCGGGCAGACGCGTCAGCTCGGGCAGTGCTGCTGCTTCTCTGGCGGCGGCAAAGGCGGTGTCCGGCGTGCCGGCGGAGCTGTTGGCTGGGCAGTCGGCAACGGCGAGCAGGGAGAACAGCGTCTGGCAGGCAGCGCGCACCTGGCGGAGCTGGCGGTATCGGACGCTGGGCACGCGGCGGCGCTGGTGCAGGGGCTTGAGGTGGTGCTGCAAAATCGCAGACAGCGACCACTCAAACAGGCTGATGCGCTGGTCGGCGCGAATCAGCGCATCGACCAGCGCGCTAAAGTCGGCAAATTGCGCCTTGTCCATCGTGCCCAGCTGCGCCAGGGCAATATCAATCAGGGGCAGGCGCTGCTGTTCGTCAATCTGCTCACGCGTGGTCAGCAGTTGTTGCGTACCGGGCAGACTATCCGCATCGAGATTGCGGATATGCTGGAACTGGTGCTCGATAGTCTGCGCTTCTTTATCCATCAACAGGGCATAGATAACCGCGCGTGCACCCAGGGCTTGTTGTGCGCTGTGATGCCACAGCGCAGGCAGTCCGTCGATGGTGTGGCGAGCCTGGGCAAGGTGCTCAGGCTGCGGCTGGCCGACACTGGCGATGGCGTGTGTGGCCAGCGCCGCTGCGCCGCTGCTCGCCGCTGAAAAGGGTGCAGCGGATGCGGGTGCAGTGGACGAGGTGGGCGGCGCACTGCGCTGGACGGGGAACTGCCCGTCCCAGTGTCGATCCAGGCGGCGGATGCGCTCGGCCAGTGGCGGGTGAGTGGCAAACAGGCCGCTGATCAGGTGGCGAGTGCCCGCGCCAAACAGCAGGTGCGAGGCGCTCTCTGCATTGGGGTTGCGTATCAAGGTGCCGTGACTAAAACCGCCAATTTTCTTCAGGGCGCCGGCAATCCCGTCGGGGTTGCGGGTGAACTGCACGGCGGAGGCATCGGCCAGATATTCGCGCTGGCGGCTGACTGCAGCCTTAATCAGATTGCCAAACAGCAGGCCGCCAAAGCCAATCACAATCAAGCCTATCGCCAGGGCGACAATGCCGATAGCGCTGTTATTGTCGCGGCGACGACCACTTGTCCACCACAGTCTGCCCAGCAACTGGTAACCAATCAGGCCGATCAGCAAGATGCCGTGCAGCAGCCCCATAAGGCGGATATTGAGACGCATGTCACCGTGCAGAATATGGCTGAACTCATGGGCAATCACACCCTGCAACTCATCGCGGTTCAGCGCCTCCATACAGCCACGGGTGACCGCGACCACCGCATCATTGAGGTTAAAGCCGGCGGCAAAGGCATTGATGCCCGGCTCGCCTTGCAGCACATAGACTGCGGGCACCGGCGTGCCCGAGGCAATCGCCATTTCCTCGACAATGTTGAGCAGCTTGCGCTCATCGGCGCTGTTGCCGGGCTGGTGTTCCAGGCGTGTGCCGCCGAGCATTTCCGCCACCACCTTGCCCCCGGCCGAGAGCTGCGACAACTTGTACAGCGTGCCGCCACCGATCAGTGTGCAAACACCAAGGCCGACAGGCAGAATGTTGTGACTGTTCAGTTGCTGGAGAAAGTTAGCGCCATGCAAAGCGCCGTCGGGGCTATCTATATAACCGAGAAACGCGGCCATCAACAGGCTGGCCATGGCTATCAGGCTGAGTACCGCGAGGCAGAACAGGGCAATCAACAGCCCCGTGCGTCGGCGAGCTTGGCTCTGATGTTCAAAGAAATTCATGGTTTACTGCTGTGGCGGTGATTGTGGCTGATTGAACCCCTCTCCCTGAGAGAGGGTTGGGGAGAGGGAGCAAAATCAGTGGGTTAGCTGGTACAGGTATGGCAGCTTAAAACTGAATTGTCGGAGCGGCCTGGATGGCTGCGCGGTCTTCAAACTCCAGCAGCGTGGCATCCTGCGCGTGGCCGAACAGACCGGCAACAAAATTGTTGGGGAAGGACTGTTTGTAGACGTTGTAGCTCATCACGCAGTCGTTATAGCCCTGGCGGGCGAAGGCGACCTTGTTTTCGGTTGAGGTCAGCTCCTCGCTGAGCTGTATCATGTTCTGGTTGGCTTTTAAGTCCGGGTAGGCCTCAACCACCACGCTCAATTTGCCCAGTGCCGAACCCAGTGCGCCCTCCAGCCCGGCAAAGTCCTGCATCAGTTGGGCATTGCCGGGGTCGGCAGCGGCGGCGGCGAGGCCGTTGGCGGCGCCGTTGCGCGCGGCAATCACCGCCTCCAGGGTTTCGCGCTCATGGCTCAAATAGCCCTTGGCGGTTTCCACCAGGTTGGGGATCAGGTCATAGCGGCGCTTTAACTGTACTTCAATCTGCGCAAAGGCGTTTTGATACTGGTTTTTCAGCGCCACCAGCTTGTTGAAAATGGCGATAAAAAACAGCGCCAAAAAGACAACAATGCCGAGAATAACGAGCAGGGTAATCATAAAATGGTCTCCAATCAATTAACCAAATATCATCCCCCGCGCAGCGAGAGATGGCAAGTTTGGGCAGATAAGCTGCCCTGTCCGCTGGATAAGCTCCAGCACGCTCAGAAAAATCTGAGTATATTTTCAGCTAATACCCTATTGATGTTAAGAATAGTTAAATGGTTTGCGGGCTGCATTGGCGTAAAATACAGGTCAGATATAATACATAAAGAAACTAGCGAGGACGTTCTAATGGAAACTAAACAGGTCTACACCCCCAAAGCCATCATGTTGATTACCCGGATCAAGCGCAACCTGGCTGCCAAGGGTGTACACGAGCATATCGATAGCTGGGACTACGATGAATTGCTCGCCCTGTGTCAGAACTACAGGGAAGACAAGGAATCAATATCTGCTTGAAAATGCTGGAAAGCGAGATTCAAGTTCCCTCTGTACCCAACGCTTGGGCGGTTTAATACACACCCGGCTCAGTTCGGCACGGAGCTGAATCTAAACTACACAGATTCTTTGCAACGGCAAGCCTTGCAATGCAGGTATCGCGTTGGCACTGCCCGTGCTTGAATGTGGGCTGATCAAACAAATACCCGGCAAACAGTCTGCGCCCTTTTGTGCAGGACAGTGGTAATATACCCGCCCTGTCACAATTCACCGTATTGATTCATGCCTGACCTCCTGCTGCAGCCTATCCGCATTGTGCTGATTAACACCTCCCACCCCGGCAATATCGGCGCAGCCGCCCGCGCGATGAAAACCATGGGGCTAACGCGCCTGTACCTGGTTGATCCGCAGGACTTCCCCAGCCTTGAAGCCACTGCCCGCGCATCGGGAGCGGATGATATATTGCAAAATGCCGTGATTTGTCACAGCCTGCCGGAAGCCCTGCAAGACTGCACCCTGGTCGCGGGCACCACCGCGCGTGAGCGCGCCATTGCCGCCCCCTTTGCCGAACCGCGTGAAGTGGCCGGGCAGCTACTTACAGAGGCGCAGCAAGGCGGCGAGGCCGCCCTGGTCTTTGGCCGCGAGTGCTCGGGCTTGAGCAATGCCGAAATCGACTGCTGCCAGCTGCTGGCCCACATCCCCACCGATGCAGACTATAGCTCGCTGAATCTCGGCGCAGCGGTGCAAGTGTTGTCTTATGAGCTGCGCCTTGCGGCATTGACCGCGCAGGCTGCAGAAGAGGGCGATATGGATACACCGGACTCGACCTCGCCGCACCCATTGGACAGGCGCGCCAACTTTCAGGAGCTGGACAGCTTTTACACTCACCTTGAAGCTGTACTGACCCGGCTGGAATTTTTGGACTTAAGCAATCCTCGGCTGATTATGCGTCGCCTGCGCTGTCTGTATGACCGCGCCGCGCCCAGCGTCAGAGAACTGAACATTCTGCGTGGCAGCTTGAGCGCCACGCAAAAACACCTGCCGGCCAAGACAGCAAAGAGCACAAAAGAGCAATGAGCATCATAAAACTGATCAAAGAAGACATCGACAGCGTATTTGAGCGCGACCCCGCTGCCCGCAACAGCTTTGAAGTGCTGACTTGCTACCCGGGCCTGCATGCCGTGCTGTGCCACCGTTTGGCGCACTGGCTGTGGACGCGGCAACTGAAGTGGCTGGCGCGTTTTATTTCACATCTCTCGCGCTGGTTGACGGGGATTGAAATCCACCCCGGGGCGAGCATTGGCCACCGCTTTTTTATTGACCACGGCATGGGCGTGGTGATTGGTGAAACCGCCGAGATTGGCAACGATGTCACCCTGTATCACGGTGTCACGCTCGGCGGCACCTCCTGGAATGCGGGCAAGCGCCATCCGACCCTGGAAGATGGCGTTGTCGTTGGCGCGGGCGCCAAGGTGCTGGGACCGATTACTTTGGCAAAAGAGTCGCGAGTCGGCTCCAACTCCGTGGTGGTCAAGCCGGTGGAGGCGGGCTGCACGGTGGTGGGCATTCCCGCCCGCGTGGTGCGCCAGCCCGCCGATGTCCAGGCCAAGCGTCGTGAGGCCATCGCCCAGACCATGGGCTTTGATGCCTACGGCACCACCAAGGATATGCCCGACCCGGTAGCGCAGGCTATCAACCGCATCCTCGACCATGTGCAAAAAATGGAAGAACGCTCCGAGGCCATGTGCGGCGCCATTCAAAAGCTCGGCGAGGCCGAAGGTCTGGATATCCCCTGCCTGAACACCTACGACATCGAAGACGCACGCCGCCGCGATGAAGAATCCATGATTTAGGCGTATGCGGATAGTCTGTGGGCGGGGCTTGTAACGGCAGTCAATAGGTGCTGGTTGCAATGCGCTAGTCGTCTTCAGGCTTATCTCATATTAAACCGGGCTTTGTCCTTGTGTTACGCCGCTGTGAGGGTATAATTCGCCGCCCGAGCTGTACGCGTCCTTGCGTGTGGCAGGTTTCTACAATTTGGTTTCTCCTTGCTTTACCAACGTGTCTCCGTGTTGGAAGGCTAGAACCGAAAGGAGTCTTTATGAGACATTATGAAGTTGTGTTTCTGGTCCACCCTGACCAGTCTGAGCAGGTCCCTGCCATGGTAGAGCGTTATCGCGCGATTATCGAGAAAGAGGGCACGGTACACCGCCTTGAAGATTGGGGTCGCCGCCAGTTGGCCTATCCCATCAACAAAATTCACAAAGCTCACTATGTGCTGCTCAATATCGAGTGCGACCAGGTCGCCCTGGATGAGCTGACTACAGCCTTCCGCTTTAATGATGCCGTTATCCGCAACATGGTTGTGCAGATGGACGATGCAAAGACAGAGCCTTCCCTGCTGGCCAAGAGTAAGGAAGAAAAAGAGGACAAGCCTGCTGCCGCAGCCGAGTCTGAAGCTAAAGATACGCCAGCCGCTGAAACTGCGGCTGCTGAGTAAAGGAGAAGAATATGGCCGGTTATTTCCGTCGTCGCAAATACTGCAAGTTTACTGCTGAAGGCATCACCGAGATTGATTACAAAGATATCGATTTGCTCAAGCAGTTTGTTACTGAAACAGGCAAAATTATCCCCAGCCGCGTAACTGGCACCAGTGCCAAGTATCAGCGTCAGCTGGCGGTTGCCATCAAGCGCGCGCGTTATTTGGCGCTGCTGCCTTATTCAGACCAGCACTGAGGAGTTTGCCATGCAAGTTATTCTGCTTGAAAAAATCGAAAACCTGGGTGTGCTGGGTGATACTGTTACTGTCAAATCGGGCTATGCGCGCAACTTTTTGTTGCCCAAGCGCAAGGCGACAGTGGCGACCCCTGAAAACCTGAAAGCCTTTGAAGCGCGCCGCGCCGAGCTGGAGATGCAGGCCGCTGACGAGCTGACCGCTGCTCAGGCACGCGCTGCAAGCCTGCAAGACCTGACGATTACCATCACGGCTAACGCCGGTAGTGAAGGCAAGTTGTTTGGCTCCATCGGTACGCTGGATATTGTCGAGGCACTGAGCGCCGCAGGCAATACCGTGGAACGCAAAGAAATCCGCCTGCCCGAGGGCAACATCCGTGAAACGGGTGAGTTTGACGTTACGCTGCATCTGCATACGGATGTCAACGTGGATATCAAGCTGCTGGTGGTTCCCGAGGAATAATCCTGGGTGCCCTGGGGTGTAATTCCGATTGAATACCCACGGAATTTCCACGGCTTATCCACAGGTTTATGCCTAACGGCATAGCTAGCCGATGTGCTTAAATAAGCACAGCGAAAAGGTCGCATTAGCGGCCTTTTTGCTTTTTGTGGACAGGCTCATTCCCGATGCGGATAGTCTGTCAGTCACCCGTTTTGAGATTCCGGTAAAAGTACAACACCAGGGGAGCAAGTATGGCCATAGTCAGTGCCATTCACGATGAGCGCATCCATCAGGACTTCAAGGTGCCGCCGCACTCCATAGAGGCAGAGCAGGCGGTCGTTGGTGGCTTGATGATCAAGAACAGCGCCTGGGAAGATGTCGCGGACAAGGTGCGCGGCGAGGACTTTTACCGCAAGGATCACCAGCTGATATTTCAGGCCATTGAAGCGCTGGCGCGCACGGATATGCCCTTTGATGTCGTCACCCTGTCAGAAAAATTGCAGAGCCTGGGGCAGCTGGAGCAGGTCGGTGGCATGTTGTATTTGGGCAACCTGGCCAACGATACGCCCAGCGCGGCCAATATCAAGGCCTATGCGGATATTGTTCGCAACAAGTCCGTGTTGCGCCAGCTGATTGATGCCAGTGATGATATTGCCCAGAGTGCCTACGACCCGGGGGATCGCTCGGTCAAGGACATACTTGACCACGCGGAAAAAGAGGTATTTAAAATTGCCGATGCCGGCAGCAAGGGAACTCAGCAGTATCGCCCCGTCAATGAGTTGCTGGCAACGGCGGTGACGCGCATTCAAGAGCTGTACGATCAGGGCGACGAGATTACCGGCCTGCCCAGTGGCTTTGCCGAGCTGGACAAGATGACCTCGGGCCTGCAGCCAACGGATTTGGTGATTATTGCCGCGCGCCCCTCCATGGGCAAGACGACCTTTGCCGTAAACATCGCCGAGAACATTGCCGTCACCAAGGGCTTGCCCGTGGCGATTTTCAGTATGGAAATGTCGGGCGAGCAGCTGGCGACACGGATGATTTCCTCGCTCGGGCGTATTAACCAGCAGCGCCTGCGCACGGGCAAGCTGGAAACCTCTGACTGGCCACGCGTCACCTCGGCGCTGTCGCTGTTGTCGGAGACGAAAATTTTTATTGACGATACCCCCTCCCTGTCACCGACCGACTTGCGCGCCCGCGCCCGCCGCATCAAGCGCGATCACGGCCTGTCGCTGATTGTGATTGACTATCTGCAACTGATGCAGGTACCCGGTAGTGAAAACCGGGTCAATGAGATCTCCGAGATTTCCCGCTCGCTCAAGGCGCTGGCCAAGGAGCTGCAAGTGCCCGTGGTTGCCCTGTCGCAATTGAGTCGGGCGCTGGAGTCCCGCACGGACAGACGCCCGATTATGTCCGACTTGCGTGAATCCGGCGCAATTGAGCAGGATGCGGATATGGTGACGTTTATCTACCGCGATGATTACTACAACAAGGAAAATTCTGAATTTCCCGGCACCGCAGAGATTATTATCGGCAAGCAGCGCAACGGCCCCACCGGCTCACTGCGCCTGAACTTCCTCGGCGAGTACACCAAGTTTGAAAACTGGTCGCCAGAGAACTACAGCTCGGACGAGTATCCAGTTTAAGGAATCTCTGAACAAGTCGTGAGCGGTTTTTCGCTGGCCATAATCCGCTACTTCTTCGTTGGAAAACTTGGAAATAGCTGGCTAATCCCTGCGTT
>PDWJ01005052.1_pt1 | contig 11105 bp, 13 predicted proteins | sample 1430881 | NCBI WGS metagenome assembly PDWJ01 (sample SAMN01162460, study PRJNA174530) | Oral metagenome, whole genome shotgun sequencing project. | biome: Marine environment; feature: Marine mammal; material: Swab sample of the gingival sulcus; isolation source: swab sample of gingival sulcus... | reverse complement strand
AAAGAAGGTTGTTCAAAATCATGAAAAGCGTAGCATTAGCTACGGTTTGAATGATTTTGGGCAAGATTCGCAGTCATTTTTTTCGAAAAACCATTTAGGCATAGTTTGTACATTCGACTTTTTTGGCATAAACGGCATAAGGTATTGAATTTAAAAACAACTTTTGCGCTCCTCGCCGTACTGGTGAAACATCCGGGCTAGACCCTGCTCCACAGCCTATCCGCATAGACATTAGGGAGCCTCTGAACAAGTCGTGAGTGGTTTTTCGCTGGTTCTAATCCGCTACTTCTGCGTTGGAAAACTTGGAAATAGCTGGCTAATCCCGGCGTTTTCCGCCTAGAATTAGCGGATTATTCCTCAGCGAAAATCCCACTCAGACTTATTCATAGGCTCCAAAGAGATAATCCCATGTTACTGATTCCCGCGATTGATTTGAAAAACGGCCAATGTGTGCGCCTGCGCCAGGGGCGCATGGATGACGATACCGTATTCTCCGATGACCCGGTCGCCACCGCAGCGCGCTGGGTGGAGGCGGGCTGTCAGCGCCTGCATCTGGTGGATTTGGATGGCGCGTTTGCCGGTGAGCCGAAAAACGCCGGAGTGATTAAGGCGATCTGCGCGGCCTTCCCCGAGCTGCCGGTGCAAATCGGCGGCGGCATCCGCAATGCCGAGACAATTCAGGCCTATCTGGATGCGGGGATTCGCTACACCATTATCGGCTCCGCCGCGGTGCGCAACCCCGAGTTTGTCAAACAGGCCTGCCGCCAGTTCCCCGGCCATATTATCGTTGGTCTGGATGCGAAAAATGGCAAGGTCGCCGTGGATGGCTGGGCGGAGGTTTCCGAGCTGGGCGCAATTGAGCTGGGTCAGCAGTTTGAGGATGACGGCGTTGAGTCCATCGTCTACACCGATATCAGCCGCGATGGCATGATGCAGGGCGTGAATGTCGCCGCCACTGCCGAGCTGGGCAGCCACGTCAATATCCCGGTGATTGCCTCGGGCGGTGTTGCCAGCATCGAGGACATCAAACAGCTCTACGCACACAGGGAGTCGGGTATTGCCGGGTCGATTTTGGGTCGCGCTATTTATGAAGGCACACTGGATTTGGCCGAGGCGCAAGCCTGGCTGGACGCGCAATAGGACGGCATTATGGCGCTGGCAAAACGCATTATCCCCTGTCTGGACGTTGACAATGGCCGCGTGGTCAAGGGGGTCAAATTTGTCGATATTCGCGATGCCGGCAACCCTGTCGATGTCGCCCGCCGCTACAATCAGGCGGGTGCGGATGAGATTACCTTTCTCGACATCACCGCCAGCTCGGACGACCGCGACACCACGCTGCACATGGTCGAGGAGGTCGCCTCGGAGGTGTTTATTCCCCTGACCGTGGGCGGCGGCATTCGCCAGTTTGCCGATGTGCGGCGCATGCTGAATGCGGGGGCGGACAAGGTGGCGATTAACACCGCCGCTATTTTTAACCCCGCGCTGGTCAAGGAGGCCACCGACAAGGTCGGCAGCCAGTGCATTGTGCTGGCGATTGATGCCAAGTGCGTCAGCGCCGCGGGCGAGCCGCCGCGCTGGGAGGTGTTCACCCACGGCGGGCGCAAGCCTACCGGGCTGGATGCCGTGGAGTGGGCGGCAAAAATGGCGGACGATGGCGCGGGCGAGATTCTGCTCACCAGCATGGATCGGGACGGCACCAAAATTGGCTTTGATCTGACCATGACCGCCGCGATTGCCGAGGCCGTGCGCGTGCCGGTGATTGCCTCCGGTGGTGTGGGTAATCTGCAACACCTGGTGGACGGCGTGCTCAAGGGCAAGGCCGACGCGGTGCTGGCGGCCAGCATCTTCCACTTTGGCGAGTACAGCGTGCAGCAGGCCAAGGAGTATATGGCCGCGGCGGGCATTGAGGTTCGCCTGTAAGCCCTGAAAGGGGGTCGTTTTGGACTATCCGCATAGCCAGTGAGACAAGCATGCATTATTTAGACGAGATTAAATGGACAGAGGACGGCCTGGTGCCGGCCATCGCCCAGGACGCGCAAACCGGGCAAGTGATGATGTTCGCCTGGATGAACCGCGCCGCCTTGCAGCAGACTATCGAGAGGCAGGAGGTGGTGTACTACTCCCGCTCGCGCCAGCAGCTGTGGCACAAGGGCGAGTCCTCCGGGCATATCCAAAAGCTCAAAGACATCCGCCTGGACTGCGATAACGACGTGATTTTATTGCAGATAGAACAGGTCGGCGGCATTGCCTGCCACACCGGGCGCGAGCACTGTTTCTTCAAGCGTTATGAAGACGGCGCGTGGAAAGTGGTGGAAGACGTAGTAAAGTCACCCGAAGAGATTTACGGAGAATAGCCATGAGTCGTGAAAAAATCGGCGAAGTGCTGGCTGAACTTACCCAGGTGCTGGCGGCGCGGCGCGGCGCCGACCCTGCCAGTTCCTATGTTGCCAGCCTGTATCACAAGGGGCTGGACAGCATCCTGAAAAAAATCGGCGAAGAAGCCACCGAAGTGGTGATTGCCGCCAAGGGCGGCGACAGGGAGCAGATTATCTATGAAACCGCCGACCTGTGGTTTCACAGCCTGGTGTTGCTGGCAGACCAGGGCTTGAGCGCGGCGGATGTGCTGCAAGAGCTGGAGCGGCGCTTTGGTCTCTCGGGTATTGCTGAGAAAAATGCGCGTAATAACACGTAATAAATAGAGGAGAAACCATGTTTGGAATTAAAGAATTAGTCATTATCCTCATTGTTGTATTGCTTGTTTTTGGCACCAAAAAGCTCAGGAACGCCGGTGGCGACCTCGGCGGAGCCATCAAGAACTTCAAGCAAGCCATGAAAGAGGGCGAGGAGTCGGAAACCCCGCCTCAATCGCAGGCTAAGGATGGGCGCGTGATTGACGCTGAGGCCAAACCGGTTGACGAGAAGGACGATGTCTAGCCTGGCCGCACGAGCCTAGCTGATGTTTGATATCGGCTTTTGGGAAATGGGCTTGATTGGCGTGGTCGCGCTGCTGGTGATTGGCCCGGAGCGCCTGCCCAAGGTGGCGGCCACGGCGGGCTTTTGGCTGGGCAAGCTGCGTATGAAAATGCTCAATATCCGCGCAGAAATTGAGCGGGAAATCAATGCGGATGAGCTGCGCGAGGCATTGCACCGCCAGGAGGAACAGCTGCACAATATGCAGGTGCTGATGCAGGAGGCGCGGGAGAAAGCCGACCAGCTGGAGCGCGAAGTACACGGCGAGGCCGCGCCGACAGAGCCGATGGAATCGCCCGCGCAAACACCAGCAGCTGGCCGCCATGACTGAGCCGATGACTGAGCCTGCGGCCGAACCACAGCCCCGTTTTGTTGACCACCTGATTGAGCTGCGCCAGCGCCTGGTCAGGGTGTTGGCCTGCGTGCTGCTGGTATTTGCCGCACTGGCTGGTTTCAGCCAAATGCTCTACACCCGCCTCGCCGAGCCGCTGCTTGCCGCGCTGCCCCGGGGCGCATCCATGGTGGCGATTGATGTTACCACTCCCTTTCTGGTGCCGATGAAAGTCAGTTTCCTGCTGGCGCTGTTTATCAGTATTCCCTACCTGCTCTACCACCTCTGGGCCTTTGTCGCCCCGGGCCTGTACCGCCACGAGCGCAAGCTGGCACTGCCGCTGCTGGTATCCAGCAGCGTGCTGTTTTATCTCGGCACCGCCTTTGCGTATTTTGTTGTTCTGCCCCTGGTCTTTGATTTCTTTGTCAGCTTTGCCCCCGAGGGCGTGGCGGTGATGACCGATGTCGGGCGCTATCTGGATTTTGTTCTGGCCATGTTCTTCGCCTTTGGTCTGGCCTTTGAAGTGCCAGTGGCCACTGTGCTGCTGGTGCTGATGGGTATCACCACACCCGCCCGGCTCGCCGCGCTGCGCCCCTACGTGATTGTGGCGGCCTTTGTTGTCGGCATGCTGCTCACTCCGCCGGATGTTATCTCGCAAACCCTGCTGGCCGTACCCATGCTGCTCTTGTACGAGCTGGGCATTGCGCTGGCGCGCGTTGTTCAGCCCGCCCGCCCCGTGGATGCCGAGCCTTGAAAGGCTCCTGCCAGCCTATCCGCATAGCCGATAAAAGCGCCTGTTAGCCCTGTTTGGTGGGTTCTCGCAGCTGGCGCGCGGGGGCTTGTGATTGCTGGCAAGCCTTCCAGGCGCTATAATGCGTGCGCATAAATGGCCTTGAGCCAAATAAATCTTAGCGACTGAGTGAAGTAAAATGATGAAAAAGATACTACTTGCGGGTGTGTTATTGATTGTCGGTACGTCGGCATGGGCTGCGGGTGACGCGGCGAAAGGTAAGGGCAAAACGGCCATGTGTGCTGCCTGTCATGGCGCGGACGGCAATAGCGCGGCTCCCAATTTTCCCAAGCTGGCAGGTCAGCAGGAACAATATATTGCCAAACAGCTGCAAGCGTTCAAGGAAGGGCAGCGCAAAGACCCGACGATGGCACCAATGGCGATGGGCTTGTCTACGCAGGATATGGCCGATATTGGCGCTTATTACGCCAGTCAGGCGGTGAAAACCGGCGTGACTGAAGATGCGCAGGCCGAGCTGGGTGAGAGCATTTATCGCGGTGGTGTTACGCTGACTTCGATTCCGGCTTGTATGGCCTGTCACGGCCCGGGTGGCAAGGGCAACGGCCCTGCGGGCTTTCCGGCGCTGGCCGGTCAGCATGCAGCTTATACTGAGGCGCAGCTGCTGAAGTTTAAGTCCGGCGAGCGCGACAACGATGTCAACGGCATTATGCGCAACGCGGTAAAATTGATGAGCGACAAGGAAATCAAGGCTGTTGCCCAATATATTCAAGGTCTCTATCAATAACTCCCTTGTGTCCGTGCAAAAAGGAGGCTGCGGCCTCCTTTTTTGTGCCTGTGTTAGGATGGCACTCTGAGGTCTGTCGCTATTGCTATGAGTAAAAAAACGCCCCGTTTCAGTCTGCTGCTTTTGGAATTTCTGGGTTCAATGAACCTGGCGATTACCCTGCTGTGTGCGGTGGCGGTGGCCTCTGCGATTGGCACGGTGCTGCAACAAAATCAGCCCTATGCAGACTATTTGCTGCGCTTTGGTCCGTTCTGGTTCGAGGTGTTTAATGCACTGGGGCTGTACAACATCTATGCCAGCAGCTGGTTTTTATCGATTAACGCTTTTTTGGTGGTATCCACCTCGGTGTGTCTGTATCGCAATACGCCGGGCATGCTGCGCGAGATGCGCCAGTGGCAGGACAATGTCCAGCGTCGCGCCCTGCTGGGCATGCAGCAGCAACAGAGCATTCCCCTGTCTGCGCCGCTCGCCACCGTGCGCGACCAGGCGGCGAGCCTGTTGCTGAGTGCGGGCTATCAGGTGCGTGCCAAGTCCCAGGGCGATGCGGTCTTGCTGGCGGCAAAAAAGGGCTTGTGGAATCGCTGGGGCTATATTCTCACCCATCTGTCGATTGTGGTGATTTGTGTCGGCGGCGCGATGGACAGCAGCTTTCGCTTTGCCGTCAAGGAGTGGCTGGGGCAGTTGCAGGTAGAGACGCGTGACATCCCCGCCTCGGATGTGCCGGCAATCAGCCGCTTGTCAGCGGCCAACAGTGCGTTTCGCGGCAATGTGAACTTGCCCGAGGGGCAGCGTGCAGACATTGTATTTGTCAGTCACGGCGAGGGCTATCTGGTGCAGGAGCTGCCCTTTGAGATTGAGCTGAAAGATTTCCGCATTGAGCACTATGCCACGGGGCAGCCCAAGTCCTTTGAGTCGGACTTGCTGATTCACGATCCCGATTTGCCACAACCGCTGGCGCAAACCATTGCTGTCAACCGTCCCCTGTTGCACAAGGGGCTGGCCATTTATCAGGCCAGCTTTCAGGACGGCGGCTCGGAGTTGACGCTCAAGGTGTTGCCTCTGTATGGCAACAGTGCCGACGAGCAAACCTTGCAGCTGTCCGTTTTCGACCAGCACCCGCTGTCTCTGGCGGGGCGCGATTTTACCGTCGAAATTGACGATTTCCGTCTGTTTAATATCAACCCGGTCGCGGGCGAGCAGGGCAAGTCGGAGTTCAAGAACTTTGGCCCCAACTTTACCCTGCGCCTGCGCAATAGCGCCGGGCAAGCCATTGAGTATCAAACTTATCAGTTGCCGCTGGAGTTTGACGGGCGCTTTTTCTTTACCAGCGGGATGCGTACCTCACCGGCTGAGCCGTATCAGTTCTTGCATATCCCCGCCGATGAGAAGTTCAGCCTGGCGCGCTTCAATGCCTTTTTGCACAAGTTGCATCAGGCCGATGCGATGAGTGAGATTATCTATCGGCAGATTGGCAGAACTCAGGCGGAGCGCGGTGGCGAGGGAGCGCTGGAGCCGCTCGCCCGGTCAGTGCAGCATTTGCTGGCGCTGTTTTTGCGCGGCGGCTATGATGCCATTATTCAGGATGTACAGCGCCATGTGCCCGAGGCGCGCCGCGAGGACGTGTTTCAGGCGTATTTGAAGGTGCTGCGCCTTGTGATGGCCGAGGCCTACCGCGAACTGTTGGCCGAGGAACCCACAGAACAGCAGTGGCAGTTTTACCAGTCGGCGGTTGATGCGATTAACACCTTGTCCCAGTACCAGTCGCCGGTGTTTTTCCAGCTTGCCAGCTTTAAGCATATTCAGGCATCGGGTTTGCAGGTTACCAAGTCCCCCGGTCAGTTCTGGGTTTATCTGGGCTGCGCCATGCTGGTGGCCGGGGTGTTTATGCTGTTTTACCTGAACCGCCAACGCCTGTGGCTATGGCTGGACGAGGACAGCCTGCTGTTTGCCGGCCAGGGACACCGCAAGACCGATGATTTCCCCCGCGAGTTTGCCCAGCTGGGCGAGAGGTTGGCGCAGCTTGCCCAGCACCCCGGTTCAGACACTGAGACCCCAACACGATAGATTGACAACCATGACAGAGATTATTCAATTTAAAAAACCCTGGTATCAGAGCCTATCCGCATTCGATGGGTTGTGGGCGCTGGCTGTATTGCTGGGCTCGGTATTTGCCTGGTGGCGCTATCAGCAGTATATGGATGGCTACGAGGTCGGCATTCTCGCCGCCAGCACTTTGGGCTTGTTGGCGTTGGGCTGGCACTGGAAGCAGGTGCGCGGGTTTAGCCTGCTGGTGGCGCTGCTTTCCCTGTTTGCCCTGTGGCTGTATGGAGGCGAAATAGCCAGAGCAGAGAGCAATGCCCTGTTGCGCTATGTGTTGTCCAGCCAGAGCGCGATTGCCTGGATGGGAGCATTGTATTTTATGGCAACGGCCGCGTTCTTGCTGGGGCTGCTGGCCTCGTCCGACTTTGCCGATAACGTCGGCTCGGGCTTGACCTGGGCGGCCACCACCATCGGCCTGACCGGCTTGGCGGTGCGCTGGCGGGAGTCGTATCTGCTGGATTTTGATTTTGGTCACATCCCGGTCAGCAATCTGTACGAGGTCTTTGTCCTGCTGTGCGTGATGACGGCGCTGTTGTATCTCTACTACGAAGACCAGTTTAAAAGCCGCCAGCTGGGCTTCTTTCCGTCCATCGCCATTAGCCTCGCTGTGGGCTTTGTGTTTTGGTACAGCTATGCCAGGGGCGGGCATGAAATTCAGCCGCTGGTGCCCGCGCTGCAAAGCTACTGGATGAAAATACACGTCCCGGCCAACTTTGTTGGCTACGGTGCCTTTAGCCTGTCGGCGATGCTCGGCCTGGCCTGGCTGCTCAAGCATCGCTATGCCAAGGCCAGCCCGGACCGCTGGGTGGCACATCTGCCCGGCCTGCAAATGATGGAGGATATTATGTACAAATCCATCGCCCTGGGCTTTGCCTTCTTTACCATCGCCACTATTCTCGGGGCGCTGTGGGCGGCAGAGGCCTGGGGGAGTTACTGGTCCTGGGATCCCAAGGAAACCTGGGCGCTGATTGTCTGGCTGAACTACGCGGCCTGGCTGCACTTCCGCCTGGTGCATGGCTGGGGTGGGCGCGCCATGGCCTGGTGGGCGCTGCTGGGCTATGGCATCACCCTGTTCTGCTTTCTCGGCGTGAATATGTTTCTGTCCGGCTTGCACTCCTATGGCGAGTTGTAATGTGGGGCTGGCAGTGTGGCAGCAAAAGCGTACAATGTTTCGGTTTGAAAAATAATCGCACGGGACAATGCTAAAACAGGCAAGCTTTCTTCTCGCACTGTTGCTCAGTGTAAATAGCGCCATATCGGGAGACTACACGGGGCAATACAGTAAATTATCCCGACCCGTTGATACCGGGGTGGGCGCTGATCGCGTGGAGGTGCTGTTCTTCTTTGCCTATAGCTGCAAGCCCTGTATGGAATTTGAGCCAAAGTTACAGAAGTGGCTGGCTGACAATAAAAAATCGGTGGTCTTTCAGCGCGTGCCCAGCACCTTTGTTCCCGAGGGCAAGGGGCAGGCGAGAGTGTACTACACTGCCAAGGAATTCAAGGCCGGCCCCAAGCTGCACGAAGGGCTGTATAAAAAAATCCAGAATCATCAACTTGTGCTCGACCGCAACGACTTGCTCGCCAATTTTATCGGTTCGCGTTTGGCTAAAGACCCGTTTCGAGTTGAAGCGGTAATGGACAGCATCTCGATTAACTCCGCCCTGCTATATGCCGCAGACTTGTCGAACAAATACCGCATGGCCAGAATGCCGGCCTTTATCGTCAATGGTCGTTATATCACCTACCTGGAGCAGGCTGGCGGTGGCGATGAGCTATTGGAAGTACTCGATTATCTGGTCGGGCTGGAAAAGCAAGCTTACCGCTATCAGGCCTGGTGATGGTCGTACGGGAACTTGCCTGCCAGTCGGCTCTCTAACATCAACTCATTAATCAGGAAACGCAACAATGAAAAAAATACTTATGTTGATAGCGGCTGCCGCCATGGCTATGGCCGCTACTCAAGCCAGCGCGGCAGAGGCCTATACAGCGGGTACTCACTATACAAAAATAGTCCCAGTGCAAGTTCCGCAAGATATACCGCAGGGCAAGGTCGAGGTGACCGAGTTCTTTTGGTATGGCTGCCCTCATTGCTATGATTTTGAACCTCATGTCGAAAAGTGGCTGCAGAGCAAGCCGGACAATATAGTCTTTAAGCGCGTGCCGGCTATCTTCAACAAGGGCTGGGTGATTCACGCCAAAGCCTACTATGCGGCAGAAATGCTGGATATTACGGACAAGGTTCATAGCGTTATTTTTGAAAAAATCCACAAGGGCAAGCAGGGCTTGGGCAAGGCCGAGGAGGTCGCAGCACTGATGGCCGAGGCCTCGGGTCTGGGTCAGCAAGTGATACTTGACACGATTAACAGCTTTGCCATTGAAAGCAAAAGCCGCCAGGCGATTCAGGAAGCTCGCCTGCACCGCTTGCGCGGCGTGCCGGCAATGGCCGTCAATGGCAAATACCTGACCTCAGCCAGGCAGGCGGGCGGCTACCCCGAAATGCTGAAGGTCGTGGATGCTCTGGTAAAACAGGAATTGGCCAAGTAATAACTGTTTCAAACGCCCTCTGTACAGACTATCCGCATTGCCATGAGCGAATGCGGATAGTCTGCAGGGAGGCCTATTTAAGGCTTATTTGCTGTTTATTTAACATTTTTGCAATAAAGGCTTGCGCGTAGTTCGAAGATGTATATAATTCGCCGCCCTGAGTCGCTGCAAGGCAGAGATTAAGGGCTTGCCGGGCAGATATAAAGCTTTGGCAAGTGGCTAAAAAATAACAGTTGACGCTTTATATTTTAGCTGTAGAATACACGCCCCGCTCGAGGATAGATCGAGTCGCTCTTTAAAAAACAGAACAAAATGATTTGTGCGGGTGTTCGCGTCAATGATTGCGAAAGTAATCAAAGGTTACTTAGGTAGCCTGATGCAACACCAGAACAGTCGATTCCAAGTCAGCTTATGTTGACAAATGATTGAATGATTCTGGCTAGTATCAAACCAGTTAAAAGGCTCCAGAAGTATTGGGGTTGAAATTTAAACTGAAGAGTTTGATCCTGGCTCAGATTGAACGCTGGCGGTATGCTTAACACATGCAAGTCGAACGCGAACGGCACTTCGGTGCCAAGTAGAGTGGCGGACGGGTGCGTAACGCGTGGGAATCTACCCAGTAGTTGGGGACAACCTGGTGAAAACCAGGCTAATACCGAATACGCCCTACGGGGGAAAGCAGGCCTCTTCATGAAAGCTTGCGCTATTGGATGAGCCCGCGTCGGATTAGCTAGTTGGTGAGGTAAGAGCTCACCAAGGCGACGATCCGTAGCTGGTCTGAGAGGATGATCAGCCACACTGGGACTGAGACACGGCCCAGACTCCTACGGGAGGCAGCAGTGGGGAATATTGGACAATGGGCGCAAGCCTGATCCAGCAATACCGCGTGTGTGAAGAAGGCCCGAGGGTTGTAAAGCACTTTCAATTGTGAAGAGGGGCTAGAGAGTTAATACCTGTCTAGTCTGACGTTAACTTTAGAAGAAGCACCGGCTAATTCAGTGCCAGCAGCCGCGGTAATACTGAAGGTGCAAGCGTTAATCGGAATTACTGGGCGTAAAGCGCGCGTAGGCGGTTATTTAAGTCAGATGTGAAAGCCCCGGGCTCAACCTGGGAACTGCATTTGATACTGGGTAACTAGAGTATGTTAGAGGGAAGTGGAATTCCGGGTGTAGCGGTGAAATGCGTAGATATCCGGAGGAACACCAATGGCGAAGGCAACTTCCTGGGACAATACTGACGCTGAGGTGCGAAAGCGTGGGGAGCAAACGGGATTAGATACCCCGGTAGTCCACGCCGTAAACGATGAGAACTAGTTGTCGGGAGGGTTTACCTTTCGGTGACGCAGCTAACGCATTAAGTTCTCCGCCTGGGGAGTACGCCGGCAACGGTAAAACTCAAAGGAATTGACGGGGGCCCGCACAAGCGGTGGAGCATGTGGTTTAATTCGACGCAACGCGAAGAACCTTACCAGGCCTTGACATCCTAGAAACTTGGCAGAGATGCCTTGGTGCCTTCGGGAATCTAGTGACAGGTGCTGCATGGCTGTCGTCAGCTCGTGTCGTGAGATGTTGGGTTAAGTCCCGCAACGAGCGCAACCCTTGTCCTTAGTTGCTAGCATTAAG
>PDWJ01005051.1_pt1 | contig 11106 bp, 8 predicted proteins | sample 1430881 | NCBI WGS metagenome assembly PDWJ01 (sample SAMN01162460, study PRJNA174530) | Oral metagenome, whole genome shotgun sequencing project. | biome: Marine environment; feature: Marine mammal; material: Swab sample of the gingival sulcus; isolation source: swab sample of gingival sulcus... | reverse complement strand
GTAATGGTGCTGGCATGATCCATCCTCCCAAACAGGAGGAATCACAAATCAGACATCAAGGGAATCCCAAATGATTCAATCTTTAGCTCGCTCGCTCTAATGAAAAGTTGACGCCCCCGCGCGCGCACCGCCTGCGCGCGCCCCGTCGGACTCCGGCCAATACCCCCGCCCGACAGGGCGTAACGACGTGATCGTGATTGCGCCGACAGGCCAGGCCCTTCGCCGCGGCATCCGCCCTTCCCCGAATCCCGGGGTCTCAGTAAAGCCCGCCGGCGGCGATTTCGCCTGTTTCGGCGCGTTCGGGTACGATGATCACTTCACCGGTGGAGGTGGTCACCGCCGAGCCCTGTTCGGTGTAGCTGTCGACCTCGCCGGGCAGGAACAGCGGCAGATTCGAGCCCATGGCGAAGCCGCCATCATAGGTGATGCCGAACAGCGGCTCTTCGCCGGAGCGGAAATATTCCGCCACCACATAATCGCCCGAGGCGCTGTCGGGCAGGCGCGCGCCGGTGAAACGGTCGATCTTGATGAACTGCCCGCCCGGCGGCACCCTGAACTTGCCGCCGCCGAACTTCTTCACCGCCTGCTGCATGAAGCTCTGAAACACCGGACCGCAGGTCTTGCCGCCGGAGGCGCCGTGCATCGGTTTCGGCCGGTCATAGCCGATGTAGCAGCCCGCCACCACGTTGGAGGTGAAGCCGATGAACCAGGCGTCGCGCGAATTGTTGGTGGTGCCGGTCTTGCCCGCCACCGGCACGCCAAGATGGATGCGCCCGGCTGCGGTGCCGCGCTGCACCACGCCCTGGAGCATCGAGGTGAGCTGATAGGCGGTGATCGCGTCCATGACGCGCTCGCGGTTCGAGGTGATCCGTGGGCTGGCGCCTTCGGGCAGGCTGGCGAGGCCGCAATCGTCGCAGATCCGCTTGTCCTGGCGGTAGATGGTGCGGCCCCAGCGGTCCTGCACCCGGTCGACCAGCGTCGGCTCCACCCGTTCGCCGCCATTGGCAAACATCGCATAGGCCGCGACCATGTTGAACAGCGTGGTCTCCGCCGAGCCCAGCGCATTGGCGAGGAACGGGTCGAGGTCGTCATAGACGCCGAAACGTTCGGCGTAGCCCGCAACCGTTTCCATGCCCACTTCCTGGGCGAGGCGCACGGTCATCAGGTTGCGCGATTGTTCGATCCCGGTGCGCAGCGGCGTCGGCCCGTAATACCGGCGGCTGGCATTCTGCGGCCGCCAGATGCCCTCGCCGGTGTCGACCTCGATCGGCGCGTCGATCACGATCGAGGCGGGCGAGAAGCCCGAATCGAGCGCCGCGGCATAGACGAAGGGCTTGAACGACGACCCCGGCTGCCTCGTGGCCTGGGTCGCGCGGTTGAACACCGAATGCTGGTAGGAAAACCCGCCCTGCATGGCGATCACCCGGCCGGTGTTGACGTCCATCGCCATGAACGCGCCCTGCACCTCGGGCACCTGGCGCAGGGTCCAGCGGATGAACTCGCCGCGGCCGTTTTCGCCGCTGGTCATCCGGCGCACATGCACCACGTCACCGCGGGTGAAATTGTCGCGGAACGACCCCTTGAGCCAGTCGATATCCTTGCGCGGCACCTCCCAGGGGCCGGGTTCGGGGGTGCCCTCGATCTTCAGGGTGAGGCTGGTGTCGCCCACCCGGTCGACCGCGGCCACATGCCACTGGCCGCCGAGAGTCACGTCGCGCGCCACCCGCAGCTTGCCCAGCGCCGCCTCCCAGGTGCCGTCGTCGAGCGCCGCCGGGTCGATGGTCTTGCCGGTGCCATGCCATTTGCCCTGGCTGCGGTCCATCTGTTCGAGCGCGCGTTGCAGTGCCCGGGCCGCGGCCACCTGCATTTCAGGGTCGACGGTGGCGCGGATCGTCAGCCCGCCGTTGAAGAATTCGTCCTCGCCGAAGGAACGCGACAGCTGCCGGCGGATCTCGTCGGTGAAATAGTCGCGCGGCGGCAGGGTTGTGTGAAATGAGGGAAAGTCGCCGGTCTGGACCGTGCGGATCGGGCTTTCGCGGGCTTCGATATAGCCGGCCTCGTCGAGATAGCCGTTTTCGAACATCTCTTTCAGCACATGATTGCGCCGGGTCATCGCGGCGTCGTAATTCTCCGCCGGGTTGTAGCCGTAGGGCGCCTTCGGGTGGATCGCGAGAAACGCCGCCTCCGCAGGGGTGAGCTCCGACAGCTGCTTGTTGAAATAGCTCTGCGCTGCCGCGGTCACCCCGAAGGAGCGCACCCCGAGGTCGATCTCGTTGAGATAAAGCCCGAGAATCTGGTCCTTGGTGAGCAGGTTTTCCAGCCGCACGGCGAGGATCAGCTCCTTGATCTTGCGTTCGGCGTTGCGGTCGGAGGAAAGCAACAGGTTCTTCACCACCTGCTGGGTGATGGTCGAGGCACCGCGCAGCGGCTTGCCCTTTGCCGCGTCCAGCGCCGCCGCGAACATGCCGCGCAGATCGTAGCCCCGATGCTCGGGAAACTGCTTGTCTTCAGCGGAAATGAAGGCCCATTTCACCAGATCGGGGATATGTTCGGGCGGGGTGTAGAGCCGTCGCTCCCTGGCGAATTCGTCCATCAGCCGGCCTTCGGCCGAGTAGATCCGGCTGATGGTCGGGGGCCGGTAGTTGGCAAGCTGCTCGTGGTTGGGAAGATCCTTGGAATAGGTCCAGAACACCGCGCCCATCGTCAGCGCCGCCATGACGGCGCCCATGGTGATGAGCGAGAAAAGCGAACCGAAAATATTGAAGATAAACCGGGCCAAGCGGCGCCCTCCGTTACATGCATGCCTGATAGCGCAGCTGCGGCTCCGGATCAAAACACGTTTTCTTGCCCTGAGGCAAGTCTGAGGCGCGGCGGTTGCTTGCCTGCACGCGGGAAATCGCCGGTTGAGGGCCGGCGCGGTCTCGCAAGGGCTGGACGGCTGTCGCCGGGCCGGGCAGATTGGCGCCGTCATGAGGGATTCCTACCGCCAGTCCAGATCGCGCCCCGGCCCCGAGGCGGTGATCGCCACCTACGAGAACGCGGCCCAGGCCTATGCCCGGACCCGTGACCGCAGCCTGTTCGAACGCCGCTGGCTCGACCGGGCGCTGGCCTATGCGGCCGGACGCCGGGTGCTCGACCTCGGCTGCGGCACCGGCCGTCCGATCGCGACCTATCTCGCCGACCGGCGCTGCGCTGTCACCGGTGTCGACGCGGCACCGAGCATGGTCGCCATGTTCGCCGCCAACCTGCCCCGGGCGGAGGTGGTCGAGGCCGACATGCGCGGGCTGGAGCTTGGCGAGACCTTCGATGTGATCCTGGCATGGAACGCGCTGTTTCACCTCTCCGCCGACGATCAGCGCGCCATGTTCGCCACCTTTGCGGCGCATTCCCACGAGCGGACGGTGCTGCTGTTTACCTCCGGTCCCGACGCGGGCGAAGCCACCGGTACCGCCGGGGGGCTGCCGGTCTACCATGCCTCGCTGGCGCCCTGGGAATACCGCGATCTGCTGATGGAATACGGCTACGAGGAGATCGCCTTCATGCCGGAAGACCCGGAGTGTCAGCGGCACTCGGTCTGGCTCGCGCGGGCCGCCGGCCGAGGTGTCGGCTGAACCGGGCCGGTCTGCGCTCGGCGGGGCCGTGCCGCGACGTCGCGGCGCATTCCATAACCCGCGCGGGGCTGACATGCCGCCCTGGAAGCCACGCGAACCGATCATGCGAACCCACAGAAGGTGCCGTCGATGTCCCAGCAACCCCCCGCCTTTACCAATCAGAAAGTGGTGCCGCGCTGGCGCAAGACGCCGCCGGCGCTGTTTCCGCCGGTGCTTGGCCTCTTCGGCCTGACCGTCGGCTGGCTGCGCACCCCCGACGCTTTCGGTGCCCCGGCGGCCATCGGCCAGATCCTCGCGGGCGCGATGGTCCTGTTCTACGCGTTTACCGCCGGGCATTACCTAGCCAAGGTCGCGGCCCGTCCGGGTGTGATGGCCGAAGACCTGACAACGCTTCCCGGCCGGGCGGGACTGGCCGCGCTCACCATGTCGGGGATGCTGCTCGCCACCGTGCTGGTGCCCTTTGCCCCGGTGATCGCCAGGGTGGTGCTGGTGCTGGCGATTCTGGGCCATACGGTTGTGATGACGATGGTCGCGATGGCGCTCGCCTCCGCACCCGCCGAAGCGCGCAAGGTTACGCCGGTGCTCCATCTCACCTTCGTGGGCCTCATCGTCAGCGCCATGCCGGCGCTGGCGCTGGGCTGGAGCGCCTATGCGGGCGTGATCTTCTGGGCCACCCTGGTGGCGGCGGTGGTGATCTGGCTGCTGTCGGCGGCGCAATTCGTGCGCGAAACCCCGCCGCCGCCGCTGCGCCCGCTGCTTGCGATCCACCTTGCGCCGGCCTCGCTGCTCGGCACCGTGGCCTTCCTGATGGGGCTGCCGGGCCTCGGCTTCGGCTTTGCGCTGCTGGCGCTGGCGCTTTTCGTGGCTCTGGCGGTGAGCCTGCCGTGGTTGACCCAGGCCGGGTTCAGCCCGTTCTGGGGGGCGTTCACCTTTCCGCTGGCGGCGTTTTCTTCGCTGATGATGATCCTCGGCAGCGCCGGATATGGCGGTTTCTACCGGATCATCGGCGGGCTGGCCCTTGTCGCGGCGACGTTCTTCATCCCCTGGGTCGCGCTCAAGGTGACCCGGATGTGGCTGAAGGGCGGGCTTGCGGTGAAGACCAACGCGGCGGTGGCCTGAGGGCAGCCGGGGCCGGGTCAGGGGCCTTTCGTAACGGTTAACGCGGCTCGGGTGCCGGTGAAGGCGGGTGCGTAACGCTTTGTTTTGAAAGAGCGAAACAACCTTTCCATTAGTCCGGTATTCCGGACTAATGGATTCTCTGGTTGCGGTTGCCGCAAGGCCGGTCATGGCGAACCCGGCAGGGGCCTTTCGTAACGGTTAACGCGGTGTGCGCGCTGCTGAGAGCGGGTGCGTAATGCATTGTTTTGAAAGAGAGAAACAACCTTTCCATTCGTCCGGTATTCCGGACTAATGGATTCTCTGGTTGCGGTTGCCGCAAGGCCGGTCATGGCGAACCCGGCAGGGGCCTTTCGCAACGGTTAACGCGGTGTGCGCGCTGCTGAGAGCGGGTGCGTAACGCATTGTTTTGAAAGAGGGAAACAACCTTTCCATTAGTCCGGTATTCCGGACTAATGGACTCTCCGGCAATGATCGCTCCGGGCGCCGCGCTACCCTGTCCGCGACACCCTTGCCCCCATCCGGCAAGTCCCCCGCACACCCCCGGACCCGCCGCAAACCCGCCGCACCACCAGCCCCCGATCGCGCCCCGAACGTTACAGGCTTGGCGGCGGCGCCCAACCCTGCTAGACCGCCCCCATGAAGACCGCCAGTGGCATCATTTGCATCTGCATTACCGGCTGACATCGTCAGGCGGGCCGGTCTTCTGTTTCCCTCAATACGAAAACTGCCAGCCCCGCCCCGCGAGGCCCATTGCGTGAGGACGACCCATGGTCGAGATCAAGCTCTACAACACCGCGTCCCGCTCGAAACAGCGGTTCGTGCCGATCGACCCCGCCAATGTGCGCCTCTATGTCTGCGGGCCGACGGTCTATGACCGGGCGCATCTGGGCAATGCCCGGCCGGTGGTGGTGTTCGATCTGCTCTACCGGCTGCTCAGGCATGTCTACGGCCCGGACCATGTGACCTATGTGCGCAATTTCACCGATGTGGACGACAAGATCATCGCCCGTGCCGCCGAAAGCGGGGTGGCGATCGACGTGCTCACCGCCACCACCACCGGCTGGTTTCTCGACGACATGCATGCCCTCGGCGCCCTCGACCCCGACGAGATGCCCCGCGCCACAGCCCATATCGCCGACATGATCCGCATGATCGAGGCGCTGGTGGCGAAGGGCCATGCCTATGCCGCCGAGGGCCATGTGCTGTTCGCGGTCGAGAGCTTCGCCGATTATGGCGCGCTGTCGGGACGGTCGGTGGACGACATGATCGCCGGCGCCCGGGTCGAGGTGGCGCCCTACAAGCGCAACCCGATGGATTTCGTGCTCTGGAAACCCTCCGGCGCCGACCAGCCCGGTTGGGACAGCCCCTGGGGCCGTGGCCGTCCGGGCTGGCATATCGAATGCTCGGCGATGTCCTACCAGCTTCTCGGCGGAACCTTCGACATCCATGGCGGCGGCAACGACCTCACCTTCCCGCACCATGAAAACGAGATCGCGCAATCGCTCTGCGCCCATCCGGGCTCGGGCTTCGCGCGCTACTGGATGCATAACGAGATGCTTCAGGTCGAGGGGCGGAAAATGTCGAAAAGCCTCGGCAATTTCTTCACCGTCCATGACCTGCTCACCGGCCATGACGGCGAGCCCCCGGTGGCGGGCGAGGTGATCCGGCTGGTGTTCATGGGCACCCATTACCGCAAGCCGATGGACTGGACCGCGAAGAAACGCGCCGAGGCCGAGGCCACCTTGCGCAAGTGGCGCGGGCTTACCGCGGGCGTGGAGCCGGGGCCGGTCTCGGAGGCGGTGGTCGCGGCGCTTGCCGACGATCTCAACACCGCCGGGGCCGTGGCGGAGCTCCACAAGCTCGCCGCCGCCGGTGACGCCCCCGGCCTCAGGGGCTCGGCGGCGCTCATGGGGCTGCTCACCGACGAGATGGGCGCCTGGGCCGAGGCGGGCGCCGGCGGACTTGGCGATCTCGCGGAAAAGCTCGCGGAGCTTCGCGCCAGGGCCATGGAAACCAAGGACTTTTCCGAGGTTGACGCGATGAAGGCGGCGCTCGTCGCGGCCGGTGTCGAGGTGCGGATGTCGAAGGCCGGGGTCGAGCTGGTGCCGGGCGCGGGTTTCGACCCGGCGAAACTCGAAGGGCTCTGAGATGCGGCGCTCATCCGGGCACAGGGCCGGCAACAACAGGACCGGCAACAACAGGGCCCGCAACACAGGAGACCGGGGCGCGCCGCGCCCCCGCTCGATCACCCGTTCCGAATCCCGCATCCCCAGATCACAGCCATCCCCCGAAGGAAAGCAGACCAGATGACTGAGCGGCTCTATCTCTACGACACCACGCTGCGCGACGGCCAGCAGACGCAAGGTGTGCAATTCTCCGTGCCGGAGAAGATCGCCATCGCCGAAGCGCTCGACGGGCTCGGGGTCGATTACATCGAGGGCGGCTGGCCCGGCGCCAACCCGACCGACAGCGATTTCTTCCGCGCCCGCCCCGAGACCCGCGCCACCTTCACCGCCTTCGGCATGACCAAACGCGCCGGGCGCTCGGCGGCCAATGACGATGTGCTGGCGCAGGTGATGAATGCCGCGACGCCGGCGGTCTGCCTCGTCGGCAAGACCCATGATTTCCACGTCACCACCGCGCTCGGCATCACCCTCGAGGAGAATCTCGAAAACATCACCGCCAGCGTGAGCCATATCACCGCCAGCGGCCGCGAGGCGCTGTTCGACGCCGAGCATTTCTTCGACGGCTACAAGGCCAACGCGCCCTATGCGCTCGACGCGGTGCTGGCCGCCTATCGTGCCGGGGCCCGCTGGGTGGTGCTCTGCGACACCAACGGCGGCACCCTGCCGGGCGAGATCCACGACATCACCCGCGCGGTGATCGAAGCCGGGATCCCGGGCGAAAACCTCGGCATCCATTGCCATGACGACACCGGCTGCGCCGTGGCCGGATCGCTTGCCGCGATCGAGGCCGGCGCGCGTCAGCTTCAGGGCACGCTCAACGGTCTTGGCGAGCGCTGCGGCAATGCCAATCTCGTCACGCTGATCCCGACGCTGCTGCTCAAGGAGCCCTACCGCAGCCGTTTCGAGACCGGCGTCACCGAGGCGGACCTCGCCAGTCTCACAATGGTCTCGCGCCATCTGGACGACATTCTCAACCGGGTGCCGCTGCGCTCGGCGCCCTATGTCGGCGCCTCCGCCTTCGCCCACAAGGCGGGGCTGCACGCCAGCGCCATCCTCAAAGACCCGACCACCTACGAACACATCGAGCCCGGCGTGGTGGGCAATGCCCGCCTCGTGCCGATGTCGAACCAGGCGGGCCAGTCGAACCTCCTGCGCCGCCTCGCCGAAGCCGGGATCGAGGCCGAAAAGGGCGACCCGCGCCTTGGCGAGATCCTTGACGCGATCAAGGCGCGCGAAGACCGGGGCTATGCCTATGACGGCGCGCAGGCGAGTTTCGAACTTCTCGCCCACCGGCTGATGGGCGATCTGCCGGAATTTTTCGAGGTCACCCGCTACCGGGTCACGGTGGAACGTCGCCGCAACCGCCACGACCGGATGGTGTCGATCTCCGAGGCCGTGGTGGTGGTGAAGATCGGCGCCGAAAAGAAGCTCTCGGTCTCCGAAAGCCTGAGCCTCCATGCGTCTGACGGTGGCCCGGTCAACGCGCTTGCCCGCGCGCTTGCCAAGGATCTCGGCCCCTATCAGGCCTGTATCGACGACATGAAGCTTGTCGATTTCAAGGTGCGCATCACCCAGGGCGGCACCGATGCGGTCACCCGGGTGATCATCGACAGCGAGGACGGGCAGGGGCGGCGCTGGTCGACCGTCGGGGTGAGCCCGAACATCGTCGATGCTTCCTTCGAGGCGCTGCTTGATGCGATCAACTGGAAGCTCCTGCGCGACGGCTACAGGCCGGTGGCAGCCGGGTGAGGCCGGTGGCCCCCAGAGCGGCCTCCAGACCGGCCCCCAGAGCGGTACCGGGTGGGGCGGACAGGGGTGCGGGCAAGCGCCCGGGCCCCGCGGTGCTGCCGGATGCCGCATGGGAGGCGGCCACAGGCCCCGGCAAGGCGCCCGATACGATTGTTGCGCCGCGGGATCGTTCGCGGGCCCGGTCGGGGGAGATCGCATGACCCTTGCAGCCTGCGCAGAGATCGTTCGCCGGGGCGATCCCGACCGGTTTCTCGCCGCCATGGCCGCCCCGCGCGCGGCCCGCGCGCGGCTGTTCCCGCTCTATGCGTTCAACATGGAAATCGCGCGCGCGCCCTGGGCCACCAGTGACCCGGTGATCGCGAAGATGCGGCTGCAATTCTGGCGCGACGTGCTGGCCGAGATCGACGAGGGCAGGAACGCCCGCGCCCATGAGGTGGTGCGGCCGCTGTCGGAGGTGATGCATTCCGGCGGTATCCCTGGTGCGTTGCTCGACGGCATCGTGGTGGCGCGCTGGGCCGATGTCGACCGCGCCCCTTTCACCACCGCCGAAGCGCTCGACCATTATCTGGCGGAAACCGCGGGCACGCTGATGTGGGCCTCGGCTCAGGCGCTGAACGCACAATACAAGCGCGAGACGGTGGTGCGGGCGGTCGGCAAGGCCCAGGGCCTCGCCTCGATGCTGATCGCCGCTCCCGAACTCGAACGGCGCGGCTGGCAGGTGCTGCCCGAGGCCGGGCTCGGGGAGATGATCGCCGCCGCCCGTGCCGATCTCGCCGAGGCCCGCAAGGTGCGGTTCAAACTCTGCGTCCCGGCGCTGCGCGCCGCCTGGCGGGCCGAGGGCATCCTCGCGCGCGCCGCCGCCGACCCGGGCGCGATCCGCGAAGAGCGGCTGCAAGGCTCCGAATTTGCCCGCCGCGCCAGCCTCATGGTCAGGGGCCTCAGCGGACGCTGGTAGGGGTGCGGAACAGGGCGCGGGCAGGGCGGCCTCCAAAGTCGCCACCCAAAACGGCCCCGCGCCAATCGCTCTTGCGCGGCGCCTTCGCCTCGGGCAAAACGGGTGCAAAGCGAATTGACAGGGAGAAACCCAATGGCCGTTACCATGAACCGGGTGCTGAGCGAGGCCTTCGGTCCGACCGAAGGGGCCGCGCGCCTCGCCAAGGATGTGGCGCTGGTGCTCGCAGGCATCGCCGCGCTGACCATCGCCGCAAAGATCCGGGTGCTGACGTGGCCGGTGCCGATCACCATGCAGACCTTCGCCGTGCTCACCATCGGCGCCGGCTTCGGCCTCCGCCTCGGCCTCATCACCCTGCTCGGCTATCTGGCCCTCGGCGCCGCCGGTGTCGCGGTCTTCGCCGGCGACACCGCGGGGCTCGCCTATATGACCGGCCCGACCGCGGGCTATCTCATCGGTTTTGCCTTCGCCACCGCTGCCATGGGCGCGCTCGCCCGCCGCGGCTGGGACCGTTCCGTTACCGGCATGGCAGGCGCGATGCTGATCGGTACCGCGATCATCTACGCTTTCGGCCTCGCGGGCATGTCGGCGCTGTTTCTCGCCGACAAGGGCGGGGCCTGGGTACTGCAACACGGTATGCTCAACTTCCTCCTTGGCGACGCGCTGAAGCTGGCGCTCGCTGCACTGGTGGTGCCGGGCCTGTGGAAACTCGCCCGCTGAACTGATTCCGGCTGTATCAGGATCGGGCGCGGAGGCCGGCCTCCGCGCCCTTTTCCTTGGGCGGGTGTGTTTGCGGTGATTTGCCGGCCTTTGGGTGGTCCTGTGGGCGGGCAGCTGCAAGTGCGTGGGACAGGAACCCCGGTCGGGCGAAGACAAGGGCCCTGGTGGCCCCGGTGGCCCCGGCGGCCCCGGCGGCAGAAGCGCCGCCGGCGCGCAGGACTGGTTGCACAACCCGGCCCGGCAAGTCCGGACGACAGCAAGGTCGCCACCCGGCCTGACCCTGTCGGACCCGGCGCGGCCCGCCGCCCGGAGGCCCCGCGATCGCAGAAGACTGACCGCTGTAGCCTGCGCCAGGGTGGTTCCGGCAAGGGAGGCCCGCGCAGGCCCCCGTCTGTCAAATCTGTGCGATACTGACGTTGCGGAGGCGTGCCCGTGCCCCCGCTCCCGCGCAGCCCCGGCCCCCCTCCGGCCCCCTTGCCGCATCGCCGGATCCGCCCCCGCCCTTGGTACGGAAATGCCTCCCCGCGATGAGGTTTTTTCCCGCCCCCCCTTGCCACCCCCGCATTCCGCAGGATAGATACCCCGGCACGGAGAGGTGGCCGAGTGGTCGAAGGCGCACGCCTGGAACGCGTGTAGGCGGGAAACTGCCTCCAGGGTTCGAATCCCTGTCTCTCCGCCAGAATTTCATGCTGGAAATAAATTTAAATCCAATAAAATCAAATACTTGCCCTGAGATCGCAGCCTAAGGTCCGTCGCTATACCTTGTTTT
>PDWJ01005050.1_pt1 | contig 11113 bp, 8 predicted proteins | sample 1430881 | NCBI WGS metagenome assembly PDWJ01 (sample SAMN01162460, study PRJNA174530) | Oral metagenome, whole genome shotgun sequencing project. | biome: Marine environment; feature: Marine mammal; material: Swab sample of the gingival sulcus; isolation source: swab sample of gingival sulcus... | reverse complement strand
TCCTGGAACAATAATAACACTTTCGGCATCACTGAGTTCTGCGGCGACTTCTTCGTGATTGGTCGGTGTCGGTTCGCCTTCTGGAATATCATCGCCGCTCGGGGCAGCATTGCTGTCTGAACCAAATCCACCGGCAATGACACTGATAAATGAGCGGTTCATTCCTCTGCACATGATATATGACAAGATCGCGCCCGATGAACCAACCAGCGCCCCGGTAACAATCAGCAGATCATTGCCGAGCATAAAACCGGTGGCTGCTGCTGCCCATCCTGAATATGAATTAAGCATTGAGATAACGACCGGCATATCAGCTCCGCCAATGGCGGCTACCAGATGAATACCTGCCAGCAGGGCAATAACGGTCATAAGCAAAAGGTAAGAGGTGGCAAGACCAGTAAAATGACTTGGTACAAATACTATGCCAAGAAGAAGAGTCACAATCAGTGCTGCGAGGTTAAGCCAGTGTCGGGCGGGCAGCAACAATGGTCGTCCTGAAATCATCCCCTGTAATTTCCCAAAGGCAACAACAGAACCGGTCAGGGTGATAGCACCAATGAAAATGCCGATATATATCTCTGTGTTATGGATAATATGAGCCGCTCCCTCAAGCTGGGTTCGTGGATCCAGATAGCCGCCCCAGCCAATCAACACCGCTGCCAGTCCGACAAAGCTGTGGAGCATTGCCACCAATTGCGGCATTGCGGTCATTTCAACCCGCTTTGCCAAAAACAATCCAATTCCAGCACCAATGAGCATTGCAAAACTCAAAATACCATAAGCCTCGACGGCAGCACTGCCAATGGTTGCAAAAATGGCAACAGCCATCCCCAGCATTCCGTAAAGATTCCCCCGTTGCGCCGTTTCCTGGGAACTGAGTCCTCCGAGCGAGAGGATAAACATAACTGCGGCAAACAGGTAGGCCATTGTAATTACACCACTCATTTTAACACCTCCTATTTGCGAAACATTTTAAGCATGCGCTGGGTTACAAAAAAACCACCGGCAATATTGATTGTAGCCACCAGAATACCAATGGCAGCCATAAGCGTTACTATCCAGGAACCAGAACCGCTGACCTGGAGTAATGAGCCAACCACGACAATTCCTGAAATCGCATTGGTGACACTCATCAGTGGCGTATGCAGGGCATGAGTTACGTTCCAGATAACCTGCCAGCCAATGAATACTGAGAGGACAAAAACGGTAAAATGAGAGACAAATTCCGGAGGTGCAACCTTGCCAAGGCCGAGAGCAGCAGCACCAGCAACAGCCCAGTATATCATGATCTGGGCAGTCGAGATCTTTTTCTTTTCCTTGGTTGCAGTTATTGTAACAGGTTCTGGAGCCTTTTTTCTCGGCTGTGCCGATACTTCAATAGCTGGTGGTGGATAGGTAACATCACCGTCCTTAACCACAGTTACTCCCCGGATGACATCATCGTCCATATTGATAACCGGTGTTCCGTTTTTCTCCGGGGTAAGATCGGTTAATAGATGAACCAGGTTTGTTGCATACAGGGTCGAAGCCTGAGTTGGCAAACGAGATGGCAGATTTGTATAGCCAATGATAGTTACCCCCTCTCTTACCACCACTTCACCAGGAACGGTAAGATCACAATTCCCGCCCTGTTCTCCGGCAAGATCCACGATAACAGAACCTTCTTTCATGGTCTTTACCATATCCTCAAGCCATAATTTCGGTGCTGGTTTACCTGGGATAAGGGCTGTGGTAATAACAATATCAACATCCTTTGCTTGCTCTCTGAACAGAGCCATTTCGGCATCGATGAATTCTTTCGACATTACCTTGGCATACCCACCTGAGCCGGCACCATCTTCCTCAATCTCTACGGTAAGGAACTGACCACCCATGGATTCAACCTGTTCCTTCACCTCTGGACGTGTATCAAAAGCGGTGACAACAGCACCCATGCTTTTTGCGGTACCAATGGCGGCAAGGCCTGCAACACCAGCACCAATAACCAGGACTTTGGCCGGTGGAACTTTCCCTGCAGCCGTTATTTGTCCTGTGAGAAAGCGGCCAAAATGATGCGCAGCCTCAATAACCGCTCGATAGCCACCGATATTAGCCATCGACGAAAGCGCATCCATTTTCTGGGCCCGCGAAATACGGGGAACAGAATCTATGGCCAGAAGGTTAATCTTTTTTGCAGCGTATTTTTGTAACAGCTCTTCATTCTGAGCCGCCCAGACAAAGCTGATCACTGTGGTACCGGAGGTGACCAATGCCATCTCCTCATCAGTCAGTGCCAGCACTTTCAAAATAATATCAGCTTGTTTGAAAAGCTCTGATCTCTCGGAAACAATTTCGGCTCCGGCTGCCCGATAGGCCGCATCGGTAAAACTTGCAGCAGCTCCGGCTTCTGTTTCAACAAGTACTGAATAACCAAGTTTTATTAATTTTTCGACACTTGCCGGGACAGCGGCAACACGATATTCAGAGGTGTCATATTCTTTTGGAACGACAATATTCATCGAAACAATCCTCCTTTAGAAGGCGAAAATATTTTTTATACCTTCATAATTTTTTCGTAAGATAAGCAAGAAGTTGTTCCCTCATCTCAGGACGTTCTAAGGCAAAAGCGATATTTGCCATCTGAAACCCAGCCTTATCACCGCAATCAAAACGCGTCCCTTCAAAATCAACGCCATAAATATCCTGCTCACCAAGTAGAACACTCATCGCATCTGTAAGTTGAAATTCACCACCGACACCACGATCTTGCTTGCAGAGATATTTGAAAATCTCTGGAGTGAAAATATATCGCCCAATCACAGCAAGCGTCGACGGAGCATCTTCAGGCTGTGGCTTTTCAACCATTCGCCGAATACGAGCCGCACCATCAATCGCCGGTTCCACATCCAGAATACCGTAACGGGAGACCTCTTCTTTGGCGACGGTAATAGTTGCCGCCAAAGATGTCTGAAGCCGATCAAAAGCCTGCATCATCTGGCGCATCACAGGAACATCACTCTGGATTAAATCATCGGCAAGAAGCAGAGCAAACGGCTCATCACCCACAATCTCTCGAGCACACCACACTGCATGCCCTAGGCCTAAAGGCTCTCCTTGCCGGGTATATACGATTCTCCCCGATTCGGGAACTATCGTTTCTATACTGGCTAACAATTTGTTTTTCCCTCGACTACGAAGGGTTTCCTCTAACTCATAACTCCGATCAAAATGGTTTTCCAGAGCCGTTTTTCCAGAACCAGTAACAAAAATAAGCTGCTCAATCCCCGATGCCAGAGCCTCTTCTACCGCATACTGAATAAGCGGTTTGTCAACAACAGGGAGCATCTCTTTGGGCATTGCCTTGGTGGCAGGTAAGAATCTTGTTCCTAACCCCGCAACGGGGAATACTGCTTTTCTAACTTTCATCTCTCTCTTCCTATAATTTGAAATAAAGGCTAAACGACTATCAGATTCAAGCCGGTAAGCTTGACACGCAGCGGGTTAACCGCAAACTAAAAGCGAATGCCTCTAAAAGACAGTGATTTTAAACCACAAATTTACAGCACAACGAAAACCTACTCATAAAAACTAAAAACAAAGACATCCAATAACATACTCATTATCAAAAAACAACATTCGGAGTTCCTAAGAATAATCCCAGAACCAACCATTCTAAGAACGGTCACTGTACAGAAATCATAAAACAATAAAATATATCAAATTATTAAGAAGAAAGGCGTAAAATCCCGCAAGCATTAGCGGTAGTTGCACGGGCTATCTCTTCGAAAGGAATCTCACGTAATTCGGATAAAGTCGTGATGACAGTAATGAGATTCACCGGCTGGTTTCTTTTTGCAAAACAATCTGCTGGCCGCATATCTGGGGCATCAGTTTCCACTACAAGAGAGCTTAACGGAAGCTCCATCGCAAGGTGTCTGATTTTCAAGGCCCGAGCAAAGGTGACGGCACCACCGAAACCAATCTTGAACCCGAGATGAATATACTGCATGGCCTGCTGCATCGACCCATTAAAGGCATGCACAATTCCACCGCAGCAAAATTTTTTACTGCGTAGCGTCGCCAAAACCTGATCATGAGCCTTACGTACATGGAGCAATACCGGGAGAGAAAAAGCCGCAGCAATATCAAGCTGGGCCTCAAACAACTGCTGTTGCCCTGCCCTGTTACAACTCGCATCAAAATAATCAAGTCCGATCTCACCAATGGCGACCACCTTGGCTTCTTCTGCCAGGGTAGCAAGCTGATCGAGATCATCATTGTGCTGAGAAGAAAGAAACAGGGGATGAATGCCAGGTGCGGCATAGAGGCCAGGCATTTCTTGCGCCAAAGCAATAATCCGCGGCCAGCCAGCGGCAGAAATCCCTGGCAATACAAGCTGCACGACACCAGCGGCATGGGCCATGGCAAGCAACTCTTGCCAATCAGAAAAAAATTGTTTGCTATCAAGATGGCAATGAGTATCAATGAGTTCCACAGGAGACCACGCTTTTTTGATACGCCTCTCAGCCATTCATCTTGCTGGTAACACTGTCTATTTTATCCTGCATTCCCTGATCTCTATCAATCCGGGTTCCCAATCTCATCGTTGTTGAGATTCGTGGAGCACCCATTTCATGAACTACCTCATGGCATTTTTTCACCGCTGCCATCACCGCATCCCAATCACCCTCAATATTGGTTCCGTAGGCATGAAGACGACTTACAAGTCCAGCCTCGTTGATAATCTTTTCACAGGCAACCACATATTGTGATACAGAAACCCCAACACCAAGTGGAATAACACAGAGATCAACAATCACTTTCATAATAATACCCTCCCAAAAATCAAATAAAAGACCTATCTTCTTGTACCATATTTTACGTTGAAACAACACTTTTTGCCGACGAGCAAAACCTTTTTGCAAACAAAGCTTCATCTTCCTGAAAATCTGCTGTGCAAGCCGGAACAATCCAGGTATAGTTGCTCCAGCTATTTTCATAAAAGAAATTGCCGGAAACATTCAGGAACAAAGGAGACATTAATGAAAGAGTTGCAGGATACCGATCTTGAGATATACAACCTAATTAGAAAAGAGGAACAACGCCAGGCAGAAAAAATTCGCCTTATTGCCTCGGAAAATTACGTATCCAAATCAGTATTGCAGGCAACAGGTTCGGTATTGACCAATAAATACTCAGAGGGATACGCCGAAAAACGCTATTATGAAGGGCAACAACTCATTGACCAGATTGAAAAACTAACCATAAAACGCATCAAAAAACTCTTTGATGCTGAGCATGTCAATGTCCAGCCATATTCAGGGTCTCCGGCAAATCTGGCAGCCTATCTGGCCTTCTTAAAGCCAGGCGATGCCATACTAGGAATGGCTCTCCCCCACGGCGGCCATCTCACCCACGGGGCAAAGGTCTCAATATCAGGAAAATATTTTAACGCCTCTTCATATACCATTGATCCCGAAACCGGGATGCTCAACTACGAGGCTATTCGTGATATGGCTCAGGCACAGCGCCCCAAAATCATTATTGCGGGACATTCGGCCTATCCTCGCATTCCTGACTTTGCCAAATTTCGGGAAATTGCCGATGAGGTCGAAGCGATCCTGATGGTCGATATGTCCCATTTTGCAGGGCTGGTTGCTGGAGGAGTACATCCCTCACCCGTTCCCTATGCCGATATCGTCACCTCGACCACCCATAAATCATTGCGTGGCCCCAGAGGTGCAATGATTCTTTGCAAACAAAAATACGCCGCCGCCATCGATAAAGCGGTATTCCCCGGCATCCAGGGTGGACCCCATAACCATACCACTGCAGCCATCGCCGTGGCCATGGAAGAAGCGAGTTCAAAAGAATTTCGGAACTATGCTGCTCAGGTTATCAAAAACGCCAAAGCCCTGGCGGATGCTCTTCTTGCCCGAGGTTTCAAACTGATAACGAACGGAACCTCCAACCATCTGCTGCTCATTGACCTTGCAAACAAAGGGGTCACCGGAAAACAGGCTGCCACTGCTCTTGACAGGGCAGGCATTGTAACAAATTGTAATGCCGTTCCCTTCGACCCCAGAACCCCTTTTGACCCCAGTGGGCTGCGTATTGGCACCTGCGCCATCACTTCACGGGGCTTTGCCGAACAGGAAATGCAATGGATAGGAGAAAAAATCGACTATGTTATAGACAAGAGAGACAACGATGAAGAGCTTCGAGAAATCGCCAGAAAGGTGAGAAGATTATGCCGAAAATTCCCGGCTCCTGGCCTGGAGCATCTTTTTTAACTGACATTCTCTACGAAACCAGCTTCATTGATTTCTTCTTAAAAATTTACCGCATTTCCTGCAACCCGGAAATGCGGTAACAACACAGCATGCGCCCCACTGTTTCAAGCAACATCTTCTACCTCTATCTGATCAAGCTGTCTAAATGGCTGCTGCTGATCATGCCCATTGTAGCTCTGTACTACAAAGAAAACGGTCTGAGCAACTTTGATATCTACCTGCTTCAAGCCGTCTATTCCCTGTCCGTGGCCGTTTTCGAGCTGCCATCAGGCTATATGGCAGATATGATCGGCAGAAAAAAATCCCTGGTTCTTGGCTCGGTTCTCGGAATTATTGGTTATGCCATTTACAGCGCTGGCGACGGATTTTATTATTTCCTCGTTGCCGAAATAACCCTCGGTCTTGGGGGCAGCTGTATTTCCGGCTCAGATTCTGCGCTGCTCTACGACAGCCTCGCCGCCGAAAACCAGAGCCACCGCTATCTGCAATACGAAGGACGTATTACTTCGCTGGGCAATTTTGCCGAAACCGCCGCCGCAATATGTGGTGGTGCCATCGCCGCACTCATCAGTTATCGAGGTGTCTATATCGGCCAAACCATTGTCGCTGCGCTCGCCTTACCAGCATCCTTATTACTCATTGAGCCAGAACGAAAAAAGCTCCAAGGGATTGCCAGGATACAACAATTGTTTTCAATTTGTTCCCATGCCCTCATCCAGGACAAAAAACTTTCTGCAACCATTCTGATCTCTTCGGCCATTGGAACTTCGACCCTGTGCATGGCCTGGACGGCTCAGGTCTTTTTTATCAGCAACGGATTAGATGAACTTTCAATCACCCCTCTATGGGTCATCTTAAACCTCACAGTAGCTCTAGTGGCTGCCGTCGCCCATAAAACAAGAAAAACGCTCGGCTACAAGTTTTCCTTATTGTTAATTATTATATATATTCCAGCAGGATACATTCTCCTTGGCATTCTGCCCTTTTTCGGTGGCATTGCGGCCTTACTTCTTTTTTATGCGGTCCGCGGCTATGCCACCCCGGTACTCAAAGACCTGACCAACACCTATTGCCGCTCTGAAATACGAGCCACAGTACTTTCCATCCGAAGTCTTTTAATCCGGGTCTCCTTTTCAATACTCGGACCACTGATTGGAGTATTAGACCGCCACTACGGATTCCAGGAAGCCCTTATCATTACAGGTTTAGGCCTGTTTGTTGCCTCCATTACAAGCGGCATTTTTCTTTTCACTACAGTGCCGGAGGCCTTTTATCCCCCTCTGGAAAAAAAGCCGCCTCAAAAAAATAACAAGAGGCAATAGTCTTCGTAAAAAAGCTTTTCATTTGACGCAATATCATCTGATAAAGTACCATTGTTACGTAAATGGCAAGGTGCGAGATAGCCAGTCATTTTCTCAGCATATTAAAAAGCATTCCTGAGGTATTTTCTTCTTTTACCAAAGACATATAACCATGACTACGCCACCTCTTTCTGCCACAGCATCTTCCATTGAACATGAAAACAAAAAACTCCGCAAAGAACTGCTCGCCGCCCAGCAACGTATTGCCGAACTGCACGAACAGCTTGCCACACAGCAAACAGATAACACAACAACAACAAATACAGCCCAAACTAACACCGAACTTCTGCAAGACCTTCACCGCTACCGTAAATACTTCGACAATGCTAACGACGCACTCTATGTCTTCCGCCCTAACAGCGACAACACTCATATTGGAGAAATCATTGATGCCAACACTACCGCTTTACAACGACTCGGATATTCCCTTGATGAATTGCGCAGGATATCCCCAAAAGATATAGAATTAGACAATCTTGAACAAAAGGTTCAAAAGATCTTAACATCACTCCATCAAAACTGCGCAATTACCTTTGAGACCCAACATACAACAAAAACCGGCCAAATAATTCCGCTGGAAGTACATACACAACCTATTGAAGTCGCAGATGAAAAACTCGTTTTTGTGCGAGCTCGAGACATTACGGAACGAAAACAGGCCGAACAGGCAATTCAGCAAAAAGAGCAACTCTACCGTTTACAGGCCGACAATGTCCAGGATGTGATCTGGACCACAGATATAAACCTTAAACCAATCTTCATCAGCCCATCAATTGCCAAACTCAGCGGCTACAAACCTGACGAAGCCGTCGCTCTCATCTACCGAGCAATCATTCTGGAATCACCTCTTTTTGGAAACTTTCAAAAAACGGCCCATAAAACAGATACAGAACCGCTGCACTGGGAGGGGGAACTCCTCAGTAAGAACAGCCGTATTATCTGGGTAGAATCCATCGCTTCACCGCTCTGGGATGATGCAGGCCGCTTTATCGGTATCATTGGGGTGACCCGTGATATTACCAAGAGAAAAGAAATCTTCTTCGAGCTGGAATCGGCAAAAGAACAGGCCAATATGGCCAACAAGGCAAAATCTGTATTTCTAGCCAATATGAGCCATGAAATCAGAACCCCGTTAAACGGAATCTTAGGAACATTGCAGCTCCTCAGCCTTACCTCTCTTTCTTCAGAACAGCAAAAATATATCGAAACCGCACGCACATCGGGGAATAACCTTCTCAATATCATCAATGATGTCCTTGATTTTTCAAAAATTGAAGCAGGAAAGATCAATATCAGAAAAGAATTATTCTCCCCAAGAGAACTACTACATTCCGTTGTCTCTTCGTTCGAGGCCTTTGTTGCCGATCGAGACGTACAGTTCACCGTTACTATCGATCAAAAAATCCCCGAACAACTCATCACTGACCCGGCACGTCTTCATCAGATTTTCTCTAATATCATAGGAAACGCGGTGAAATTTACCGAACGTGGCGAGATAAATATTCGCATGCACTACGATACGAATGAAATCACATCCCGACTCAAATGCGTTATCTCTGATACCGGCATAGGGATTCCTGAAAAGCACAACCAAAAACTTTTCACGCCATTTTTTCAGATTGAGAGTTCATATAAGAAACGCTACAAAGGAACCGGCCTCGGCCTATCTATTGTCAAGCAGCTGGTCACCCTTTTGGGAGGCACCATACATCTTGAAAACAGGCCCCATGGAGGCACCAAGGTAACTTTTGACGTTGAAACCGAACAGGCCAGAACAGATGACCGACCTGCCAACATCCAAACTCCGCAACCGCAACGTACAAACCACCGCACATTCTCACTTCTTCTCGTCGAAGATGAGCCCATCAACCGGGAAATCCTGAAAGCACTGCTGGAAAAATTTGACCATCACGTCACTCTTGCCGAAAATGGCAAAAAGGCTCTTGAACTACTTGAACAAGCAAATAATTTTGACTGTATTCTCATGGATGTCCAGATGCCGGAAATGGATGGGCTGGAAACAACCGCCATAATCCGTAGCGAGCAAAAATTCAACGCAATTGCTGATATACCGATCATTGCACTCACCGCCTTTGCGATGAAAGAAGACAAAGAAAATTTTCTGGCTGCAGGAATGAACGACTATCTTTCAAAACCTGTTTCTATTGAAGAACTTGTCAAAAAACTTAACACCCTGCTCCCAGCATGAATACAGGATACTGTGAAAGTTCTGGGTACACCCTTTTTTTACAGTATTACTTAACTGAATGAACCCAAAAAGGCTCTTCTTTCAAAAGAACACAAAATTCTTTTTAACCGTAGCCTTATAGCGTTGAAAATCAACAGGGTAAAGCTCCAGGCACATTCGCTCTTCATACCGTGTAATCACCTGATACATAATCAGATGAATGAGTGCCAATCCAATAACAGGCCAGGCCTTTCCCATCAGTCCCATGCCCACATAAGCACAAAAGGTTCCAAAGTAACCGGGGTTACGGCTGAATTGGTATATCCCCTTAGTTATCAATTCTTCTTCAGGTGTTGTCTGGTAGGCCCATGTTCCCAGCCCCAAAACGACCGCACTGACAACAAAGACGAAAAGGCCAACATAGAAATAAAAAGTACCAACTGCCAATGGGACAAAAACGCTATAGACATATACGATAATATTTACCCCAATCCAGATGAAATAAATAAACTTTTCATAACCGGACATTTTGGGCAGGCGGCATGCACGCCGCCAACCGTTACCCGTTAATTTGTTTATCAATTCCGGAATGAGAAATATCAATAGAGTAAAAATCCATAAATTGAGAAATCCTATCTCTAATGAGGGTAATACCGGCATTTGCTACTGATCTCCAATACGATTATTTTTAAAGACAAGCTCATGACCAAACTTCATCTTCGGCGGTGTTTTGCCAGTGGGAACAGGTTACTGTATCCCACTGGCAAAACCTTGAATCTGACACCGCATGAACTGCCGGGAAATACCGTTAAAACCGGTAGGTCAATGTTGCACCAAAAGTCCTCGGTGCACCATCCACCACCAGGGTGCTAGGCCCATAATTTGTCATATAGTTGTAGTACTCTTCGTCGAACATATTCTTTGCCCAGACGACGAAATCAAAACGGTCACCTTCGTATCCGACCCTCAAGTTCACTTCCTGATACGCACCCTGCGACAGTGAATTTTTGTTATCACCATATATTTTGCCCGTATGGATAAAATCAATCCTGCCCATCCATCCTGAAGCAGAGCGGTATTGAACTCCCAGATTGAAATGATTTTTTGGGAAATATGTCAAATACTTATCTTTATAATCGTATGTTACCCCCATTGCCTCAGTTGCAACCCAATCATCAATTTTTGCTTCGGTAACTCCGTAATTAGCAAAAATATCAAGTCCATCAAGCGGACGAGCATGGAGTTCTATTTCGCCACCCACTGAATGTGCCTCCGCCGCATTGGTTATATTT
>PDWJ01005049.1_pt1 | contig 11113 bp, 11 predicted proteins | sample 1430881 | NCBI WGS metagenome assembly PDWJ01 (sample SAMN01162460, study PRJNA174530) | Oral metagenome, whole genome shotgun sequencing project. | biome: Marine environment; feature: Marine mammal; material: Swab sample of the gingival sulcus; isolation source: swab sample of gingival sulcus... | reverse complement strand
ATGGAACCGGATGTCCCTTCTCAACATTGCCGCAAGCGGCCATTTCAGCTCCGACCGCACAGTAGCTCAGTACGCCGAAGAAATCTGGAAAATCCATCCCCTGAACTCCACGCCGGAATAATCATGCCCGGGGAAAGGCCCCGGAAGAGGTGCCGGCAGTTTCTCAAAGTTCCCTCAATGTTGCCCTGTTTTATGTCGATGATGAAATTAAGCTGACTAAAACCGGGCCGGACTGTCGGAAACGGTTTTCACTGTGACTGGAAAAGGGATGACCATGCTTGAAACAATCACTGATGAGAGAAACACCAAAATTTACTGTGCCAACTGTGTACATTGCAAGTTAATGCGGACGTTTACCGAAGAGGACAAATACGTTCTTCGTGTGAGATGCGCCGCAGGGAAATGGAAAAAGAAACTCGGTGAAGAAAAAATCTACAAGTATTTTACTGTGGCACGAAGAGCACTGGAGGAATGCGATGCCTACACCCCCATGGGTGAATGTAAACCCTTTATGAAGGAACTGCGAAAAAGCCTGCCCATCAAGGACGAAGTGTACTCCCCCGGCCAGACTGCCTGAAACAGCACACAACTTTTCCCAGAACCTGTGTTTTTCTGACAATACCCATTTTCTCCGGGGAAATACTCTGCGGATTTTCCCCGGTCAGGATGTAGCCATCTTCAGTAATTCTTTGAACACGCTTTACAAGAATGCCAAAATCTGAATGCCGAACCACAACAATGGCATCTTCTCTTATTCTGTTCAAACAGCGCCTGACAAGAATATAATCTCCGGCACTTATACGGGGAGCCATACTGTCTCCCGCAACCCTGTAAAAACGAAACATGCAATAAAAAAGTGCAGCCGGCCAAAGGCTGCACCCCTTTCTGTCAATTAACCCAGTTTGGGGTAAACAACTTCTTCACCCGGAGCGTAGGGACATTTGGCCTTGAAGGTGGGTACCTTCTTGGACTGCCAGAAGATTTCCGCAAATTCATTAACCAGATTCAGAAGTTCCAGGCTGGCACTCCTGTCCAGATGCTGTTTAGCCCTGGAACCCTGAAGCATAATCCTGTGCACCAGGCCATGGGTCTGGGGGAAGGCCTCAAACTGTGGTTCCTTCAGAAAATCACCCCAGATAATGCGAATTTCTTCTTTAACTTTTACAGCATGGGTTTCTTTTTCGGCAACCAGCCGGGACAGCCGGGCCTGGTCGTCAATGGTTAAATTTCCCTTCTGGGCAAGTTCGGCAATCAGGTCATCCATACGGATAACCGTGAGTGCCGCAATCTGGGCAGTAATGGGATCATAAATCCCGCAGGGAATATCACAATGCGCACTGGCCTTCTCAAAAGAAAAGAGCCTGTCAATTTTCTCTAATAAACTATAAAACATAATTCACTCCTTTTCATGTTTTCAACAGGATACGAGGGCGGGCATCACTCGTCAAGGATTTGCGGGCCTTGATTATACTCCCCCGGCCCTTTAGTATGACCACCATACGGCAGACGGAGGAATAACACATTGAGATCCAGCAGTTTTATCCGTAATACCAGTATTCTTGTATTTTCCCTTGTCTTAATCACATCCTGTGCCGGCATACCCTCCGGAGTGAATCCTGAATGGACCGAAGCCATGTTCTTCAAAAACGCGCAGGAAGCCATGGATAACAACAACTACAAACTGGCCCTGTACTACTACGAGGTTTTTTCCATACGTTACCCGGAGAACATACAGAAAGGAATAGCCGCGGAATACGAAAAGGCTTTTATTTATTATAAAACCGGAAAGTACAAACTCGCAAAAGACGGTTTTGAAGCACTCCTGCGGAAATATGAAGAGAGTCCCCATGCAATGCTCTTCCCCCCACGGTTCCGCTTTTTATGCGAAGCAGGCCTCGGGAATATTGAAAAAAGTAAAACCGTTAACAACCGGCTGTTCTGGCGTATCAGGGAGAAAGCATGGGCGGACGAGCACGACCAGAGTCTGACAGACTCCCCAAAGAATGAAGGCTAGAGAAGGCAAAGTCCTATCTACTTATGTCGTCCGGAAGACGAATGGGGAAAATGGATACACCAAGACGCACCGCTTCTTCTTCCACCATGGCACGGGTAATGGCGCCCCTTGGTTCTGCGTGAGGCCCGGCATCGCCTACCTGAATAATCATCCGGTTGGGAGCCTCCCATTCAAACTCGGTCAGTGCCGCGTACAGTCCCTCATAGACAGCCTCGTCCAAATCCCTTCCACCAGACACCGTTACCCTGTCCAGACGGGCCTGAAGCTCGTATAAATGAGTAGTAAAGCGGGAAGTGCGGGTCAGGTACGCTTCCTTGTAGTCCCGGTAGAGAACCAGGCCTGCCCGAAAAGAGTCAAATTTCTCCACCGTGTTGCGAATTAACGGCACAAGGGATTCCTGAATAAAGCCTACATCATTTTTCATGCTGATGGTCGTATCCAGAACCAGAACAAGATCCAGAGCGCCTTCCGCGCCGTTAACAATTTCCGCAATGCGTTCAAGGGCCTCTTCAACTCCCAGAACCTCTAAATCATCAAAGCCCAGCAAAACCGGCTCAGGCTCAGGCGGGGGCGGAAGCACCTTCTGGTTCAGCAATACCGGATTATCCCTCCACCGGCCGTCATAATCGGCAAAAGGTTTCTCAAAGGTCCTGATGTTCAGCCATGTGCCCTGATGGACTTCTACCTGCCCCTCCCGGCTCCAGGGATAACCGTAAGTCAGCTCAAAGGGTATGTATATCTGAAAGGCCGAACCCAGAATATCATTGGGCTCCGGGGAGGAATCCAGCAGGAAATAGAGTTCACGCCCGGATTCCAGGAATTCACCGTTCAGAATCCGTTTTTCATCGCCGTTTACAGGGTTGTATTCCCAGGCGCGGAAGGCGAAAGAATCGGTTTTCTTCTCCGGGTCGGCGGAAGACTCGGTAATGAGAATGGAGCCCAAACCCGGCTTTGCCCGGACATACAGCATAAAACCGTCCTGCTCCGGCAGGAATTCAATGTAGGCATCACCATCCTCGCCCAAATTAATGTCCAGATTGTCTCCCCATACCCCGCCAGGCTGAAAAACAAAAAGAGCAATCGCCGCAAAAAGTATCCCCGTTGTATTTTTTTGCCAGTTCTTCACCCTCTCATTATCGGCCTGCGCACAACTCTCCTTAGAAAGTCAGCGCAGCACCGCAGCCGTATTATTTTTTCTTCCCTGAGCTGTTACCCCCGCTGCTCCGGGTGTATGGGGCGCTCTCTTCGGAGGCAACATCTTCAGGCGCAATATCTTCGGGAACAATATCTTCAGGAACGGTATTGTTGGCGGAGACCTGTTCTGTCTGCATGTTTTCTGCAGCTTCACTTTCTCCCCCGCCCGAACCGGAAGACTGCGGATATGAGCGGAACTCCACATGTTCTCCAACAATATGAACCCGGGAAACAAAATTCCCCTCCGTGTTTTTCCAGCGGTCCTGCTTCAGCCGTCCCACCACCCGAACCCCCCGGCCCTGATGGAGATATTCGGCACAGTTTTCCGCCAGACGCGCCCAGGTTTCCACATCAAAGAAGCTCACCTCTTCACGCCGTTCTCCCTGACTTTTGTAGAACCGGTTCGATGCCACCGTAAACCGGCAGACCGGTGTACCCTGAGGGGTTTTAGTCATAACCGGGTCGCGGGTAAGATTCCCTTCCATAATGACCGAATTCAAATTGTTCATTTTCCTACCTCCTGAAAATGCTCTCACTTTCTCTAACCGCGCCAATGCCCGCAGTACTTGAGATTTCAGGAGTTTTACTGTTTTCTAATGATTGTTATTCTTCAAGTCGGCTTCCGCTGCGTCTTTAACCAGCTGGCTCATGCCTTTTCGGCACACCAGAACCCTGTTGTTTGCAGCCACAACAATCAAATCGTCCACACCGCACAGCGCCACAGGGACATCGGCATACACATAATTTCCCGATGAATGACAGCTGTACACAGGATGTTTGTGAGAAGCCTTGAGTCCGGCCAGAACATCCCAGCTGCCAGCATCGTTCCACTGGAAACCGGCCTTAACCATTCGAATACGCCGGGTTTTTTCCATTACGGCATAATCAACGGAAATGGACGGACATTGCTCATATATATGCCGCAGTACACCGGAAGGCTCATAAATGCGGAGGGACTGTTCCTCCCGCAAGTTAAACCAGGATTCATCCGGTAAAGAAAAGGGGGCACCCACTTCCGGGGAACAGCGCTCAAGCTCCTCAATAAACACATGGACCTGATATGTAAATATACCGGAATTCCAGAAATACCGGTCTGAATCCAGATAGGAACGGGCCGTTTCTTCATCCGGCTTCTCCCTGAAAGAAAGAACTTCAAGAGTGTCGCCTTCAGCCTTCCCCGTTTCAATATAGCCGTAACCTGTCGCCGGACCTGCAGGAACAATGCCGTAAGTGACAATACAGCCTTCAGCGGCCTTACGGGAGGCCGCCTCCACGCAGCCTGAAAACAGTTCCAGAGGGGAAATGATATGGTCAGCCGCCATGACCAGCATCGTTTCCGAAAGCCGGCCGTCCAGAAAGCAGCGCGCGGCAGCCAGAGCCAGGGCCGGAGCGGTGTTCCGTGCAACGGGCTCCGCCAGAATCACCAGGCGAGAGCGTAAATCATCATCCAGATTCCGGCATTCAGCCAACGCCGATTCCACATGGCTCTGATGCGTCACAACATACACAAGGCCCGGAAGGTTCAATCCGAAAGCCCTCTCCAGAGCCCCCCGGAACAAACTGCCGCTTCCATCCACATCCATAAACTGCTTGGGACTGTTCCCAAGTGAAGCCGGCCACAGCCGTTTCCCGGCGCCACCGGCCAGAATTACCGCGTTTTCAACCATATCCTCACCGTATCGACCATAATTATGTTTTTCTGTAATATACACCCTAATATCTAAAAAGACGAGGCACAAGAAATGGCGTTTCAACTTTCTATTCACCCCTGGGTTCACATGGCACAATTCGACGGAAACCGATGGACCGAAAAGTTTATTGAAAAAGATCACCTGAGTCCGCAGGAAGAATCCGCCCTGGACGAGAACGAATATGCAAAGATAACCGCACGCCGTAACAATTTCCCCGAGCTTCCGCTCATCAACTACTCTACCCAGTACGGGCTGAGCTGTTTTGAAGGCCTGAAAGCCCTGCCGCAGAAAGACGGCTCCCTGAAAATATTCCGGCCTCAGCGGAACTGTGCCAGAATGGCACAGTCCATGAAAGGCCTCCGCATGCCCTCCATAGACGAAAAACTGCTTCTGGAAGGCATTCGGGAAATGATTGCCCGTAACGCGGAGCTGGGTTTCACCCCGTCCTACAGCGACAGCTGGGAAGAGGATCACTGGCAGACTGCCGCCTCGGTCTATATCCGGCCCTTTGCCTATTCCGAGCCCGGGATAGGCATTAACCTCTCAAGATTGCCCTGGGTTGTCACGGCCTGCACAACGGTTTCAGCCTACTTTACACCCGGTAAAAACAACGCGGTAACCTCCCCCCGCATAAGGGCCACCCCTGGAGGAACCGGATGGATAAAGACACCGGCGAACTATGTCACCTCCATTCTGGCCAAAAACGAGGCCATTGATGCCGGGTACATGGAAGCCATTTTTCTTGATGCCCGTACCGGGAAAAATATTGAAGAGGGTTCCTCCTGCAACTTTTTTGCCCTTTTTCCCGGCAATGTCCTCATAACACCCGCACTTCAGGACACCATTCTGCCCGGCATAACCCGGGAATCGGTTATAACCCTGGCCCGGGACAGGGGAATGGAAGTGGTGGAGACCGCTTTACCCGTGGAGAAAGTGCTGGATGAAGCTGTGGAATGCTTTATTACCGGCACCGCGGCCGGCATAACTCCTCTGGGCTCCCTGTGCCATAACAACCGGGAGAAAATGTTCTCCAGCATGGAAAACGATTCCCTTTCACTGTCCCTGCTCAGAGAGCTCAAGGGCATTCAATACGGAGCTGTGGAAGACAAGTACGGCTGGATGTATCCGGTCTGACGATTTTTTCTGCATCCTGCAGCACGCAGGCAAAAAAGGCAGACTCAAAAAATCAGCGGGCCTGACCTGCAGCAGCAGCTGCCGTAATATCCGAAGGAATATCCCGGTATATCAAATAACGCTGCTCCCCTCCTGGGGCTTTCTCCAGCCCCAGAACCCGCAGCCGGTTCCGGTAGGGATAGGTCAGTTTTTCACGGTAATCCATCCGGTCAACCATTTTCAGGTCCTCCCGAATACGCGTCAGGTCTGAATCGCGCAGGGCCGGTGCCCCCCTTTCCATCAGTCCGTTTACCGAGGCATTCACCATGTCCTGATATTCCGAAGCCATGGTAAACGCACTGAGGGCCTCTCCGTAGTCTCCCCGGCCTCCGCCCCGGGCCGCCGAAAGCGCCCGGCCAACACCCAGATTGTTCCATGCGACAATATAACGGAGCAGTAACTCGCCATGCCCGGGCCTTTCCTCGGTATCCAGAATACCGCCTGTTTTAATCAGCTCTCCATCCAGCAGCTCCAGAGCCCGGGCATAGCGGTTCTGAGCGGCTTCATAGTCACCATTATCCAGCAGCACCATGGCAAGGGCCAGCTGGGCATCGTAGTTCCGGGGCTGCTGCCGGGCCACCCGGTAGAAATCAACAAGAACTCCATCCCGGCCCAGAAGATAGCGGATATAACCTCTGCGGTAGAGTGCCTGATCAGTCAGGCCGGTTTCACCGGCCCTGGTGTAATACCCTTCCGCCTGAAGAAGCTCCTGCCGCCTCTCACTCCCCGGCGCAAGAAGCTCCGGTTTATCGGCCAGCGTAAACACAAGATCTCCGGAATTATCCGCTCCCAAAAATAATATATCACCCATTGCCCGATACAGTGCGCCATACTGAGGAGCCGCCCCCAGCAGTTTTCTGCTCTTCGCATCTTCGTACAGACTGATGGCTTTCTCATAAAATTTCATGGCACGAACCCGGCCCTCAGACACCCCGGAGGAAGCACGCCCCTGAAGGTACTGCCGGAACTGCAGCCGACCCATGCCGCCCAGACTGAGAATGCGCATTTGCAAATCCCTTCTGTCCATGGACTCCATGTTATCCAGAGCCACCAGGGTGCGCGTGTACGCCTCCATTTCCGCCTCCGGATGTGTTCCCGTCAAACGAAAGTACAGGGCATTCACATAATGCGGATAGGCCACCGAAGGGAAGGCTGCCAAGGCCAGGTTAATAAAACGCCGGGCCTCCTCCGTATTGCCCCGCTTCAGAAACCATTCTCCCAGTTCGGCAAAAACTTCAGCGGCCAGCTCCGGCTCACGGGTTTTTCCGGGAACCTCCCGGGCAAACACCGGCAGTAACAGTTGAACTTCCTCGTGGTTCTGCAGGCGCAGGTGGTAGCGCATCATGGAGAGCATGGCTCGCTCATCGTTTCTGGAGGTTTCCAGCACTTTGGCGTAGTGATAGCGGGCATCCTCGTATTTGGCAGGGTCATCTTCCGCCCAGCGGAAATACACATCGCCGGCTGCCAGGGTGTAATCCCGGTCAACGGCCTTACGGGAATTCTGCGGCGCCTCGCGGAGTACCTGTACGGCCTCTTCATAACGGGCCAGTACGGCCGAGAGGAATTTGACATATTCCAGGCGGACATTTTTTGCTTCCGGACGTATTTCAAGATAACCCGAATAAAACTCCACCGCATCATCCCAGTGTTTCCTTTGCCGGAAAGCCCGGGCGTAGTCCAGCCACTGCCGCTTTTCTTCCCACCCCTTCACCACTACAGGCGCATTGGTGTTCGCGGGAAACAGCGGCCATCCGTACCATGCGTCAAAAAACAGTTCTCGGGCTGCCCCTGCATTGTCAGCCATGGCATATTCCAGTCCCCGGCGGTAGAGGGATGCGGCTTTCAGGGGACGGTACACCCACATGAAACTTACAGCCGAGACTACCCACACAACTGTAATAACCACCAGAATAAGCCTCAGGACAGGCCAGCCCTCACGGGAAAGCTGACTGAACAATGCCGCCCGCTTCTTTTCCAGCGCTTTGCCGGACTGTTTTTTGTATGAACGCGGCAGCTCAATGGTGCGTTTTGTAATGGCTTTATACTGCCCGGCAAGGGCCTTTGGAGAATTTCCGTTAATCAACCCCTCTATCAGAGGTTTTAATTTTTCCGGTTCCTGCTTTTCATCCGCCAGCAGTTCTTCTATGGCAATCTTGAGATTCCGGGGCAGAGTGGACAGGGTAGCCAGAATGTCCGATAAATCTTCATCTTCCAGCCCAAACGGTTTCTCTTCATCCTCCGGCGCTTCATCAAGAGATTGTTCCAGTTCATTCAGATCTTCACCCAGAGTTTCGGCTATGCCGCTTTCTCCCTCGGTAAAATTATACTGATCCCCAAAATCGTCCATGGAAAACTGACTGGACTCTTCTTCAACCTCACGAATATCCGAAAGAACATCCGCGCCCAGCTCTTCTTCAAAATTCAGCTCATCCGTATCCAGGGACAGCTCATCAAGGCCCTGCTCCTCTCCTGCGGCCCCGACTGCCGTATCCAGTCCGGCGACAGCTGCTTCAACATCAGGGATTTCTGCTTCAGGGATTTCTGACTCAAAATCCATGCCCAGGTCCAGAGTGTCCAACACTCCCGGGGCTTCTGCCGGTTCTTCTATTGATTCCGCCTCTTCTATTGATTCCGGCCCTGCAGTCTCCGCGGGTTCTGAGGCCTCCTCAAACGCCGGTAAATCCTCAAAAACTTCGGCATCTTCTTCAAAGGCCAGTGTTTCTTCAATATCCCCTGGCTCATCTATGGGGAATTCAAATCCTGCCAGTTCTTCGGGCTCTGCCGCTTCAGCCAGTCCGGCCGGCTCAACATCTTCGCCAACATCCACAGCTTCCAAAGTTTCTGCAACCACCGCGGTCTCTTCGGCTTCAGCAGCTTCCACGGCTTCTTCGGCATCCAGAAAAGCCAGCGTATCTTCTATGTCGCTTATATCGCTGCCCTCTTCCGTTTCTGCCCAGTCATCCAGCTCCGAGGACGCCTCCAGATTCACCGTTTCCCCGTCATCGGAAAGATCGGAAAAATCCGGAAGATCATCCAGCAGGTCAAAATCATCAGCATGACTGCTCAGCAAGGCATCCATTTCATCAATGCCGTCCGATTCCCGGGCAAGCACCTCCTCCAGATTCGGAGGACCGGAAGATTCCGGCGGGGCAATATCTTCCAGCTTCTCCCCGCGGGCGGCAAGAAGACGGGGTTCATCTCCCAGAGCGTTAATGTGCTGTTTCAGAGCGTCCAGTACTTCGAGACTCGGCATCAATTCAGATCCTATACGTTATCCTTATCGGTTTAATCACCCCGTTCATCAAGCAAAGGTTAATTCCTTTCCCATTCTATCCGAAGATGGGAAAGAGAGGGTAAAAAATGACAAGAAAAGAGATTCTGCCTTTTTTCTGGCTCATCATGCTTGTTCTGGTCTCAACGGCAGCCGGTGCCGCGTCCATGGATACAGATCTTCATCACCATCTCCTGAACGCCCGGCATGCGGGAAAGCCCTACGTTTCCAGCGGCAGCATTACCTTCACTTATCAGCCGGCTGAAAACATACAGTCGGTATCCCTGGCTCTGGAACATGAAGATTTTCGGGTTTTCCACACCTTTGAGCGAAATCCGCACGGTGTTTTTATCCTGACTCTTCCCCTCCCCGAGAACAGCAGCCATATCCGCTACAGGTTGATTATTGACGGCCTGTGGACCACAGACCCTCATGCCGAAACGCGAAAAGACAACCGGGGTATTCCACTTTCATATATCGCTTTTCCCCTGGGCAGTTCCGCTCCCGCTCCCGGAGTAAGGCGACAGAAAAATGGTTCCACCCGGTTTGTTTTTATTGGCAATCCCGGTTCCCGGGTAACCGTTATAGGCGATTTTAACCAGTGGGACCCCTACATCTCGCCTCTGCAGGAACTCCAGCCTGGTATATTTGAAACCACACTGAACCTTTCTCCGGGAAACCATTATTACCGTCTTGTCGTAAACGGGCAGGAAATGGCGGATCCAGCCAATCCGCGTACAGTCCGTAACGGCTGGGGCAGAGACTTGTCGCTTATTCCCTGAAATGATGTAAAAAACCGGCCATAAAAAACCTCTTCCCTTCTCTTTCAATTTAGCGCACAATACAGTAATGACAGTAACAGACATGAAAGAACTTCTGGAACAAATGCACGCCAACCTCAATGGCTGTTACGATTTCAGGCCGAACAACGTCTATCAAACCGGTAATGCCGCCAACAGGGAAATGATTGGAAAACTGATAGAATCCCTGATGGAAAATGGCAGCCGCATTGAAAACGCACAGGCCCTGAAGGAGCTGCATGAAAAATGCATGGAGGGTGAATCCTGCCTGATTCTGGCCGAGCATTACAGCAATTTTGATTACCCGGTACTGTTTCGACTGACAGAAAAAACGCCAGGTCTGGGTAAAGCCGTTGCCGAATCCTTTCTTCCCATCCGGGGCATGAAACTCAGTGAATCCACTCATGTTACTGCGGCTTTTACACGTTCTTACGACACCATTGTCATCTATCCCAGCCGCACACTGGATGCCATTTCAGATCCTGTTGAACTTGCCGAAGCCCGGAAAGTCAGTATGCCTATCAACCACGCGGCCATAAAGGAAATGATTAACCGCAAGCATCACGGCCGGATGATACTGGTATTCCCCTCAGGCACACGCTACCGCTCCTGGGTACCCAATTCCCGTAAAGGTGTCCGGGAAATCCACTCCTACCTGAAGACTTTTGACAACGTTATGTTTATGGCCATCAACGGCAACACCCTTCCCCCCAACAAATCTGAAGACATGGCCCAGGATGAAGCCATGCGGGATTTAATGATTCTGACCTGTTCGGACATTATCAAAGGCCGGAATTACCGGCGGGAGAAAGAAGAGTCCACCCCAAAAGGCGCAGATCCCCGGCAGCACGTAGTCAACTGTGTCATGAACGATCTGCTGTCCCTGCATAACAAGGTGGAGCCGCTGCGGCTGAAGGAAAAAGCAGAACGCCACTCAAACCAATGATAATGCTGGACTGTTCACATTAAG
>PDWJ01005048.1_pt1 | contig 11116 bp, 13 predicted proteins | sample 1430881 | NCBI WGS metagenome assembly PDWJ01 (sample SAMN01162460, study PRJNA174530) | Oral metagenome, whole genome shotgun sequencing project. | biome: Marine environment; feature: Marine mammal; material: Swab sample of the gingival sulcus; isolation source: swab sample of gingival sulcus... | reverse complement strand
CTTTAAGCAGTATTTGCAGCAATTTAAGGATTAGTTTTTTATCGCCTTATGCTTGCAGCTGGCAGGGTGATTGTATCGTATTGGTTGGGGTGGCGGAGATTAAACTCCGTTACTTCCCGCTTGTTACGGTGAGTCTCAGAAAATATAAGAACGATTCTTATTTATACTTATCTTTCTATTATGGAAAAGTATGGTATTTTTGCTGCAAAGACGATATCTCTCGATATTCGGGATGCTATCATCACCGGTTCTCTTTTCATTCCGCTGTATATGCGTGCTTTATTAACGTAGCAACATAGCGCTATTATCCAAGTCAATAGTGCGCTGAAGCTGATTCAGTGTATGGATTATGATTTTGGCAAATATCAACAAGCGGATTTGAGCATGACAGGTTGTGGGCTAGATGATCACTACCGACGAATAAATGAACAAATGGATGCGATGACTTTTTTATCAACATCGGGTTATTTTTATGAAGTGGATTTGCCGGAGGTTATCGCTTTACGTAAACGATTATTGCCGGCAGAAGAGAACCAAACTTATCTGGCGGCGTCGATGTTTGGGGAGCAATGGCTTATTCGGATTTTAAATGATATATCGCAGTTGACGGCTTTTGCAGCAAAACCAATTTCCCAGTGCTGGTGATTGGGGAGAGGGCGCGGTTTAGATTGTATGCTTAACCAAATTAAACGTAACATTGAATAATGCTGTAAGAACAACCCCGAATGATTTATGTTTCAGCAGAATGAAACGGTAGCCTGAATCGTAAAACGTGAGACCTTCCATATATAAACCGTTGGCAAACATGGCCATAATAATAACAGCCGTTAACCAGTAAATAATAATGTGGACAAAGTCGTAGCGCTCTTTATTACCAATCATGATGTATTTTCTGATTGTTTTTATAGTTAACTGATGGTTTATTCTATAAATAATGTCATTATGTCGAAATAATTGGCCCTGTGGATAAGGCCTTATGCGGCAGGTATGTTGCTTGACGCTTGATTGATGGTACACTGCAAGGTTGAATGTCATCACGGTATAATCCTAGAGGAATAAGCAATAAACGAGTCAAAATCAATCATGAGAACAAGTCACCAAGTGGCACGAACAGCGGTGTTGCTGATCAATTTAGGGTCACCAGATGCGCCGACAAAAGCGGCACTAAAAACATATTTGCGTGAATTTTTATCTGATCCGCGGGTGGTTGATTTGCCACGCTGGCAATGGCTACCTGTTTTATACGGAATTATTTTACAGACACGCCCTAAAAAGTCCGCTAAAGTTTATCGGAAAATATGGCAAGAAGACGGTTCACCATTAATTAAGATTACGCAACAGCAAATAACGGCACTTGAAGCAAAACTTGCCGAACACTCGTTTGGGCATATAGTGGTTGATTACGCGATGCGTTATGGTAATCCCTCGATTGCGAATAAACTGGCGGCACTGAAGGCGCAAGGGGTAGAGCAACTGATGGTTATCCCGATGTATCCACAATATGCGGATCCAACCACCGCCAGCGTATTTGACGGGGTTGCTCAAGCGCTGGCAAAGCAGCGCTTTATTCCGGAGCTGCGTTTTGTGCGCAACTGGCATGATCATCCACTCTATATTGCCGCCATTGCCGCAAGTATTGAGCGTCATTTTGCTCGGTATGGCCGGCCGCAAAAATTATTATTTTCTTATCATGGCGAACCGAAACGTTATTTAAAAGAAGGGGATCCGTATTTTTGTCATTGTCATAAAACAACCCGTTTGGTGGCGGATAAGCTTGGTTTGGCGGCGGATGATTATCAAATGGTGTTTCAGTCTTTATTCGGTATGGAGGAGTGGCTAAAGCCTTATGTCGACGAAACGATTAAGCAGCTGGCTAAAGATGGGGTGAAACATATAGCGGTTATTTGTCCGGGGTTTAGTACGGATTGTTTGGAAACGTTGGAAGAGATAGAGATAACTAATCGGAAATTGTTTGCTAAATATGGCGGTGAGTGTTATCACTATATCCCGGCATTAAATGCTTCTGAGGAACATATTAAGTTATTATTGGCATTAATTTTGCAACATGGACAAGGCTGGCAGGCGTTTGATGATAAGGTAATGTTCAAACAGGCTGGTGCGGATAAGGCCGTACAATGGGCACAGCAATGGCAAAAAACACAAAGAATTATGCAATGAGGGAAAAAAGCATTTTAATTACGGGATGCTCTAGCGGTATCGGTTATGCTGCAGCACACGCTTTGCAGCAAAGAGATGGTTGGCGAGTGATTGCCAGCGCCCGTAATGCCTCTGATGTTGAGCGCCTTAAGTCGGAAGGCCTGACTGCCGTGCAGTTAGATTTAGCCTCGCCAGACTCTATAACCATGGCATTAGACTGGGTATTAAAGTATACCGGTGGCTATTTGGATGCGCTATTTAATAATGGGGCGTTTGCAATTCCCGGTGCGGTCGAGGATCTTTCGCGTAGCGCTTTGGCTTATCAGCTTGATAACGGTTTATTGGGCTGGCATGATCTTACTCGGCGCGTGTTGGCGGTGATGCGGCGACAGGGTTATGGGCGCATTATTCAAAACAGTTCGGTTTTGGGCTTGGCGGCCATGCGTTATCGCGGCGCTTATTGTGCGATGAAGTTTGCTTTGGAAGGGTTGAGTGACGTTTTGCGTTTGGAGTTGCACGATTCCGGAATATATATAAGTCTGCTGGAGCCGGGGCCGATTAAAACTTCTTTTCGTAAAAATGCCTATAATGAGTTTGTCAATTGGATTGACTCTTCGCGTAGTTTGCATAAGACCCAATATTTACGCATGATTCAGCGCTTAGACAGTGAACGGGAAGCGCCGTTTACTTTAGAGGCGTATGCAGTGATCACCAAACTTATACACGCATTAGAAGCCAAGAAACCTAAGGCGCGTTATTATGTTACCAAGGCAACTTGGATTATGAGTATTATGCGCCGCTTACTGCCCACAGCATGGATGGATTTATTTGTCTTGAAGATTGCTGAGCGTGAAAGCAGGCGTCATGAAAAAAAGCTGTAACCTTTTATTTGTTTTTTGTCACAGTATTTGCGTGATTGGTCAATTCAAACGATAATAGCGCGCTTTTAATCAAATTAGATTTTTATTATGACTGAACATCCTATTCCTGACGTCCAGGGCACTCCAGATACGCGTCAGATTCCAATTGAACGTGTCGGGATTCGAGATTTACGTATACCATTGACCTTTATTGGGAAAGATAAACACAAACAGGCAACCATTGCTGATGTGGAAATGACTGTGGCGCTTCCTCATGAGCAAAAGGGCACTCATATGTCGCGTTTTATTGAATTGATAAATGATGTGAATTCAGTAGAGTTGGCGGATATTAAAGCGCTTCATCAATTAATGTTGGCGCGCTTAAATGCTGTTAGTGGAACTTTAACCTTAAATTTTGCCTATTTTATGAAAAAAACAGCGCCAGTCAGTCAAGTAAACAGTTTACTCGATTATGATATCAGCTTAACCATTGATGGTGGCAAAAAGGCTGCAGTATTTATTGAGGTTGCTGTGCCGGTAACCAGTTTGTGTCCTTGTTCTAAAGAGATTTCACGATATGGTGCGCATAATCAACGCTCACTTGTTATTATGCTTATTGAATATGATGACATCTCTTCAGTTGATATTGAAGGGTTAATTCGTTTGGCAGAAGAAGAGGGGTCATGTGAAATTTGGGCAGCTTTAAAACGCCCTGATGAAAAGTATGTGACTGAAAAAGCGTATGAAAATCCTAAATTTGTTGAAGATATTGTTCGGGATGTGGCGTTGCGTTTAAACAAGGATGAACATATCATCGCTTATCGTGTCTCTTCAGAGAACTTTGAATCTATTCATAATCATTCGGCCTATGCTATGGTTGAATGTGATAGACGTATGAGTGATTAGTTCTTTTTTATTGCGAAAAGATAATTTATTCAGGAGCATTCTATGACTATTCGTAGTTTTGTATTGCGTCAAGGGCGCATGACTGATGGTCAGGAGCGCGCTTTTGTTAAATACTGGCCGGTTTTCGGGGTGGAAAAAACAGATAATCTTACCCTAAGCAGTCAAGTATTGTTTGGCGATAGGCGACCATTGATTTTAGAGATTGGTTTTGGCAATGGCGAGAGTTTGATCGATATGGCTTGTGCCGAACCGGATAAAGGATTTGTCGGGATTGAGGTTCACCGGCCGGGGGTGGGGCATGCTATGCTTAAAGCGGTGGAACAAGACTGTCGTAATGTTCGTTTTATTTGCCATGATGCGGTAGAAATTCTTCGGGATCATATTCCTGTCAATGCATTGACCAGAGTTCAGATTTATTTTCCTGATCCGTGGCCGAAATTACGTCATCATAAGCGGCGCTTGATTCAAACGCCATTTACTCATTTGGTTTATCGAGTCCTGATAGGCAACGGAGAGTTGCATTTAGCCACAGATTGGGAACCTTATGCACAATGGATGCTTGCGGTGATGCGAGACAATGCGGATAAATGGCGCAATCTTGGTGAAGATGATGGTTTTGCTTCTCGTCCTGACTGGCGACCAAAAACAAAATTTGAGGTGCGTGGAGAAAAGAAAGGACATGGTGTTTGGGATTTGCGTTATGCTAAGCGGGAAAGCGGCGCTGATCAAAGATAAAACCAACAGTACCTATTTAATTTATGAGTCTAATGGATATAGTCAAAAACTAAATCGCTAAAATATATTGATGACCATATGATGATTATACGGTATGGGAAGTATTTCATAGGATTGTGAATATAAATTGGTTATAATATGCGGTTCTTTTTATGACCTATAAATTTATGAGCGCAACCCTTAAAACTGTTTATATTGAAACACACGGCTGTCAAATGAATGAGTATGACTCAACCAAGATGATGGCTGTCTTACAAATGTCTCACGGCATGAAGCAAGTATTTACGCCGGAAGATGCCGATGTTCTTTTATTAAACACTTGTTCTATTAGGGAAAAATCCCAAGAAAAAGTGTTCTCTCAGATTGGTCGCTGGCGTCCGCTTAAAGAAAAAAAACCACATATAATCATTGGAGTTGGTGGTTGTGTGGCCTCACAGGAGGGGGAAGAGCTGCGTAATCGTGCCCCGATTGTCGATGTTGTGTTCGGGCCGCAAACTTTGCACCGACTGCCAAATTTAATCACAGAAGCACAAGCCAATCGGGATGGTGTTGTCGATGTTAGTTTTCCGGAAATTGAAAAATTTGATCATTTGCCCGAACCAAGAGCTGAAGGGCCAACCGCATTTGTTTCTATCATGGAAGGCTGTTCTAAATATTGTACTTTTTGCGTAGTGCCTTATACCCGTGGCGAAGAGGTCAGTCGTCCGTTTGACGATGTGCTTGCCGAGTGCGCGGCATTAGCGGCCCAGGGGGTGCGTGAAATAAATTTATTGGGACAGAATGTCAATGCCTATCAAGGCAAAATGGATGATGGCGATATTGCGGATTTGGCATTACTGATAGAATATGTGGCTGCTATTGATGGGATTGATCGTATCCGCTTTACCACCTCGCATCCGGTAGAATTTTCTGATAGTTTAATTGAAGTGTATAGTCGTGTACCGGAATTAGTGAGCCACTTGCATCTGCCTGTACAAAGCGGTTCCGATAAAGTATTAGCCTTAATGAAGCGCGGGCATACAGCAGCACAATACAAAGAAAAAATCACCAAATTGCGGGAAATCCGTCCTAATATTAGTTTATCATCAGACTTTATCGTTGGGTTTCCGGGCGAAGATGACGTTGATTTTGAGGCGACCATGCAGCTTATTGAAGACGTTTTTTATGATACGTCATTTAGTTTTATTTATAGCCCGCGTCCGGGAACGCCAGCCTCAATCATGCCAGATCGCATTAGTATGGAAACTAAAAAAGCGCGCTTGGCACGTTTGCAAGCACGAATTTTGGCAATGGCGGCAGATATTTCCCAAGCTATGGTTGGTAGCAAGCAATGGGTTTTGGTCGATAGGATATCAAAGAAGAATAGGCATGAAGTGTCAGGTCGAACCGAAAATAATCGAGTGGTGAATTTTCAGGCGCCAAAATCATTAATCGGACGTTTTGCGAAAGTACAAATTACTGCTGCCTATAAAAATTCGTTGCGCGGACGGTTTCTTGAGGTAGAAGAAGTGATAAATCCCCGTGTTTATCAAAGCGCCTGATTCACGTTAAATTAATAAGATATGATTAATAATGTGATGACTAATCTTTTTTTGACTAATTTTATTTGCATGCTGAAGCTGCTTTGACATAATGCATATTATGGTTGGATTTTAGGAATTTCATGGCACAAACTTTTACCTTTCAACTTGACCCGCAAGATCAAGCCCGCTTAAGTGAGTTATTAGGACAAATGAATGCTCATTTACAGCTCATTGAAGATCAATTAAAGGTTACGATTCATAATCGTGGCCATTTATTCGATATTATTGGCAAAGAAGATCGCGCCGCCCAGGCCAGATTTGTTATCGAGCAGCTTTATCAGCAAACAGGAACCGGAGCGCTAAATCTTGATGATGTGCATTTAGCGCTGCGTGATGCCGGGGCGACGATGAGTGATGAGTTCAGTGTGGTGGGGGAAGGCAAAGATATCCGTATTGAAACAAAGCGAGGGGTGATTCATGGGCGAGGAGCAAACCAACGTCGCTATCTTCGGCGTATTTTTTCACATGCGCTTAATTTTGGCATCGGTCCTGCAGGAACAGGGAAAACGTATTTGGCAGTTGCTGCGGCAGTGTCTTATTTGGCCGAAGATAAAGTGCGTAAGCTGGTGTTGGTGCGCCCGGCAGTGGAAGCGGGTGAACATTTAGGTTTTTTACCCGGTGATATGAGTCAAAAAGTAGACCCCTATTTACGGCCTTTATATGATGCGCTTAATGATATGCTTGGGGTTGATCGGGTGGCCAGGTTGATCGAACGTAATATTATTGAAATTGCCCCGTTAGCGTTCATGCGTGGACGAACATTAAATGACGCTTTTATTATTTTAGATGAGGCTCAAAATACGACGATTGAGCAAATGAAAATGTTTTTAACTCGGCAAGGGTTTGGTTCAACATCGGTGATTACTGGTGATATTACCCAAATGGATTTACCCAAAGGCGTAATGTCGGGATTAACCCATGCCGTGCAGGTATTAAAAGAGGTAGAAGGCATTTCTATTACTCGTTTTATCACAAAAGATGTGGTTCGTCATCCATTGGTACAACGAATCATTGAAGCATATGAGCAAAAATAAGGTAAATGTAATATTATGATTCCAATAGTAATTGATTATCAAATTGAGGATGTTCCTGGCGATTGGTTATTTCCGGGAGAAAAGCGCTTGCAACGCTGGTTAGATACAGCCATGACAGTGTTAGAAATTGATGAAGCATTAGAAGTAACGATTCGTTTGGTCAATAATGATGAGATGACCGAACTTAATAGCGAGTATCGTAATAAGCCTCAGCCAACTAATGTATTAGCGTTTCCATGTGATTGGGATTTACCAGAAGAACCAAGATTATTAGGCGATATTGTCATTGCTGTTGCGGTGGTAAACAAAGAAGCTAAAGAGCAAAAGAAAAAGATAGAAGAACATTGGGCTCATATTGTCATTCATGGTTTCATGCATTTAATGGGCTATGACCATATAGATGACAAACAGGCAGAAGTAATGGAAAACGCAGAAAAAAAAGTGTTGAAAGCTTTGGGTTTTCCGGATCCTTATTTGATTAGAGAGTAAAACACCCGATGGTGGGTGATGGTTTGATAAAAGCAGAGAGAATATATGGCTGTCAGTTTTTTTGCATTATTTGATGACATCGCTACGGTGATGGATGACGTTGCATTGCTTACCAAAGCAGCAACCAAAAAAACCGCTGGCGTCTTGGGCGATGATCTGGCGCTTAATGCTAATCAGTTGACCGATATCAGTGCAAAGCGCGAACTGCCGGTGATTTGGGCGGTAGGCAAAGGCGCGATTATCAATAAAGTGATATTGGTGCCAATCGCGCTATTACTTTCCTTTTTTATGCCGTGGGTCGTGCCTTATTTGTTAATGTTCGGTGGGACATATCTGTGCTATGAAGGTATTGAAAAAGTGTTCCATGTTTTGTTTCACCGTGAGCAGGAGAAAGCGCGTCAGGCACAGCGTGTGGTGGCGAATGCGCAAGCAATTGATCTCGTTGCTTTGGAGCGCGATAAAATCCGCGGTGCCATTCGCACCGATTTTATTCTTTCTGCCGAGATCATCGTTATCGCATTGGGGGAAATACTCAAGCACAAAATGTCTCTAATTATGAATATCTTATCTTTAAGTATCATTGCTTTGATGATCACTTTTTTGGTTTACGGCGTGGTCGCCATCATCGTCAAAATGGATGATGTCGGTAAGTATTTTGTCGAAAACCGCGTCGGGTTCCTATACAGCATCGGTCAAGGCTTGTTGTGGTTTGCACCGCGGATGTTAAAGGCGCTGTCAATCATCGGCACGATTGCGATGTTTATTGTCGGCGGGCATATTTGGCTCGAAGGGGTTGTGCCATTGCATCACTTGATTGCGCATTGGCTTGAAGCAACGCAAGGTAGTCTGAAAACAGTGTTTAGTACCGTCTTGGATATCGGGGTGGGAGGCTTGGTTGGTTTGGCAGCCTACGCGCTGGTTACACCGCTTATGGCAGTGTGGAACAAGTTTCGTGGTAAGGTCAAAGACGGCCACCATGTTTGAGTGGCGTATTCGCCCCTACCGCGGCGGAGATGATGCGCCTGCGATCGCCCACATCTATAACTAATACGTCGTACACACCTATGTGTCTTTTGAGGTTGAGCCGGTTTCTGTCGCTGAAATCGCCGTCATAGAAGAAAATATACGGCGAAATTTCCTCAAAATACAGCTTTCACAAAATAGATACCTTGGTTAATATAGCGATAAAATTCAATCGGGATTTAAGGTTATGATACTTTTATTATGAATATTGATAACTAGACAGGTGTGTTCGTTAGTGGCAATAATATTGACGCGTTGTAAGAACACTTAAAAGGAAAATATGTTTATTTTATAAAAGATATTATAAAATAATAACATTATCCAATTATTAAGGAGATTATCTTGAACTCATTATCTACCTTACAGTTGCAACAATTAATCGCTTCTGCCGATGAAAAATTAGCTAAATTTAAACAGGCCAATTTACAACTTGATATTACCCGCGGCAAACCCGGGAGTGAACAGTTGTCATTGTCTAACGATCTCTTAACAGCCATCACAATCGACGATATCAATGCCTATCATAAACAGGATATTCGGAATTATGGTGGCTTGGACGGGTTGGATGAAATGAAAGCTTTTTTCCGCCAAATGGTTGGTGTTAAACAAAATGCTGATGTGATTATCGGTGGTAATTCTAGTTTGACGTTAATGCATAATGTGTTAGCACTGTATCGACAATTTGGGGTATTGAAGGAGCGCCCGTCTTGGCAGGGTCAACAAGCTAAATTTATTTGTCCTGTTCCTGGTTATGATCGACATTTTGCGATATGCGAACATTTAGGGATTGAAATGATTGCCGTTGGCATGAATGAAAATGGTCCCGACATGGATGCGGTAGAAGCGCTGGTTGCTTCGGATAACAGTATCAAAGGAATGTGGTGTGTGCCAAAATATTCGAATCCAACAGGCGTTACTTATAGTGATAAGGTGGTTGAGCGCCTAGCGCAGATGAAAACTGCGGCCGATGGTTTTCGAATATTTTGGGATAATGCTTATTCAGTTCATCATCTCAATGGAGAGGTTGCGCTATTAAAAGATATGCTACAAGCTTGCGCTCAAGCAGGGCATTCGGATCGGGTAGTGATGTTTGCTTCAACGTCAAAAATTACTTTTGCTGGTGCCGGGGTGGCAGCGATTATTACTAGTCAGGCGAATGCTAAGTATCTTTTAAGGCATTTTGCGTTTCAAACGATTGGCCCTGATAAAATTAATCAGTTGCGTCATGTGCGCTTTTTTGAACAACACCCGTTAACTGAGCATATGCAACGTCATGCCGAGTTGTTAAAACCAAGATTTGAAGTGATGCTTAGCGCACTTGAAGCTGGATTAGGGCAAACAGGATTAGCTACTTGGACGCATCCCAAAGGCGGTTATTTTATTAGTTTAGACGTGTTTGATGGGTGTGCTAAAGAAGTGGTTGCTCAGTGTGCTGCTTTGGGCTTAAAGCTTACTCCTGCTGGTTCGGCATTCCCTTATGGTCGCGATGAATATGATCGAAATATTCGTATTGCGCCATCTTTTCCTAGTGTTGAACAAGTTAAACAGGCCGCAGAAGTGTTGGTGGCGGTAATACAAAAAGTTTGCGCAGAAAAGAAACTTACCACGGCTTAGAGGAAAGTAGGTTTTTTAGTACGCGATGATGAGACCCGATTATTAAGTATCGGGTCTTTAACACGATAAATGAAAAAAGAAGATTATTTTGGTGGTAATTTAAATTGACTGTCTTTTTTCTTTTGTCTGAAAAAAACGGCAATATGACCAATTTTTTGAACTTTTTGTGCTTGGTGGATTTGTTCGATATGCTCTAGCATATCTTGCTGAGTTTTGTCATCAATATTGCCTAATTTTATTTTGATAAGCTCATGACTTTCAAGCGCAAGATTTATTTCACGATCGACCGCATCCGTTAGCCCTTTGGCTCCGATCATAACCACTGGGTCAAGGTGATGTGCGGCAGATTTAAGAAAGCGAATTTGGCCTTTACTAAGCATGGTAGTATCCTGTGTGAAAATGATAGAGGTATGGTAAACATGAATAGATTGAGACGCAATGGCTCGTAGCAAATCCAGTCAACGTTGGCTGAAAGAGCATTTTAAAGACTCTTATGTACAACGGGCAAAAGCTGAAGGTTATCGTTCTCGGGCGGTTTATAAGCTCAAGGAAATTCAAGAGGGAGCCTACGCCGAAGCTTATAAGTTAGGCTTAGAAGAAGGCCGAAAAGAGGCCTATCAGCACGTTTCTGCCGAATTGGTAGAGCGTATGGCGACCCTAGATCAGCTACTTTTGAATATCAAAGAAATGAAAAAATTCAGTTTATTATTTATAT
>PDWJ01005047.1_pt1 | contig 11116 bp, 14 predicted proteins | sample 1430881 | NCBI WGS metagenome assembly PDWJ01 (sample SAMN01162460, study PRJNA174530) | Oral metagenome, whole genome shotgun sequencing project. | biome: Marine environment; feature: Marine mammal; material: Swab sample of the gingival sulcus; isolation source: swab sample of gingival sulcus... | reverse complement strand
CCCTTCGGTCGCGCCAGGTTTTTTTTATTTTAAGGACATTAGAACACATTAGAGCATATTTCGTTGATAAATGGGGATTGTTAAGAATAGTTTAAATCACATTAGAGCTTATTTGAACTCTTTTTTATATCATCAAAATATCATCAAAGCCATTTTTGTATAAAAATATCATCAAAATATCATCAAAAAAAGAGCACCTTTAGGGTGCTTTTAAAATGCTAAATATTCAGAAAGCTTTTCTGCTACTTCTTCTTTTTTCTTTTTGCTAACATGATTGTATATATCCATAGTTGTTTTTATGCTACTATGACCTAGCCTTTCTTTTACTTCTGCAAGTGTAGCACCTGCTTCAAATAGAATAGAGCAGTGGGTATGCCTTAGTCCGTGAGGTGTTACATATAGATTAGTTTCTTTACACACTTGATCTGCTATTTTCCCCGGATATGATAAACATAGATGCCCTCCCGATTCATTGCTAAACACAATCCCATTAAAATCAATCGTCTTTTTGCTTCTTTTAAAGTCTTTTAGTACATGCATAGTATTTGTATCCATATCTATTATTCGCTTGCTAGAGCGTGTTTTTGGAGGTTGAACGAGGGCTTTATGATTAATACCTGCAGCTAAGGTCTTATTTATGCTGATTGTGTTCTTCTTAAAATCTATATCAGACCAGGTAAGAGCCATTGCTTCACCTCTTCTCATGCCAGAGAAAGCAAGTAGCCTAAAGAATACATACCACTTTTTATCCTGTGTTTCTCTCATTGTGCTTAGAAACAGTTCTAGCTCTTCTTTCTCAAGATAGTTTTTCTTTTTCTGTGTGGTTCTCTCTTTTGGTAAAAGTAATAGATCACATGGATTTTCTTTTATGTATCCATTCCTTATCGCGTGCTTAAAGATATTTGATACTAGATTTTTAATTCTTTTATACTGCACAAGTTTTTCGTGCCACTCGTTGATTATCTCTTGCAACATATGCACTTTTATTTTATCCATCCTGTAGTGACCAAGCGCAGGGAGTATATGATGCTCAAATATCTTCACATTCTTATAAAATGTCGACTCTCTGACTGTCTTTTTATAATTTGGTATCCACATATCGTAGACTTCTTTAAAAGTGAATTTACAGGCAAATACGCGCTTATTTTCATCAAGCAGTTTTACATATTCTATCTGAGCTTCTTTTTTGGTTTTAAAACCTCTTCTTGTGATAAATATTTTCTTTCCTGAATCTTGTTTACCTATGTACGCATTAAACATGTAGTAGGTTTTACCATCTTTCTTTTTGTAACTTTTTATTTTCATGTATACCTCCTTTATGGTATAATGAACACAAGGGTAGTGTTCATTTGGTTGTGATAGTTATCCTTTTAGTCCTGGTTGCCGCCAGGGCTTATTTTATATTATTTTTAAATTCAGTTGTACTTAAAATTATCGGGGTCAAGTTGATAATCATCAAAAGGTTCGTGCTCAATATCAAACACATTTAAAAAGAATTTATTAGTCTCTATAATATTATTAAGAATTTCTATTTGTTTTTTATAGTTATCTAAATTAGCACCAATATATTTTAATCTTCTAGTGTTAACATTCGGGCTATAAGATTCAAATGTGTAAGTTATCATTAATAGTGATACTGAAAATACATTAGCTGCCATAAGAGGCGTTAAATAGTTAGTATTTTTACCTAAAAGATAGATATGCTTTGGCACTAGTATTAATTTGGCAAAATTATTAGCTTCTACCTCTAATCTTTCATACTCTTTTTCAGATAAGCTATCTCTACACATAAATTGACGATTAATTATTTCTAAATGATTTAAGAAGTAATGACCAAGCTCATGCGCTATTGTAAAGCGTAATCTAGAAAGCGGTTTATTAGCATTATAAAAAACGACATATTTATCACCAAAACATTCTAAGAACCCATCTTCGCTCTTTTGAAAGCATCGTTTCTTAAAATCTTTCAAACAATCTTGGTATTTAACAATCCTTAAATTAGGTACTAGATCACTAAAATCTGAAAGCCTAGTAGGTAAACTTGGCTCTTCAATCATATTCAGTAGCTCCATAGCTTTTTTATCAACTTGATGGTATCTTGGTAACCCTGGGAAATTTTTTGACTTTAATCTCATTCGCTGTCTTTCTTTTCAAATATTAAATCAAATTGCTTTTGTATTAGGTCTAACATTTTTTTATCCGCTTCAGTAGAATCCTTTTTGCATCTCGCTATAGAATAAGCTACTAACTCTTTATCAGTTAAATCTTCTATATCAGTAGATGTGGGGGTCTCTTTTTCTTCTTCCCAGCCCATTAAATAAGATGGAGTTACTTTTAAGGCTTTGGCAAATTCAATAACTTTAGAGTGAGTTAAATCCACTCTGCCTGATTCTATCTTAGAGATAGAAGTTCTATCAGTGTACCCAGTCTTCTTTGCTAACTCTTCTTGTGACATATTTAGTTCTATTCTTAACTTTTTTATTCGCTTATAAATATCCATTTTTAGCTCCTTTTGTAGGTATTATATACCGAGAGTGAAAAAAAATCAACATTTTTAGTAAAAAAAAGTTGACAGATATTCACGGCAGTGATAATATATCCATATAGTGAATGATATTCACTACAAGAAAGGGGGAATCATGATTAATAGAGAGCTTTTAGAACTAGAAATAGAAAAGTCAGGCAAAACAAGAGAAGAAATAGCCTCAGTTTTAGGTATAACACGACATGGACTATACAATAAACTTCAAGGCAAAACCGAATTTTTGGCTTCTCAAATGAAAACTATATGTGATATCTTGGACCTAGACTTTATAAAACGCGAGCAAATTTTTTTTAACAATGATAGTGAATTAGATTCACATAAAAAAGAGTAATGTATGACATTTGGGAAAAAGTTAAAAGCTTTAAGAAAAGAAAATGGGGTAACCCAAGAGGAATTAGGTAGGGCAATAGGTAGATCTAATAGAGTAATTAGCTACTACGAAAACGAAGAGTATAAAGAGTCTGTACCTGATGATGAAATGCTTGAATCTATATGTAAGTACTTTAGTGTTACTGAAGACTACTTTACAGGAGAAAAAATGAAAGAAAAAAACAATTACGATGGGAGTTAGAGCAATTAACTATCAAAGCTGAAATAATGCATAGTTTATTCCTAGCTTTAGAAACCGCCATGATATGTGGACCGCACGCAGTAAGCAATTATGAGTGGGCGATGAATGCGATAGGTAATATGTTATGGGATTTATCTAATAGTCTAAAAGAACTAGAAAAAGAAGAGTTCAATAAGGCTAAAGAAAAGGAGGGTTAATGAAAATAGAAAGTTGGAACGCTCATGAAATAAGATTTGTTGAACATAAAGGCGAATGGTGGGCAGTTCTGAAAGATGTATCAGAAGCTTTAGGGCTAAGTGCAAAAGAAATAAAAAGACGATTAGAAGACGAGGTGGTTTCAAACCACCACATCTATGACACATTAGGAAGAAAGCAAGACATGCTAATTGTGAATGAGTATGGGATATATGAAACAATCTTTTCAAGTAGAAAACCTGAAGCAAAACAATTTAAAAAGTGGGTTTATAAAATAATCAAAGAATTAAGAGAAGCTAGTGGGCTAAAAGGTTTTGAGATTTTTAGGATGCTAGATAAAGAACACCAAAAAGAGCAAATGAGAATACTCAGAGACTCTTTAAGGAAGCCTGTAAGAGTAGATTTTATAAAAGCTAATACAGTTGCCAACAAAGCGATTAGCAATAAATATGGCTACCCTAAAATGATCAAAAAAGGACAGATGTCGCCAGCAATGCTAGTTGATAGAGAAAACGTACTCTCTGATGTAGTAGAGCTTATGGGCATTAAAGATAAGTACAACCTAGATATATCAGTTTCAAAAAGCATTTATGAAACGGAGGGCTAAATGGAAAATATCACAACCAAAATAGATAGTAAGGTTATTGATTTAAATATCATCAACAGCACTACCAACCTTAGCAAAGATTACATTCCTATAGCTGAGTTCAAACAAGAATTAGGGATAAGTGATGGAACTCTAACTAAGTGGCGAGAGTTAGGGCTAACAGTGATAGAGGTTGGAAGAAAAATCTTTATAAATAAAAAACATTTAGAAAAGTTTATGAGAAAGTTTGAGGTGTAGAACATGAAATATATAAAAGAACTACTCAACTATATAGTGGCAACTATCATGGTGTTGATGTTAATAGATGTACTTGCCTTTAATGGGAAGAACACAATAAGTCTATTAGATGCTACAAGCAATACAGGTCTTGTAATGACACTACCACTTTCTGCAACGTTCTACTTTCTATATGAATTATGGTTCAAAGAAAAGGAGGTAAAAAATGATGGGGATCTCGCTACTGATGATCTATCTAGTAGGAATTGCAGTAGCTCATATTTATATCATGAAAATGACTAAGCAAAAGGAGGGGTAATGAAAAAACAAGAGATTATATCAAAGCTTGAAATTAATGTTTACAAATGCTTTTGTTGCAATTCATATTGCACTGATGAGTATGCTATGAGAGGTAAACATTCAAGCGGGGGCAGAGGAAAAATAGCAGAGAGGTACATTTGTAAGGAATGCTACAACTTGCTACTTGGAGCTGAAAAAGGTGAAATTATGACAATAAAAAAGGACATGCACACAAAGTGTAGCACACCCACAACACAATTAAAGTGTACTACAGATTGTTGTAATTGTCAAAAGGAGGAAAATTGAAAATATTAATTGAATTAGGTGCACATGAATTTTTAAAAGCAAATAAAGCTGGAGCTTTAACTCCTCTTATATCCTTATTTGCTGCTGAAGAGAATGCAGTAAAGCATCTAGAAGAAAAGAGTACAGAAGAAAAGAAAGAGAAAAAGACAACTAAGAAAAAGGAAGTGAAAGCAAAGGTAGAAGAAAAACCTACAAAAGAACCTGAGGCCCCTAAAGAGGAAGCGCCACAAGTAGAAGAGACTTCAGAAGAAATAAATCTTGATACTTTAAGAAAAGCTTTTCACAGTAAACAAAACGAAGCAGAGGGCAATATAGATAAGCTAAAAGAAGTGCTCGGTAAGTTTGGAGCTACAAGTGTATTCAACATTCCTGAAGATAAGTTCTCAGAAGTACTTAAAGCAGTCGAGGCTATATAATGAGAGCCCATGCAGTACTTGGGGCTTCAAGTGCTCACAGGTGGCTTGAATGCACACCTAGTGCGAGGATTAATGCAGAGCTTCCTGCTACAACTAATCAATATGCAGAAACAGGCACTTTAGCTCACGAGATAGGAGAATATTCTCTACTACTTCATTTAAATCGAATTACTGATGAAGTGTTTAAAGCTAAGTATACAGAATGGAGAGAGAATGAACACTTCTATAATGGAATACTTGAGGATGTAAAAGACTATATAGATTTTGTTATAGAAGCGTACCATGAGGCTTTAGCAGTAGATGAAATGTCTACTATAAATCTAGAAGAAAGACTTGACTATTCTATGCATGTTCCAGACGGATTTGGAACAGGAGATACAGTCATAATCTCAGGTAACACTATTCATATTATAGATCTTAAATTCGGTAAGAACTTAGTTGAAGCATACGAGAACCCTCAACTAAAACTTTATGCAATAGGCGCCTATGAAAAGTACTCATATATGTACGACATTAAAGAGATAAAGCTATCAATCGTAATGCCAAGAGTAAGCGATGGTACAAGCTCATTTATTATAAGCACAAAAGACTTGCTTAAATGGTTAGAAGAAACTGTGAAACCTGCAGCAGAACTTGCACATAAAGGTGAAGGTGAAAGGGTAGCTGGTAATCATTGTAAGTACTGTAAGGTAGGAAGCTACTGTGCTACAAGGGCAAAGTACTATACAGAAAGGTACGAGAAAGCAAAAGAAGGAGATCTATCCTTTGAAGAGATAGGCGAACTATTATCACTTTTTAAACCGATGCAGGCTTGGATAAAAGAAGTAAGCGAATATGCGCTAAAAGAAGCTATGCAAGGCACAGAAATTGAGGGATGGAAAGTAGTAGAAGGTAGAAGTAACAGAAAGATTATAGATGAAGATGCAGCTGCTAAAGTATTAAAATCTAAAAAATACAAAGTGGCAGATATTTACAAACCTAGAACACTTCAGACTATAGGAAATTTAGAGAAGCTAGTAGGTAAAAAGAGTTTAGCAGAAATGCTAGAAGGGATACTTGTAAAACCAAAAGGTAGCCCAACTCTTGCACCTATTACAGATAAAAGGCCATCGATAGCAAATATCGAGGATGAATTAAATTTTGATTAAGAAAAGGAGATATAAAAATGGCAAAATTTAAAGACGGAAAAGTATTCACAAACCCAGTAAGGTTATCTTACGCAAATGTATTTGAACCAAAGGCGATTAACGGAACAGGAGAAGCAAAGTACTCAGTTTCACTTATCATTCCTAAAGAAGATAAAGAAACTCTAGCGGTTATCAAAGAAGCGATAGAAGAAGCAAAAGAGTACGGAAAAGAAAAGAAATGGGGCGGTAAAGTTCCTAAAAACTTAAAAATGCCTGTAAGAGACGGGGATGAAGATAGAAACGACGACGAGAACTACGCAGATTCATATTTCATTAATGCAAATGCACCAGCTAAAAGACCCCCTAAACTTTTAACAAGAGTTAAGGATGTAGAAGCAACTGAAGATGATATTTATTCAGGAGTTTATGCAGTCGCAGTAATAACTTTCTTCCCTTATGACTCTAATGGCAATAGAGGTATTGCTTGTGGACTTCAAGGTCTACAATTCTACAAGCATGGCGAGAGATTAAGCGGCGGTGGATTCAACACAAATGATTTAGAGTTCGACGACCCTGCAACAGCTGCATCAGATTTACCTTGGTAAGAATAAAGGGGAGTAACATCCCCTTTTTAAAACCAAAAGATAAGGAGGCAAAATGGTACTTTCAATAGACATAGAAACCTATTCAAATACAAATTTAACAAAAATGGGGCTATACAAATATATTGATGACCCTAGCTTTAAAATATTACTTTTTGCTTATGCCTTTAATGATGAAGAAGTGAAGATAGTAGACTTGGCAAATGGTGAGATTCTACCTGTAGAAGTATTAGATGCCCTTAAAAGCGAGAGTGTAATAAAATCTGCTTACAATGCACAGTTTGAGAAAGCGTGTATTGAGAAGTACTTCAGTGTAAAAACACTTAATTGGGAATGTACCAAGATAAAAGCTGCAATGTTTGGCTATTCGGGGAGCTTAGATAGTGTTGGTAAGGCTTTAAACCTTAAAGAAGATGCCCAGAAGATGTTTATTGGTAAAAGCTTAATTAGACTCTTTTCTGTACCTAGAAAGCCAACCAAAAACAACCCTTTAACTGTTTACACTAAGAAAGAAAAGCCTGAAGAGTGGGAAGCTTTTAAAGAGTACTGTATACGAGACGTTGTGGCCGAGCGAGAAATAAAAAAGGTTTTAGATGCTTTCAGTGATATTCCAAACATGGAGAAAGAACTCTATCAACTAGATCTTAAGATAAATGCAAGAGGCGTAAGAATAGATACCCTACTTGCTGAAAGAGCAGGCGAGATTGATGCAGGCCTCAAAGAAAAGTTAGAAAAAGAGTACCTACAAATAACTGGACTTGATACTCCTAGAAAACTTGCAGCATTTAAAGGTTGGATATTAGATAAATCTGGAGAAGAAGTAGACTCTATAACTAAGCAGAACACAGAAGAGCTAAAAGAAAAATTTGCACTTGCTTATCCTGAGATAGTAAGGGCGCTTGAGATAAGAGCTTCTCTCTCTAAATCAAGTGTGGCCAAATATCAAAAGATGTTAGATACAGTTAATTCAGATGGTAGAAGCAGGGGGTTATTCCAATTCTATGGAGCTAATAAAACAGGCAGATGGGCAGGTAGACTTATACAACTTCAGAACCTACCACAGAACCATATAAAAGAGTTAGATTTAGCAAGAGAGATAGTTAAGGCGGGCGATTATGATTATCTTACTATGATGTATCCTAGCCCATCTAGAATACTATCAGAGCTTATAAGAACGGCTATTGTACCTGATAAAGGCAATGTGTTTATAGTGTCAGATTTTAGTGCAATAGAGGCAAGAGTCATTGCTTGGCTTGCCGAGGAGAAGTGGAGGCTAGATGTGTTCAACACACACGGCAAGATTTATGAAGCTTCAGCTTCACAAATGTTTAAGGTACCACTAGAGAGTATTAAGAAAGGTGATCCACTCAGACAAAAAGGAAAAGTGGCAGAGCTTGCACTCGGGTACCAAGGTGGTACAGGAGCTCTAATCTCTATGGGGGCTCTTAATATGGGCCTTACTGAAGAAGAACTGCCAGGCATTGTTAGTAAATGGCGAGACAGTAATAAGAAAATAGTAAGCCTTTGGAACTTGTTAGACAGTGCAGCACATGACGCTATATCAGAAGCAGCAACTACCATAATAAATAATAAGGTTCAAGTCTATAGGCATAAAGGTGCACTTATTATACAGCTACCATCTAATAGAAGATTAGTATACCCAAAAGCAGAAATTAAAGATCACCATAAATTTGACTATGGTACCGAGATAGTTTTTAAAGATCTTACAAAAAAAGGACTAGTAGACACTTATACTTACGGCGGGAAGCTAACAGAGAATGTTATTCAAGCTATAGCGAGAGACTGCCTAGCGGTGGCAATGCTAAGACTAGATAAAAAGGGTTATGACATTGTTGGCCATGTTCATGATGAGGTAATAATTGAAGTTAAAAAAGAAGATGCTGAAAAGGCGCTAGAGGATGTAACTAAGGTAATGAGTAAGAGTATAGAGTGGGCTAAAGGCCTACCTTTAAGGGCTGATGGATATATTTGTCAGTATTATCAGAAGGATTAAGATATGAATACAAATACAATATTTAAAGATAAAAAGGTCAAATATAACGATGTAACAATTTGCGTTGGTAAAAGTCGCTTTGAGACAAAGTGGAAGAATATTCAGATAACCTATAAAGAGTTCATAGAAAAACTCGAGATCACTACTAGGACTAGAGAGTCATTCAAAGAGTACAGAGCTATGAGTAAAGCTGATAAAGGTAATGCAAAAGATGTTGGTGGCTTTATAGGTGGCGCACTTAATAAAGGCAGAAGAAAAGCAGGAGAAATACAATTCAGAAGCATGCTCACTCTTGACCTAGATAGTATTGATATAAAACTAGATAGTCTATGGTCAAGTATCACAATGCTAACTAATTATGAAGTACTTGCATATACTACTCACTCTCACAGCCCTAAATCGCCTAGAATAAGACTTATTATCCCTCTTAATAGAAATGTAACCCCAGAAGAATATGAAGCTATAGGGCGTAAAATAGCCGATGATATCGGCATGAAGTACTTCGACAAAACAACTTTTGAACCACACAGACTTATGTATTGGCCCTCTACTTCTAGTGATGGAGAATATAAATTCTTAAGAAGAGAAGGAGTGCTGCTCGATGCTGATGAAGTGCTTGATAGTTATGTTGATTGGAAAGACACTTCTTTTTGGCCAGGGCTAACGAACTATAGAGATGACATATTCAGAAAAATAAAGACTCAAGAAGACCCTTTAAGTAAGTCTGGTGTAATTGGTGCTTACTGTAAGAGTTACTCTATTACAGAGGCTATAGAGAAGGAATTAAGTGATATTTATACGGTGGTACCTGGCAATGATGACAGATACACCTTTATAGGTGGAAGTACTACAGGTGGTCTAGTAATTTATGAAGATAAGTTCGCTTATTCTCATCACAGCACAGACCCAATAAACGGCATTCTAGTTAATGCATTTGACTTAGTAAGGCTCCACAAATGGGGCGCAATGGACGAGAACGCAAAAGAAGGCACACCGATTAACAAACTACCGTCGTTTATCAAAATGAGTGAATATGCAGTAGAAGATGAAAGAGTTAAGAAAGTACTTATTAAAGAACAAACTGTCGTTTATGATGAGTTAGATTATGATGGCACTATTGATGACTCATGGAAGAGTGAACTTGAGGTTGATAAAAAAGGAAAGATTAAAAGCACTATAAGTAACATCAAGTTAATTCTAGAGAACGATATAAACACTAAAGGCAAGGTTATATATAACGAGTTTAGCGATAGAGTAAGTGTAGTAAAGCGCCTTAAGTGGAAGAAAGAAATCAACAGAGACTGGGAAGATACTGATGACTCTGGGGTAAGAGATCTACTAGAAAAAAGCTATGGGGTTACAGGGGTACAAAAGATTAATGATGCAGTATCTTTATTCTTTGAAACTAACAAAGTGCATCCGATAAGGGAGTACTTAAAAGGTCTTAAGTGGGACGGAGTAAAAAGAGTTGAAACTCTGCTAACTGAGTATCTAGGAGTTGAAGATAACAAATATACAAGAGAAATTATAAAGGTTCATTTAGCAGCTGCAGTTGCTAGAATCATGAGACCTGGAATCAAATATGATTACATTCTAACTCTTCTTGGTAAGCAAGGTGCAGGTAAGAGTACTTTTATTAGAATACTCTGCGGTAATGACCATTTTAACGACTCTATACAGACTATACAAGGTAAAGAAACTTACGAGCTTCTCAGGGGCGCTTGGCACATAGAACTAGGAGAGATGACAGCTATTAAAAAGGCTGAAAAAGAAAAGGTTAAACAATTCATCACTCAAGTAGAAGATGTTTATAGAAGCGCATACGCTAGACGAACTAAAAGACATAAGAGGCAATGCATATTCTGGGGTACTGGTAATGATTTAGACTTCCTAAGAGACTCTACAGGCGAGAGAAGATACCTTCCGTGTGTGGTTATGGAGTGGATACCTACTAAAAATATATTTACTGATTTAGAGAAGGAAAGAGACCAAATATGGGCTGAAGCAGTAAATATATATGAGAATGGCCAGAAACTCTATTTAAGCGGAGAAATAGAACAGATGGCAGAAGAAAAGAGAGAAGAACACAAAGAAGATAATCCTAAATTAGGGCTTATTGAAGATTTTGTTAACACTAAAGTTCCTGCTGATTGGTATTCTAAAACCATAGCTGAAAGGCGCAATTGGTGGTTAGATTTAGACGAACTAGAATATGAT
>PDWJ01005046.1_pt1 | contig 11118 bp, 20 predicted proteins | sample 1430881 | NCBI WGS metagenome assembly PDWJ01 (sample SAMN01162460, study PRJNA174530) | Oral metagenome, whole genome shotgun sequencing project. | biome: Marine environment; feature: Marine mammal; material: Swab sample of the gingival sulcus; isolation source: swab sample of gingival sulcus... | reverse complement strand
TGTACTGCTTCATTAAAGTCAAATTGTGTTTCTTCTTTCATCTTTGTCAATCCTTAATATTATTTTACCAGATTGACACAGAATTTCTAACACTCCCTTTAAAATATAAAGAACTTTTAACGGGAGTAAGAAATAAGGATTAGCTATTATCTTAATCCTTATTTATTTTAAAACCCCTAAACTCCTAAGTTTTTAACACTTTCTAATTCGGAATCTTTTAATATCAAACTCCACTATAATTTAATCTGTATTAATACAATTCAAAATCATAAAGCTTTATGAAAATTCAAATTAAAAGGAATTTTCAAATGGAAAATTTAAACATTTCTCAAATAGAGAAAGATAGAGAATTACCAGTAAAAAAACAATGGTATAGGGTAGAGGACTTATCTAAATATTTAAGTGTCTCAAAATCTTCAATATGGAATTACTCAAGGCAAGGGATTATAACAGCTTATAAGCTAGGTCAAAAATGCACAGTATTTAATATTGATGAGGTGGAACAAGCCTTATTAAGTAAGAGAGGTGCGTAATGTGTAAAGTCATGACTCATCTAGCAAGTATCTTAAATGATTTAATATCAGGTAAAACTCTTGTATCAAGTGATATGAAGGCTAGTAACTCAAATCAATACTTTAACACTATTAAAAACAATGGTATTGAGTTGATAGAAGTATATAAGCCAAACCTAACCAATAAAGGGAGAAGTAAGCATAGGCGACTTAATCCAACAGCAGAGAACATCTTAAGGGCTAAAGAATACTTGGCAAAACTTCAAGGGGTTAAAAATAAGACCTAAAAGTATATAAGGGGGGGGAGGGATAGTCTCTAAACCCCCTACGAGGGGTACAAATGAAAAAACAAAAGGTACTTCCTAAAGGTATTGTCCTTGAGGGTAGTGTGAACCCCGACAATTATCTGGTTACAAAGTTTTATAACGTTTCCATAGAGCAACAATTAAAAATAATTTTTCTACCAATAAAACCCCATTTTGTAGGCTTAAGAGAGGTTTTTTAAAAGGCATTCTTATGGAAATTTTACTAAATCGAGACCAAAGTAAGGAAGAAAGGCACAAGGAGTTAAAAATGAAGCTAAAAATTAAAGGACTCTTTTATAGTGGTGATGAGCTAAGATACATTGAGTTTGATATAAATGATAAAGTAAGAATTCTAAGCTATGAGAACTTTTTAAAAAGATTTTCAAATGGTGAGGAACTTATAAAAATAGAGATTAAGAGAAAGAAAAAAGGTGCTATAAAAAGCTAAAAAATTATTGGGGTCAAATATTGAAATTATATGTACAAAAATTATACACTGACCCCATTTAAGGTTTTTAAAAATACCCCTTACAATACAGTTCAATACAGTACAAAGGTATTTAAGGAATTTAAAGCTAAAATTTAAGGGAAACCTTTATAGGGTGGTATCTGAATAAGGGTTAAAAAAGTAGCTTTAAGAAATAGGCTCTCTAGTGTAGAGTAAAAAAAGGATAAAAGAAATGCTAAGAAACAATTACAAAAATTGTACATCCTACATACAAGAATTTAATAAAAATAACCAAATAAGTATGAACATAGATACAATAAGAATCAAGTTTAATAAACAGCATAAGTTGGAAGAATTAAAAGCATTAGGTAATTGGCATAAACTAGATAAATCAAATTCACAAATCAAGAATAAATTAATAGCAAGATTAGACTTAGAAGAACTCACCTCCGTCTATCAACTAGAAAACCATAACATCTATTTCTATAATAGCCGAGAAGATAGACCCAAATACAGAAAAGCAACCCTAATTATATTTGGAATGAAACAATATCATAAAAGCCCACCACCTAAAAGTATAATAGAAAGACTTTTTAACCTCTTAACATTTGGAACTTCAAAGAATGATATAAACCTTGATATTTGCTACGATATGGAAACTAAGCCAAATATTGAGAACTTATCAAAGTATTTTAAACTAAGCCAATATTGGAATGGGAAAGGAAAAATATCAGACACTTTTTACATTAATGATACAAGTATTCTAATGTTAGATAAAATCTGTATCTATAATAAAGCCATAAAAAATAGTTTAGATTTTGTTTTATACAGAATAGAAGCAACAATAAGCATACCAAATATAAGAGTATTAGCTTTACCCTTATATGACTTTAAAAACATAATACAACTAGCAAGAGGATAACATCAAACCATTTTATAAGAAATTATCAAAGAAGCAATTAAAGAAACTATCAAAAGAACAGTTAAAAGAGAAAGCCCTCCAGGACATCAAAGAGATATTTAAAGATGACTTGCACCTAATAGAAGATATACAAATAGACTTTAAAGAGAATAAGCCTTTTAATGTGATGAGGTAGAAAATATAAGGGCGATATTTTGGCGATATTTACGGGGTGGTAACGGGAAGATTAAAACTTTAATAGCGGTAAGGTTAAATCTTAGAAAAATACTAAGTTTTTACTAAGGGTAGAGCCATATAATACCCTAAGTTTACCCTAAGGTCATAAGGGCGAGATTAGGGCGAGGTTGAAAAGAATAACGGCAAGGTTAGGGCAAGGTAAAACACTAAGATTACACTAAGGTATAAGGGTGGCTTTAAGCTTGACTTTTTAAGGTTTATTTATTACAATTGTATCTACAATAATATACAAAGGTGTACAAATGAGTAAGAAAGCCATAAATATAAGACTAGAAGAAAATATCTTAAGTGAGTTAGATGGATATGCCAAAGAGTTAGAGAGAACTAGAACTTATCTTATATCAAAAGCAGTTAGTAATTATTTTGATACATTAGATGAAATGGTAGCAGATAAAAGAATAGATGATATTAAAAGTGGTAATTCAAAGCCTATACCATTAGATGAAGTTTTAGCAAAAGCTGGAATTGATGTATAAGATAGTTTTTGCCCACTCAGCAGAAAAAGAGTTTTTATCGCTTCAAAAAAATACACAAGAACTTATCCTAAACAAAATAAGAGATTTAGAGAAAGGTTTATTTTCAAATGATAAACCTTTAAAGGGAAAGCATAAGGGTAAATTTAGAAAAAGGGCTGGAGATTATAGAGTTATATACTTAAAAGAAAATGGTATATTACTTATTACACTTCTTAGAATAGCACATAGAAAAGAAGTTTATTAATTTTTTATTGGTTGTCCATTTTGTCCATCCAATAATTAAGCGATTGATTTTAAATCGGGCGGTGCCTTTTTTGGGTAGCGTATATTTGTAGTCAATATTTCAAAACCGACTGGGAAAAATAAAAACCCAAATAAACCGAACGGTATATACTTTAATATTTAGAATGTAACAGTTTTAAAATAAAGCAAAATAAAGCCTTTTCCTCTAAAAACAATAAATCATACATCAAAAGCATTTTAAAGCCTTGTAGGGTATTTAAAATTAATTTATAAGTATATTTTGAAAGTTACCACATAAATACCGACAAATACATAGCTAGTTAATGAAAGTTACCACAAAAAGTAAAGTAAAAGTGAACACTTTAATACCGATAAAATAGTTCTTAGATGTAGAAAGTGAACAGAGTAAAAACCTCAAGGGGTGGTAAGTCCCTCAAGGTTCATAACTTTATTTATAAAAGGCTAAGATGATGTACATCAAAGCGATTATTAAATAAGCTATGAAATGGAGATTGGGTATGTTTTCCATAGATTATCCTTTAATCTATCTAACCACATAACCCAACCATACAACCATAAAAAAAGCCCTAGTTAAAAAACTAAGGCTTTTAAATTCATAGATTAAAGTTAAACTATGTTTTTACCAATCTCCATATAAGCTACCAACTTATTAAGTGTATTATATAAGCTAGTAAATTAATATTGTCTTAAATTAGTTTATTACGATTGATTATAATCTATTGTGGTATAATTGAAGCCATAAAAGTACTTATTTTTAAAGCCCTTCTGCTTCTTTATCATCAAATTTCAAAGTAGTGTAAACAGTGTATAGAATAGTAGCAAAAGCAAAAATAACAGAACTATAAAATATAATATCTTTCATGATTACAACCTCTTTTGCCTATTCTCTATAATGAACAATGGTACAAGACTTTAAATTAATATCATCTTAAATTAGTTTACCACCATTCATAACAGTACAGTACAATATAATTTATTTTGCTAAATCATAGACATTTAATTAACTTAGTGATAGAATCTCAAGTAATTAAAAAAGAACTTTTAAAAGTACACTTTGATTTTATTGTACATCCTATTGTACATTTTGGAAATGTAATTTTAAGCTATTCCTATTTTATCGGCACTATAAGGCTATGAGTGAGTCCAATCCCGAACACCATTTGATAATCCACCACAATTCATTATCATTCACAAAACCCCCACAAAATCAGACTTGTAGTAACTTTTATAGTCTAATACAGTTCATTACGATATAATACAATCCACGATTTTAAGTTACATTAGAAGTTAGAGCAAATTAAATGAATACTATTTAAATAGTATAAAATACTACACTAGTGGCCTTTAAAAGTTTATAAATACATAGTTTATATTTTAAATAGTATTACCTAAGTTCAAAAGAGATAAGGATGTTGATGTACCTAAAAACTCTTCTATTTCGTGCGATAAGGAACACAAATAAATTTTCCTGGTCTGTCCAGTTTTTTTCAATTTTCCATAGCATCTAAAATTTGTTTTTGTATTTCAGATGGATTTATAGGAATAAGTTTATCATCAATCTTAAGTGCTATAAAATGCTCAATAATTTTTGGGAGAAAGTAAAATTTACATTATTTAATCTTAAGGTTATCTAAACTACCCTCATTATACCAAGATATCCAAAAATACATTATAGCAGGTGACATAAAAAACTTTTTTGTATTTCTTTTCCTGTAATTGGTGGATTTACCAATATTTTCTCTATTACTAGCATTCTTAATTTATGATCATTAGTTCGTATTTTTTGAATCTTTTCATACCACTTGTCTAAACTATCATGTTTCATTAATTTTATTCTCTTTAGCATGTGTTATTACAACATATTTATTATTAATTAATATATACCCGTACCTGATAAAGATTTTGGGAAATGCTTTGATAAAATTTTGGCTAATAATGGCATCAAATCGTCACCGAAGGATAACCTAACTAAAGAACATAGCGTAAAATCAGGGGAGGAGTATTAAATGGCACGCCTGGTAGGATTTCGTACACCACTTTTTATAACAATTCTTAAACTTAATAATATTTAGTGTTAAATAGTTTGCAAAATGCCGAAATATAGGCTATAATACTTTTATAGTTTTCTAGTGTGTGATTATATTTAGTCTTAAAAAATGATATATAGTTTTAAATATTGGTTACGCATAGGTTACACTTAGTTTTAATTCTATAAAAAAGGTTTAGTATGTCAAGTGAGATAAAGTCAAAAAAATATCCAGGTGTATATTATAGAATACTTGAAGATAAAAGCAAGACTTATACCATCTTATACAAAGACCCTATCACAAAAAAAACTACCAGGGTAAAGCTAGGTAATTCAAAAGAGGGGATAAATGAAGCTTATTGTAATATCAAAAGAAATGAAGTATTATCAAAGCTTAGATTAGGAGATGACCCCAACTTACCAATATTAAAGGCTAAAACTCAAAAATTAACACTTAATGACATAGCCAAAAAGTTTTTTGAAAACAAGGCTATTACAAATGGTTACGCAAGCCTAAGAGATAGAGAAAATCGTTATAATAAACATTATGGCAAGGACTTAGGGGCTAAGCCACTGCATGCAATAACAAAAAATGATATAGCCCAATTTCAAAAAAAACTTATTGACTTATCCTATGCAAATGCCACTATTAACTCAATGCTACAACAAGGCTCAACCATATTTAACTATGCTATCAAGAATGAACTTTACCAGGGGATTAACCCCTTTAGTAATACAAAAGGCTTAAAAGTAAGTAATGATAGAAAAAGATACCTTTCAAAAAGTGATATAAAACGATTAAAAAAAGAAGTGATAAAAGACCCTATTTTATATTTATTTGTAAATTTATCTTTAAGTACAGGTGGAAGATTAGAGGGGATATTAAACATCAAGAAAAAAGATATTAATTTAGATGATAAAGTCGTAAATATTTACGACTTTAAAAACAAAGAGTATTACACTGGTTTTTTAACTGATGAGGTTTACAGCTTAATTAAAGAGCCGTTAGAGGGCTTATCTAGTGAGGATTTTATCATCAACTATAAAGAGGGCAAAAAGATACCTAAAAAGACTATACAAAGAAAACTAAAGCCTATATTAGATAAATTATTTAATAAAAATATAGATATTACGGATAACCTAAATAGAATAGTGATACACTCATTTAGGCATACATTCGCAAGTTTATTAGCTATCAATAATACGCCAATATATACTATCCAAAAGCTTATGAACCATAAAGACATAAAACATACTTTAAGGTATGCAAAACTAAGTCCACAAAATAAGAGAAATTCAGTTTTAAAAGTGTTTAATGGTGTATAATTTCCTATATTTTTTCCAAGCGTAAACCCCATCAAATCAACGCTAGAGAGTGATTTTTAAAATATTTTTTCTTACTTTTTTTCCAAAAACGGGGTAAAAAGGTGAAAAACTATACAAAACTTTTACCAATGTATAAAAAAATTAGACATATAAGGAAATATATCAATTTATTAAAAACACCTCATATAAGCCAATTATAGGCTTTTAAGAGCATATTTTAAGGGCTTACTAAATAAATATTTTTAGACATACTACCCCTATTTTTGTTAATCTGATAAAGTCATCAATATTAAAAAAAAGCCACCATATACTAATACAAAAGTACAAATACCCGTAAAGGCTAAAGATAAGATACTTAAATCCCTACCATCTCGTGTATAAAGTTCATAAAGTAGATATAATATTACAAGTAAAATAATTAAGCTTTTCATAAGAATAAGTATATAATTTAATTTTTAAAATATGCTAAAATATTTAAGTGTTGTCATTGTTTTTTATGCCTTGACAACATAGCAACAATAAACAAAAAAGGCTTATTATGTGGTGTCCTAAGTGTTCAAGTGTAACCAAAGTTATCGGAACTCATCTAACAGAGAAAAATACGATAATTAGATTTAGAATATGTAAAATATGTGATATTCATTTTCTTACAAAAGAATTTAGGGACACTAGGGAAAATATAGAAAATTATTTAAAATCTTTAGAACATTTACCAAAAGAAATACAAGAATATCAAAGCCAAGGCTTAAAAAAATATCTATAAATAAAATTATCATTTTTTACTTTTACTTATAATTTTTTTAGTTAAATAAATCTCATATTCTTTTACTTAATTCATAGAATACAAATCTCAAATATGCCACTACTAAGAGAAGATAAAAAAATTCATAGAATACAAGCTATTTTATATCTAAACTTATCAATTATGGCTATATGGCTAAGCTTTTATTTGATGAGGTAAAAAAATGTCGGAATTGATGTATATTTGCTTTTTAAAAAGTGTCGGAATTGGTGTATTTAAAAAATGTCGGGTTTATTTTCATAGCTTTTTTATAATCTTCAAGACTTTTATATATGGGATAGTTACCACTTTTTAACATTTTTTCAGCCTCTTTTATAGCACTTGATATTTTGTTATCATTTTCTTTTATATTTATACTTGTATCATTCATTTAAAGCCCTTTTTTCAAGTACCATTATAACTAAAAATCAAGATAAACAGGTTAATATAGTGATAAATAGTATTGAATAAGTCATTTAAGAATATTTAAAGAATATAAGATATATAATACAGACAAGAGAAAAAGCCTCTTTATCGTACGGCTAATACGATATAAAATAAGGGTATATGGTTATAACCTTATCGTGGACTACCTCATCATCTTTTTAGGTGGTGGGGTTTTTTTATGGCGTGTGATTTTCTTAATCGGGTATTGGTGGGAAGTCCACGATACAGGAGTCCATAGTGATTGAGGTAATTACTACTCTATTATCCACCCTTTTAATTTTCTTTAAAGAAGAGATTAAAGAATGGTTTAAGGGTCGATTATAACCATAAGTGGGAATAATTAGCCGTTATTCCCACGCCTCCATTTTATAACTCTTGTACTTTTTTCATAGTTTCTAATTTTTCTTTTAATGTTTTTATAAAGCTATCAGGGGCATAGGGTAAAAGTTCTAATATCTCTTTGTATTTATTTGGGATAGTTTCTTTTTGAGTGTTTGGGGTTATTGTTTGGGGGTTATTTCTTTGTTTTATTATTGAGGCGTAATATTCGGGGGTTATACTCATTGGATTACTATGTACTTGCTTAATTTCTAAATCTAAACATTTATCTTTTATTTTTTTGTATGCTTTTTTATCACTTGCATTTAAAAATAATAATCTATCAACAAAACTTTGAAAATTTTCATATTTTATATTTAATTTAAATGCAATTTCTAAAGGACTATAAAAGTCAAAAAATGAACTATTTTTATATATCGTGTTTTCATATTCTTTTATTGTTAAGTTTAAAATTTTAGCCATTTCTTCATTTGTAAAATTATAAATTGACTGATACATTTTTATAATTCTTATTGTTTCCTCAAGAGTTACATCTATTTGATTAAAGTAATCATAATATGAAACATTGCTAATTATTCGATATATATCAAAATTTTCATCTTTAGAGTAACCAAAAATATCTTCATTTTCTCTAATATGCTCCTCAATTAATTCATTTGCATTATCAATTAATCCCTTTATATAATTTTCTGTATAACCAAAATAAAGGCTTATAAATTCAATATACTTATCTGATGGTTTTCTTACCCCACGCTCATAACTTTCAATAGTACTAGCTTTAAATCCTGATAATTCCTCCATAGCTTTACGACTTAATTTATTTTCTTTTCTAATTTCTTCTAATCTAATATTTACTAATTCTTTCATTTTTTTATTTTACCCCTTGACAAATCCGTACAGTATGAGATATAATTTCGTATGGTCTGTTTTTATTTTTCTTACTGTAAGTATTATAGCAAAATAAAAACAATTTGTCATTACAAATTAAAAACAAAGAAAAGGAGATAAAAAGATGGCACAAGACACCTACAAAGTAGTATTAAAGGACTTAAAAGAAAAGTACCAAAAACAAGCACTAACCACAAAAGAAGTATCAAAAGAGTTAGGAATAAATGAGGGTACTTTTAGAAATTGTATAAGAGAGGGTAAAAATGTACCTGAATTTAGACTTATTGGAGTTGGAGAGAGAAATAAAAGAGCGATTTTCCCTATTCATAGTGTGGCGAAGTTTTTAGCTAATACAGAGCAACCTACATACTAAAAAGGAGTTAAAAAATGAGGGAAGACGCATATATAGAAATTTCATCAAGTTTAAAAAAGAGATATAAAAAACATACTTTAACCATAGATGAAACAGCCCACGAATTAAGTATAAGCTTATCATCTATGAGAAAAGCAGTAAAAGAGGGTAAAAATATACCTCAATATATCCAAGTTGGAACGGGTACACAAAGAAAAACGATAGCTTTTCCTATAAACTGTATAGCTAGATTTTTAGCCAATACAGAGCGAGTATATTAAGGTTTTATTATGAATTGTATTGTAGATGATATTTTTCTTTGGAGTGAGGATAAAGGGCTTTTAAATGAAAAGTACAAGGATAGTGATATTGATATAAAAGCCCTATCTAAAGGCTTAAAAAGTGATGAGGTAGCCCAAGAACTGGATAATATTATTGATTGCCTTATAGTCAATGTATTAAGTATCAAAGCAAGGGTAGAAACAAAGGAAAAAGCCAAAAAATTTATAAGGGCTTATTTACTAGAAACGGAGATAAAAGGAAATGAATAATATAAAAAAAGGGCTTACCCCGCCAAGAGTTAAGCCCACAAATATAAAAACCAAAGAGATTATAGCAGATTTTAGCCAAAACTCAAAAAGTATCTTTTGTGTTGTAGGTTTAGAACATAAAAGAATTATGAAAAAGTTAGACATTAACTACCTCATCATCAAAGATATTAATACGCTTACTAACATTTCAAAAGCAAAAAAGAAACAGATACAAAAGGCTATATCAAATAAAAATATATTCTTTTTAACTACTAATGTAAATGATTATATGAACTTCTTATGGGAGTGTAGGAAATACTTTCCAAAGGGTGGTATTAATCTTTATTGTAGTGATTTAGAGATATTAAAAGCTATGGAGTTAATACCAAGTGAGGAGCTAAATTTTAATGACTGTTTAATAGGCTTAAAATTGCCCAAGGATTGTACTTTTAAGGCTTATGTTGATGAGGTAATAAGTGAAGACAGATATAAGCCAAATGACTTATACAAGTATATAAAAGAGGTTTTAAAACTTGAAGAACAAAGACAGTTAAAAGGGAGTAAAGAAAATGGATAAATTAGATTTAGGCAACTTATATGATGACTTAGACAGGACGATAAACAAACTAAGTTTTTTAATTGAAACGAGTTCAGCATATCAGGAAAAGGTAGCAAATGGCGACATAGAAATTTACAGAGATTGCATAACGGGGCATTATTTAATATATTCAGATGTAGAAAATCAACTTAAAAATATACTTGAAAAAATAGAGGGGAGTCTTTAAAATGGATTTAAAAGAGGTACAAAGTAAACTATTTCACTCTTTAGATGAATTGGAAAACATAGGTAATACTTTAGAATATAACGCACTAACTAATTATTGCTTGTTAAGACATATAATCAATGATAATCTAATACCTGATGATAACGAACTAGCAGGGTTTAACTATCAAAACGAACTTATTAAAAAGAGTGTTGATAACCTCAAAGAAAAGTTAAAAGATATCTGTACACAGCTTAGAGAACTTAAATAAAAGGCTTTAAGTGGCAAATAATAAGGGCTTTAGTGTAGATGATATTATCTTCAATAATAAGGGTATAGATACCGTTTCACAAATAGCAAATTATCAAACATTTAAAAATATTATAGCTAGAAATGGTAAGACCCTAAAACAAGATATTAAAAATCTACCGATAAGCCCTTATATAAAAGGAATATATAATCAATTTGAATACGATAATAAAAAGAGATATAAAAAAGATG
>PDWJ01010398.1_pt1 | contig 11120 bp, 9 predicted proteins | sample 1430881 | NCBI WGS metagenome assembly PDWJ01 (sample SAMN01162460, study PRJNA174530) | Oral metagenome, whole genome shotgun sequencing project. | biome: Marine environment; feature: Marine mammal; material: Swab sample of the gingival sulcus; isolation source: swab sample of gingival sulcus... | reverse complement strand
AATAATATGGGTAATATCAAAATAAATAATTTAGTATCATCAGAAAAATTAGAAATTAGTACTGATATGGGTGATACAAAGGTAGATACTTGCGGCACTTCTAAATTGAAGATAACTTCAAATATGGGTGATATCTCTTTTAAAAAATTAAAAGCTGAAAAATCTATCGAAATTTTGAACGATATGGGTGATATCGATGTTGAAATTATCATTGAGGCTGACAAATATTACAATATCGATGTCAATAATTCAATGGGCAATGTGGCAATATCAGACAAACTAAAAAATTCTGACAGACTCAATGAAGCTGAGGTCATGTTGAGAATTGAATCAGATATGGGTCTAATTTACCACTTTTCACAAAATAGTGATACATGATCATGGCAACGGGTATCATTGACAGCACATCGGCAACGGGTTGCAGTATAATAATGCCAAACTTGTCAAATAGGGCAGGTAGTATAAACAGTAACGGAATAAAAATTGTGCCTTGACGGGTGGTCGATATCATGAGTGCTGCAAAGTATTCGCTGACATTTTGCATGAACATGCTACTGACAGCTAAAAGTGCAAAAAGTGGTAGAGTTAGCGTTTGCATTCTCAGTATTTGCACAGCAGTGGCAATGACTTCGTTATTTTTTATCAAGGCACCAACAAGCGGTTCAGCAAAGATATAGAGCACTGTTGAAGCGATTATTAAAAACGTTATGCCAACTATTAGCGTCAGTTTAAAGGCTAGCTTTACTCTGGCGTATTGTTTTGCGCCAAAGTTCATAGCACAAATTGGTTGAAAACCATGCCCCCAACCAACTGTAATCATGATGGCAATTGCAATAATACGCGTACTGATGGTTAAGGCGGCAATTAATGATTCACCGTATTTTGCAGCTACAATATTGAGTAAAACCATTGCCACACTGGTAATACTCTGCCTTGAAAAATTGGGTGCACCCCCGGCCAGAATATGATAAATACGATTTTTAGTAAACTTAGCACGATTTAATCGCACGGCGATATTGCCATTTTTGGCTGCAACAACAGTCAGCACGACAGAGGCGATAATATGGCCTGTCAGCGTTGCGTAGGCTGCGCCGACAAAGCCCATTTTTAATATAAAAATATAAATTGGATCAAGTATAATATTGCTGAGCATGCCTGAAAGCAACCCAAGCATGCCGTCTTTGGCATTGCCGCAGAGCCTTAGCTGATTATAAACTGTAATGCCGTACAGTGTAAATGGAATGCTGATGCCAATCACTTTTAAGTAATCTATTGTAAAAATAAGTAGATCTTTTGAAGCCTTGGCGCCAATAAAACTGGCCAATGGCTGTACAAATACTTCAGTTAATGTGGCGATGACAAGGCCACTGACAATGGCAAAGACAATGCCAATTGAAGATAATATCTCGGCCTCTGCTTCATTTTTTTCGCCCAGCCGTTTTGACATGACATTGCCACTGCCATAGCCAAACCAAAAGCCAATTGCCTGAATAATACTGATAAAACTAAAGACAATGCCAATGGCGGCTGTCATTGATTTATTGCCCAATAGGCCAATAAAGTAGGCATCTGTTAAGTTGTATAGCACACTAATCAACATGCCAATAATTGTTGGAATTGCCATTTTAATTAATAGGGGCAGCATTGGCTTCGTTAAAATATTGTGCCGCCGCAATGCTTTTTTATCAAGTTTTTTATTGGTTTCTTGTTTTGTTTTTTTGGTAGTAGTCATATTATAAACGCGTCACTTTACCTTTATTGCCATCAACTTTTAGCATGTCACCATCTTTAAATTTAGTGGTTGCATAGCCAACGCCAAGTACGGCCGGTATGCCAAATTCTCTTGCGACAATTGCGGCGTGGCTTAAAGCCGAACCAGTATCTGCTACAACAGCACTAGCCAGCTTAAAGAGCGAAGTCCATTCTGGTGCAGTAAACGGGCAAACCAATACATCACCCTTTTTCATTTTATAAAATTCGGCAGGGCTCTTAATTAGGCAAACTTTGCCAACTACAATACCTGTATTACCGCTTATGCCAGTTAACGTTTCACCTTTATTTTTATAGAGAACGAGTTTAGCAGTATTCCATACTTCTTGCGCAAAGGGCAAATTGTCATTTCTTTTGTTTATTTTGTCGATTTCAAGGGCGTTTAATTGACCGTTGTTTAGTGTTTCAATCAGTTCATCATAAAACAGATTAGCCACACCTTGTTGATAGTTGTCGTCGCCAAGTAGTAGTAGATTAACTCTTTTAAGGCATTTTCTTAAATAGAAATCAATCATTTCGTATAGGTAATGGCCTTCTTCGCGCACATAGTGAAAATACCTAAAATGCTTAATTCTCTTTTCTAATTTGGGATATTTTTTACCGTAAATTGCTTTAAGTGCCTTTGACAATTCGGCAAAGTCTTTGCTTTCAGTCTTATTTTCTACGCAGTCATCTTTTGAGATTAGTGGCTTTAAAAACTTTAGCATTCTGTCGGGGTCTTCTAAAAAACTCTTTGCAGCAACGCAATAAGACACATAGTCTGCAGTATAACCGTGCTCGTTTAAAAAACTGTCAGTTAAGTGCTTAAAGTCTGAAAACTTTTGGCAGAGTTCATGATAGCTAAGACCATTTAAGATAGCGCCTTTTAAGTCGTTATTTTGTTTTATGGCAGTTGCCATCTTTAACATCGCTTGAGCGACCTGACTAGTTTTGTTGGTTACGCCGCCATACAAGTCAAATGTCGTGTAGTCTTTATTTACTTTTTTTACGGCCCTTGTTAAACGCACTTCTAACAATGATGGCGCAACTGCAAATCTAAAGCGGCTGTAAGAAATAGCTTTTGTTAGTTGATAGCTGTCAATCATAAATGTTTTGCATTCAGCTAAGGTCATTTGCTCAAAGTTTAGCGACTTATACTGATTGGCTTTAGTGCGATAATCCTGTAAAAACTGGCGACACTGTTTTGCACAGTCATCATAATCGCGGATTGACTTAAAAAATTTAAAAGCATTGATAAAATTGCGATTAAGTTTCAGCCTTTCGCGCTGAATATACATTATACCGTCAGTATCCATCACAAGATTTTTGTCTGCCGTAACACCGTTTTCTTGCATTATCGTTATCTTTTGTTCACTTACCGCCGTAAAGTAATCAAATTCAAGAGCCCTAAAAACAAAGGGGACCTTTTCGATTATAAAAGACATTACTTCGCGGTTGTATTTTTTTATTTTGACATTTTTTATGTAGGCAGGTATTTCACGCTTTTTAGCTATTCTGCTTTTATCAAGTGTTGTAATGGCGCGCGCCTGTAAAATATAAATTGATTGATGCTTAATGGCCCATTCAATATCAACGGGGTAGCCGTAGTGGTTTTCTATTTTAAGGGCGACCTGTAATAATTGGCTAATTTCTTTGTCGTTAAGTACGCGTTGCTGGCGTTTTTCAATATCAACACTAACCTCTTTAGTTTGGTTAGCAGCGTAGATAATTTGCGTTTCTTTTTTGCCGATGTTAATGTCAATAATTTCGCCTGATTTAGCGACAACATAATTGTCGGCTGTTACGCGACCGCTGACGACACTTTCACCAAGTCCGTAGTTAGCGTTAATTACCATTTCATTTTGGTTGTTATTTATTGGGTTAACCGTAAATAAAACGCCTGATTTTTCACTTTCTACCATTGTTTGCACAATTACTGCAATGGCAAGATCTGACTGGTCGTAGGCTTGTTGAACGCGGTAAACGACAGCGCGATTATTCCAAAGCGATGCATAACAGCTTTTTATTTCGGTTAGTACGGCGTCAAACCCTTGTACATTGAGATAGCTTTCTTGTTGGCCGGCAAAACTGGCATCAGCCAAGTCTTCAGCGGTTGCTGATGAACGCACTGCAACGCTGATATTATCACCCAGTTTATTGTATTCTCGTTCAATCAGCGCTTTGATGTGTTTAGAAAACTGGCCGTTATTGATGATTTGTCTAAAGTGAATGGCGGCATTTAATAGCTTAGCGTCGTCATTTTGTGCTTCGGCAAGCATCTGGGCAATAATTTTATCGATGCCATTTTGTTTAATAAAGTCTTTATAGACATCGGCAGTAATGACAAAGCTATGCGGTACATTTACACCTAGTGATACCAGTTCACCCAAGTTGGCAGCTTTACCACCCGCGATTAAGACATCGTCTTTTTTAATTTGCTTAAAGTTTAATATCATAGTGAGCCTCTTTTTAAATCGTGGTGATATAGCTACTGACAGCGTTAAAAATATAAACGCGCAATAGTTCATAAAAATAGTCGTGGTCAAATTGCTTTGCATTAAAACACATTACAAAGCTGCCAATAAATACATTTGATAAACCCTGTTCATCGGCGTCGATAATGACATTGTGCTGTTTCCAAAAAGTCGTCAGTTTTGCTAGAAAATCAATATAGAGCGCTTTCACATAGTTAACTTCACCATTGTTTTTTTTGTGAAAAATTCTATAGGCATCTTGGTAAGTTTGCTGTGTTTCAACCTTTTCTTTGAGGTCGACCGCATAATCGTAAATAATATCAGTTAAAAACTCAACGGGGGCGTCAAGCGACGTGGCGGTGTTTTTACACCCTTGTCGTGATATAAGTCCAGTGCTGTTTCCATAATGCTTTGTTTAATTGCCGTTTTTTCTGCCGTGCTAAACGCCTTTGCCATAGCTACCTCGCTTGTCGGTTGTATTCAAAAGAATACATGTACTATTCAGTTAGATTGTTTAAACAATGAATAATTTTTGATATATTCATAGATATTTTATCGTGAATTAGCGAAGCTGTCAATGAATATTTTAAAAAATATTCATTGATTAAACTAAATAAAATATCCAGTTTGGTTGTTGCTATACAAATCGACTAGGCGCTAGCGAATTAGAGATAGCATGTTTTAAAAAATTCCAGCTTTTTCAAAGTGTTTTTTAAGCATTTTTTTGCCGATATATGCACCTAAAAAACCACCAACAAATGTTATTAATACAACAATTGATATGCTTGGCCAAGAGATTAAAGCAACAATTTTATTGACACTTTCTACAGACATGCCGCCGGCTACTTGTGCTGCAATATATTTGTCTTTTAAAAGAATCATTTGCACGAGAGAACCTGTCATCCAACATGAAAATACCGCGTAAGAAATCGTATTGTTCTTTAAAGATTTAAATTCACCTTTTTTAGCAATGAGTTGTGCGATGCCAACAAATATAACGGCAATTAAGGGAACTAGAAAAGTATGCCCACCAGCGAACATAATGAGTGGTGTTATCATGCCAAACAGAAATAAAGCCCAGGGTTTTGGCACTTTTGCCATAAATAGCATAACGACCGCCCCCGCAACAATCGACAGTACAACGGGAATGGCATATATTAGTATTGGTACAAGGCCAAGCATAGCCGTAACAAAAGTTAATACGAGATAGATAAGACCAAAAATGCCGATATTTACCAAGTCTTTAATTTTTAATTTGTTGTTCATTTTAAGCTCCTTTCGTTTAATTGTTTATTGTTTCTTTGTAACGGTTCAGTCAAGTTGTCATTTCGAGTGAAGGCGAAGCCGTAATCGAGAAATCTCGGGGTTTATAAAGTAAGGTCTCTCCACTCATTTCATTCGATCGAGACGACATTGTGTCATGCGTGTCACTGAACAATTTCATTTTTTTTGGGTGTCTATATATGTTTTTATAAATTCAAGATAGATTTTTTTTCTGTCATCAAGCATGTTTTCATCTTTAAGATAGTAGTTTCCAATTTTAGTGATATTAAAGAAGTCTATGAAATCATCATTAGAAAAAAAGTAATATTCTTCTGCTTCCAGTTTTTTTAATAAATTTAAAAATTCTCTTTTTGCTTTTTGCTTTCGGTCGTTATATAGTGTCTTTAAGGCTCCATTGTCTTTCATTGCCATTAAAAGATGAACGTAAAGCGATGAATATTCAGATGAATCAAATAAAAATGCTATACAAGATGCTATGATTAGATCTTCTATGTTCATATTTGAATGCTCGTCTTTAATTTCAAAAAATATTCTATTTTTCATATTTTCAGCGGACATAATGACATCTTTTAATACATCATAAATATTTTCATAATGATAATAAAGCCCACCAATACTAATGCCTGTCTTTTCTTTTATGTCTTTCATCGTGGTGTTTTCAAAGCCCTTTTCAATAAAGAGCGTTCTTGCAGCATTACATATTTGTGTTTTTCTATCTTCTTTAGATAGACGTTGTCGTTTGTTCATAATTTTTTATATAAAAGTCGAACTGATTTTTATATTTTCCTCCTTTCTCAAGTAATTGCTGGTGTGTGCCTTGTTCAATAATTCTGCCATTTTCTAAATAAACGATATTATCAGCGTTTCTTACTGTCGAAAGTTTATGCGCGATGACAATAAGTGTTTTATCTTTTACCAGTTCATCAATGGCCTGTTGGATAAATTTTTCGTTTTCTGGGTCTATCCCTACGGTTGCTTCATCTAGTAGTATCAGTTTAGCGTCTTTTAAAATAGCTCTTGCTATCGAAATTCGTTGTTTTTCACCACCTGAAAGTGTCGATCCCGATTCAGTAATTACAGTATCGTAGCCGTTTTCTAAATTCATGATAAAGTCATGGCATCTGGCTTTTTTTGCCGCCTTTACCACATCGTCACGACGAGCAGCTGAATTGCCGAACGCGATATTGTTATAAATTGTGTCATTAAATAAGTAAACATTTTGAAACACCATGCTGATGTCAGACAAAAGCGTTTCAAAAGACATATCTTTGATATTTATACCATCAATTAGTATTTCGCCCTTTTTAATATCCCAAAATCTAGCAAGCAAATTTACTATTGTCGTTTTTCCAGAACCTGATTTACCGACTAATGCTGTAAATGTTTTGTCTTTTATTGTAAGGTTTATATTTTGTAAAACCTCCCTTTTTTCATATGCAAAAGAGACATTTTTAAAATCTATATCCATTTTTTCAGCTTTAAGTGGGCTAGCAGACTTGTTTTCTAATTCGCGTTCTTGCATTAAATCGTGATATCTATCAATGCCTGCGCCTGCAACTGACAGCATTTCAGAACTTATGCCTAATAGTGCAAGCGGCAAAAACAGATTAAATGAAAAGACGATAAAACCAATACCATAAGACATATTAAAGTCGTTTTTAAGCGTTAAATAGGCGACGAATATCATCATCATTGCCGAAGATAGTGATGTCAATAATTCAAATGATAATAGGTTTAGTTTCATTTTATTAACCATATTAAGGGCAGATTTTTTGGTGTTATTAATCTCTTTTTCAATATCTGCGTTTTTTTCTCTTATCATATTAAAGGCTTTGATCACTTGCATACCTTTGACAAAACTAAGCAAAGCGTTAGATAAATGCGCTAAATTATCTTGTCTTTCTCGCGCAAGCGATTTTTGTTTTTTTAGTAGTTTGTCAAGGGTGTAAATAGACAATAGTGACAAGACCAGATAGAGAAGTCCAATTCTATAGTCAAAAATAAATAAAATAATAATTGAAAAAATAATATTGATTATCGAACTAATCGCAATGCCCATCTGAAAAATGCCAAATTCTTCGACAAACACAATATCACTTGTCACGATTGAACTGATGTTGCCGATATTACCTTCTGTATAATAGCCCATATTTAAGTTTTCTAAATGTTTCGAAATCGCTAATCTGGCTTTGGTTAAAGCATAGTAGCCCTTATCTTGCTGTAGGCCGTCTTGTATTCTTTTAAAGATAATTCTTAAAATCAGACTTATTATCATAATAGCTAAAATTATATAATAATCTTCTAGTTTAAAAGCTCTTTCGATGCCGATTTTTATAATATAAAAAAGGGTGAAATAGGGCACAAAGGCGAGGGCTTGTTCAATAATCGAAAAAACATAGCCTAATCTAAATGGTTTTTTATATTCGCCTAAGATAGAAATAATATTTTTAAAGTTTTTTAGTAAGCTATTCATGTTCGGGTTCCTCTTTTATAGAAAATGCAAATTCGCTAGCGTAAACAAATCTATGCCATAGCTTTTTGTAGATAGTATTATTAAGCAATTCGTCGTGCTTGCCAATGCCTTTTATTTCACCATTATCGACGACAATTATTTTATCAGCTTTGGCCGCTCTCGACAGTTTGTGTGCAATGATGATAACAGTCTTTTTTTCTAATAGCTTATCAATTGCCTGATTAATATAATATTCATTTTCAGGATCAGTAAATGAGGTTGCTTCATCTAAAATTACAATTGGCGCATTTTTTATCATTGCCCTTGCAATTGCAATTCTTTGTTTTTGACCACCAGATAATTTGTCGCCGCTATCGCCTACCGTAGTGTCATAGCCATTTTCTAAGTTCATGATAAAACGATGAATATTGGCGGCTTTGCAAGCTTTAATAACTTCTTGATCACTCGCATTAGGTTTACCGATTAAAATATTATCTTTGATGGATATATCAAATAAAAAATTGTCTTGTGATACATAACTGATATTATCCATAAGGCTTTCGATGTCAATTTCTGTGATGCGATGTCCACCTATAAAAATATCGCCACGCGTTACATCGTAGTAGTGCATAAGCAGTTTAACAATTGTCGACTTACCGCTTCCCGATTCGCCAACAAGGGCAACTTTTTCACCTTGTTTTATATCAAAACTAACGTTTTTGGTAACGATGACATCATCATAAGAAAAACTGACATTATTGTACGAAATATCTAAATCATCATTATTGAGTTGGTGTTTTCCGGTTTTAAGTTCAATTGCTTTAAAGTCTTTTTCAAGGTCTTTCAGTTTTTTGTTTATTTGGGTAAGCGTCGATAAAAAAGAAGGAACTTTTGACATTGGCCAAGATAGTGAAAAACAGAGCAAACTAGCCAATATCAGTTTGCTTAAAGACAAGCTATTGTTATAAATCATTAAAACTCCAAATGGTAAAACAAACAGCGATACAGTAGTGGCGATTGAGTTTGTCATCGCCATAGTGGTCCAATTTTCTCTAAACCAGGCTAAGGTAAAATCTCGATAATTATAAACAGAATTTTCTAATTTGGCATAAGACTGTTTGTTGTGATTAAATACTTTAATGACTTCAATGCCTCTTATATATTCGACAATATTAGCACTCATATCTTTGCTAGATTGATAATATTTGTCCATTTTAGGCATACCTTTTTTTAAGCTTACTGCTAAAATAGCAATGCTAATTAAAATTGGTAGTACGGTAAGTATGCCAAGTCGATAGTCTAGTATAAATATCATCATTAATACGGCAAATACTGTCATGATATAGGGCAACCCTTCGGGAAAGGCGTGCGCTAAAAGTAGTTCTATTTGTTCAATGCCATCGACTAATTTTTGGCGGTAAGAACCGGCCGATTGATTTAACGTAGCCCCCAGCGGATTGTTTATCATTTTTCTGACAAAATCCTTTCGTATTTCGGCGAGTGTCTGATAGGCAAACATATGAGAATGGGTTAGCGCTCTGTTTATGCAAATTGCCTTAAAAGCAAAAGCCAAAAATAGCCAAATGCTGTATTTTATAAAAAGATTGATAGTAAGTGTTTTTAGTATAAAAGCGTTTATTAAATAATAAACGACAACAAAACCACAAAGCCAAGATGATACACTTATCGTCATTAGTAAAATAGAAATTCTAAAATGCTTTTTGCTATCATTTGCATAAGTTAATATTCTTTTTAACATAAAAAACACCCCTTACTGAGCCGTGCTCAGTTGTTGATATTTTAAACTAATTGATAATAAAAGTCAAGTGATAACGCTTTATTTTTTTGAACCTGCACCTAGAAAAACACAAGTGTTTTTCAATGAAATACAGTTGCGCTGAGTGAAATCGCGTTATCGCATGATTTAAAATCCAACTGCAAGTAATTGGGCGAAATGCAGTTAGCGCATTATATAATGCAATCATCAATAAGAAAACTATTATTGCAAAAAAAGAGGACTTCGCAACTTGGTCGCGGTAAGTCCTCTTAATTCATAAAATTGATCATTTTTTATAATTATTTGTTTTTACTACATAACACGATATTTCTTTGTTCAAAGACTGTCTTTGCGACAAATATGGCATTTAGTACTTTTGGAAAACCTACATACGGAACACATTGAATAAATGTTTCAATAATTTTCTCGGGTAGTAAACCAACATTTAAAGCACCATTGATATGTACCTCTAATTGTGGTTCGCAGCCACCAGATGTCAACAAACTCGTAATAGTTATCATTTCTCGTTCTTCTAAAGTAAGTTCTCTTCTGTTGTAAATATCACCAAATGCAAATTCAATAATATATTTTCCCAAATCTGGGGCGATATCTTCCAATGCCTTTACAACTTTTTCACCAGCTAGACCATCAATTTTTTTTAACTGTTCTTCACCTAGTTTAAAACGTGTACTATTCATTTGATTTTACCTCCAATCGTAGTTTATACTATAAACATACTACTTAAACCATGGTTTAAGTCAAGTTTTTTTCGAAATGATTATAATTGATGAAAGGGTGAAAGAATGAAGATAGGTGAAATTGCTAAAAGAACGAATTTGCCTGAAAGCACACTTCGTTATTATGAAAAAAGAGGATTACTTAAGGTAGAAAGAGATGTAAATGGCAGAAGAAACTATCAAGAAAGTGATATTGAATGGATAAAATTTATTCGGCGGTTAAAGGAAACGGGCATGCCGCTTAAAGATATACAATACTATTCAGAATTAAGGTATCAGGGTGTGAGTACGATGCCGAAAAGATTGAAAATTCTTCAATTACACAGAAAATATGTCCTACAACAACAGATTAAATGGAATGATTATTTACAAAACCTAGATAATAAAATAGCGTTTTATCAAAAAAATATAAAATATAATGGATAAAAAACAAGCATTATTAAATACATGGCTAACCGAAGAAAAGCAAGCGCATATCAAAGGGTGGGATTTTTCTCACATTCAGGGCAGGTATCGTGAAGACAATGACTTGCCGTGGCATTTTAAAACGATTATAAAAGCATATCTAAACGACGATATGCAGTTACTTGATATGGAAACTGGCGGCGGGGAGTTTCTGTTAAGCTTAAATCACCCTTACAAAAAAA
>PDWJ01005043.1_pt1 | contig 11128 bp, 7 predicted proteins | sample 1430881 | NCBI WGS metagenome assembly PDWJ01 (sample SAMN01162460, study PRJNA174530) | Oral metagenome, whole genome shotgun sequencing project. | biome: Marine environment; feature: Marine mammal; material: Swab sample of the gingival sulcus; isolation source: swab sample of gingival sulcus... | reverse complement strand
ATCGGCTTCAGGGGGTGGCATCGGGTAAAAAGCCATCCAATTTTTAGGGCCTCTATTCAGGTATGCTTGTTGTAACGAGGGTTATGCAACGGTCTTACATTGGCACTTACCCTGTAGCAAGGCCAGCCTCTGGCCGATAGGTTCGGCATATTTCACAGGCAAAACCGCTCAGAGGGCTGAGCTCCTACATCAGCACACACCCTGTAGCGAGGCCACCCCGTGGCCGATGAGTTCGGTATATTTGCACAGGCCCAATCGCTCAGGGGCTGAGCTCCAACATTGGCACTTACCTTGTAGCGAGGCCAGCCCGTGGCCGATGGGTTCGGTATATTTGCACAGGCTTAATCGCTCAGGGGCTGAGCTCCAACATTGGCACTTACCCTGTAGCGAGGCCACCCCGTGGCCGATGGGTTTGGCGTTTTTGCGAAGGTTAAATCGCTCAGAGGACTGAGCCCCCACATTGGCACTTACCCTGTAGCGAGGCCAGCCCGTGGCCGATGGGTTTGGCGTTTTTGCGAAGGTTAAATCGCTCAGAGGACTGAGCCCCCACATTGGCACTTACCCTGTAGCGAGGCCACCCCGTGGCCGATGGGTTCGGTATATTTGCACAGGCTTAATCGCTCAGAGGACTGAGCCCCCACATTGGCACTTACCCTGTAGCGAGGCCAGCCCTCTGGCCGACGGGCTGGATATCTTTGCAAAGACTGCTTAGCGCCAGTGCTCACTCAGTAGGAAATTAGCGACCCAATCAGGTATCAGCTCTGCTGGCATGGGCTTGGCAATACCATAACCTTGCGCATACTCACAGTTCATTTGCATCAAACTGTAGCCGTGAGCAGCACTTTCTACGCCTTCTGCGATAACTTTTCGACCAAAAGCACGGCCCAGGCCGATAATGCCTTCAACAATGGTTTTGTCTTCAGGAACCCTCAGCATATCAATAACAAAACTCTTATCAATTTTAATGGTATTGACAGGAATTTTGCGTAGGTAGGTCAGTGAGGAATAACCGGTACCGAAATCATCCAGCGCAAATTGAATACCCAGTTCGTGACAGTGTTCTATTATTTTTAAAGCGGTGTCCACATCTTCCAATTCTGCAGACTCAAGCACTTCAAACTCTATCATTTCAGGAGGCACTTCCGAGTACTTATCCAGAAGCCCTTCCAGCTGTTTCACAAATCGCCCACTGAGCAAATGTTCTGCCGAAATATTAATGCTGATGCTAAGATCCAACCCTGCCAGACGCCATGTGCGTAGCTGGCTAATCGCTTCTTCCATGACCCAAGAGCCAAGCGATGCGATCAAGTCAGGATTTTCGATCTGCGGTAAAAAGCTATCAGGTAAAAGCAGGTTCTGTGTTGGATGTTGCCAGCGAATCAGTGCTTCAACTCCGTATACTTTGCCACTGCGCATGTTGATCTTTGGCTGATAGTAGAGCACAAATTCATTATTGTTCAGCGCCATTTGGATGTCGCCTTGCGCCTTGTGTCTATCCCGGGCCTGTTTGTCATAATCGTGATCAAAAAAGTGAAAGCAATTACGACCTGTTTGCTTGGCAATATACATTGCCTGATCCGCATGGCGTATCAAGGTATCTGCATCAGACTTATCATCGGGGAACAGGGTGACACCGATACTGGCTGAAATTTCAAGTGTATGGTGGTTGATGTAGAAAGGCACAGACAATACAGCAATAATTTGACTCAGAATCGCCTTGCATTCCTCCACAGACTCCAGCGCCTGCAAAAGCATAACAAATTCATCGCCGCCCAATCGGGCGATAGTATCATCGGCCTGGAGGACATCTTGCATCCTTTTTGCTGCTTCAATGAGAAGAAGATCGCCGGTGTCATGCCCGTAAGCGTCATTAATGGGTTTGAATTCATCCAGGTCAATATAGGCTACAGCCATCAGCTGTTGGGTCCGGGAACACCTCTTAAGAGCAGTTTGCAGTGTTTTTGACAGTAAGACCCGGTTTGGCAGCTGAGTCAGTGCATCAAAGTGCGCCATTTTCTCCAGCTCTTGTTGATGCTCTTTGAGCTGGGTGATATCAGAAAAAATACAAACGTAATGGCTAGGTTTACCCTCATTATCTAATATGGCTGTTACATTGAGCAGCTCCGCATAGGCTTCGCCGGACTTCTTGCTATTCCAGATTTCGCCGCGCCAATGCCCGTCTTTGATCAGGCTTTTCCACATGGCTGAGAAAAATTCCTGACTATGTAAGTCTGATTTCAACACATCAGGAGTGTGGCCAATGACATCTTCCGCACTATATCCGGACAGGTTTTGGAATGAGCGGTTAACATCCAGAATCACCCCGGTATTGTCGGTTATCATAATCCCTTCACTGGCATGTTCGAAAACACTGGCGCTGAGTTTTATCTGCTCTTCAGCCCTTTTCCGTTCCGTGATGTCAGAGATCAAGGTGACAAAATGATCTGTTTCCTCAGGGGGAGAAATCTCTTGGCTTATTGCAGTTTCGGTATACACAATTTGACCTGATTGGTGAATGAAACGCACCTCTCCTCTTACGCTACTTTTTGCGCGACTCAGGAGCTGATCAGTCATGTGATTAAATGCAGAGATATCTTGCGGGTGAATGAATTTATCGAGCGAATCGCGTTTTAGCTCGGACTCAGTAAAGCCCAACATATCGCAGAGGTAATCATTCACTTGCAGCCAGGTTTTCTTCTTGGAAATAAGCGCCATGCCAATAAGGCCCAAGTCAAAATAGCTGCGAAAGCGCTGTTCGCTGGATTTGAGGGCCATTTGTGTTTTATATAAAGGGGTAATATCGTGACCAACCCCTAGAATCCCAATGGTTTCACCTGAGTCACCTTTCATGGGTGCCTTTGTGGTTTCAATCAGGGCTTGATGACCATCGTTAGCAAAAGTGACCCACTTCCGTTCTATTTTTAAGTCCTTCCGTGCTAGAACCTGTTTGTCGCTTGCTTGACAAAAATCAGCCAGGTCCTTATCGAAAAAATCGTAATCCGTCTGGCCGATAATTTGATGTTCTTTGGCAGCAAAGAGGCTTTCAACTCGGGGGTTGCAAGACAGATAACGCCCCTCTACATCCTTCGACCAAACCAGTTCAGGCATGGTATTGATGAGGGACCGGAGGAAGGTGCGTTCTTTATTCAGCTGTTGGTGAGCAAGCGCACCTTCGAGGTTGATCGCCAGATTTTCAATAATCGGGCGCAACTGGCGCAACTCTTTTTGATTGAATTCGCTTTTTTCTCTAAGCAGCCGGATATAGCCAAATGATCCCAGCCTGAAGATAGCGACGCTACTGTCGCTGCTGTGCTCTTCGATTACAAGCGCTTGAGGTTGATCAGATAGCGGAAATACAGCAAAATCCTGATGCTTTTCTATAGCCAGAGCTTTAGCATTTAGTTTTGTGCGCAGGGTGCGGCTATGAGGAAAAGAGAAGTAAAGTTCGTAATTATCATGCTCTTGCTTTGCAGTTGTGCTTTCAGATTGTATCCAGATGCCCGCATAATTAATTTCGGTTTGGCGCATTAATACCTTACAGAAGTTACAGCACACATCATAGGGATCCAGGCTGTGTCCTATTGCAAGGGACAGTTCGTACATCCACTGCAGGTCGAGGCGAATATCCTGTGGAGTATTAGTCATAAAAACCACATACTCCAAAGGTTTTATAGTGCAGATGGACTGGCCGGTTGCCATCACTGGTAATTTCACCCAGGGTGATAATACCCTCCAGCTCAATACTGGAATTTATGGACATCAGTTTGCTGTGAACCGCATCCAGTTCTTCTGAATGTCGCGCACCTAAAATAATCGTTCTGGAAAAGCATTCACATACAAAAATTGACTGAGTTTCGAGCGTGATGGCCTCATTATTCATGGTGTAACATGCGGCATTTATTAAGTCATCAGGGGTGCTGTTGACCATGTACATCAATGAGCCCGAGGGAATATCTGAAGCAAAGATAATATCACCATTATCAGCCACAGCCACTGGATCTCGGAGAATATCGTCCATGCCGGGGTACTCGATGGCCAACGCATACTTGTGGGTGATTTCTTTGTAGAACTGATCAGGAGGCGTATTTTTTAATGCAGCAGGCAACATTTTGCGGAAAGCTGTTTCAGCAGTATCCCAATCAAATTCATGCACTGCATTCCCAGTCGTTCGATTTGCGATGGTGGGCCCCTGAAACCGTTTCCAGCCATGTTTGCTTGTGCAGCGGCTAGGTTGAGCAATAATCCCGATTAATGCATCATTATTATATTTGCCCCAATTGCCAAATACTGTCGGCGCTGGGGTTAGCTGACGATTACCCGTGCCTGCGCCAAAGTAACTGCAACGAGGGCCGAAGCGGTTGTATATCTGAATGAGTAAATCATCAATATTTTTCGATAAATGATCGACCAGGCATAAACACGTTGCCCCGTCTGTGGGGATATCCGAGAGCGCTGGGAGTTGATCTATATATTCTCGTGTGGAGGGAAGCGGGACAAAGGCTGGAGGAGCGAGAAAACGCAGCTTCCTGACGACAGCACCCTCAGAAAGCATTTCCTTACCAAAGATAAGCCCTGGAACTACAGCACCACAAAAACGAACATGCCCGAGTTTTGCAATTAAATCATCCAACTGATCCTGATGTGTATCCGCGATAAAAATCAACCAGGATTGGTCATCTTCGAGTGGATCGTTATCGATAGTCGCCACTATCTCGTCAAATCTGAGGTACATGTCACACCTACTCGGCTCAGCTGTTGCTTGTATTTACTACACACTTTCACAGAACAATTATTATACATTGAATATCTTTCTTGTAATGTATTAGCGCGTAAGTTTAAGTACTGGCTTTATGACCAAGGACAATAGTTTGGGAAATATCGATATAGCTACATTTTCTGACTACGCAATTATTACCGAGTAAAGGCAAAATGGCATAAAACAGGGTTGCAACTTTTTCAATTTAAGCAAAGAATGGACAGGCGTGCCAAACGTTTGTACACATCTTCAGTGGTCGTGTAATAGCGCTGACAGGCTCAGGTAGGTTCTTTTGCTGTGTTACTTTGCATCCTTCTGGGTGTAGAGAGGGATGATATGACGGATTATAAAGTGCTATTCACCGGTTCGGTAAGCTCGGGAAAGACAACGGCTGTAAAATCACTGAGCAGCATTGAGACGATTGATACTGATGCCAGCGCAAGTGATTCCGTCATCCGACGTAAAGAAAAAACCACCATTGCCATGGACTACGGAGTCCTGAATCTTAGCGATAATGCAAAGCTTCACCTATACGGCACGCCCGGCCAGGAACGCTTCAAATTTATGTGGCAATTGATGATGAGTGATATTGTCCACGATGCAGAAGCTTTGATTCTATTGGTAGACAATACACGAAAAGACCCCTTTAAAGATATCCGTTTCTACGTCGAGGAATTCAGGGATTTCATTATTCGCCGCCGACTGATTATTGCCGTCACTCATTCAGATATTAAAGCCAACCCCGACTATAAAGCTTACATGCAAGATTTGAAGGCAATGGGCCTGTACGCAACCGTCGTTTTTATAGACGCGCGTGACCCATCTTCTGTTCTAAAGCTGGTAAAGGAGTTAGTGGGTGACTACGAGCCAGATATTGACTGGGCCGCGCTTGAGGAAGAAATTGCGCCAAATAGCACATTACCGACTAACATAGTTTCAGAAGTTGAAGAAGAAACCGCCAAGGTTTCCCTATTAGAAGCCACACTGCATACTAGAGGGGTGAAAGGTGCCATTCACCTGGATGCGAACCGGAAGATATTGGCAGCACAAATGCCTGATACGCACAGCCAGGAGCTTATGGAATCGCTGGTTAACTTAGTGGCTGTTATCGAAAAGAAAGCGGCGTTTCTGGGGCAGATTGATGATTTGGTATTATGTGGCCCGGAACAAGAGTCTTTATCGGTGTTTGTTGATAATGAGCAAGCGCTGGGTATTTGTTCAGATAAGCAATTAAGCTTGAATGTTGTTAAGCAGCAAGCTGCCGATCTCTTACAGTGGAGTCACCTATGAGTGATTTACTGAAAAGGTTGGATAAGCCCGGCGTCATAGCGTGCAGTTGCGTAGTGCAAGGGAATAATGTAAAAGCCACTTCGTTTCCGAAAGAGCTTAAAAATTACGAAACCATCGGCAGACAGGCGTTTGGTTACGTTTTTCAGAATGTTGCCAAACACCATGCCAAGCATAATGAGTCCCATCTAGAAATTGGCGACAAGCGACTTAGCGGGTTTCAGTTAAAACCAGGATTATTACTGATAAGCCTATCCAGAAAAGACACCAATATTATGTTGGTTCGCCAACATATTCACGAAATACATCGCTCTTTTATTCAGAGGCAAGCTAAAAAAAACCGCAAAACTTAATGCAGTTTCGTCTAAGGCTTATTGTTAACACAATAATCACAGGTGCATCAATAAACCCGATGTATTGGCAGGAAATATGTAAATAGGGTGTTTATTCCTTCGAGGATAAGGACACCCCACGGACATACCGAGTATTTAGGCTTTGTTAAGGCCTGGTTCGCCCGGCTGTTTTAAAATGATCTCATCTAACTAAGGAAGGGTATTGATGAAAGACTATAAAATTCTTTTCACCGGTTCGGTATGCTCGGGCAAATCGACTGCGATTCGTTCTTTGAGCGATATTGATACTCTGGATACGGATGCCCAAGCCAGTGACGTTACTGTACGCCGCAAGAAAAACACAACCATCGCAATGGATTATGGTGTTCTCGAATTAAACAACGAAGCGCGGGTTCACCTGTATGGCACGCCAGGCCAGGAACGCTTTCGTTTTATGTGGGATATGCTGGCTAATGAATTTGCCCACGATGCCATTGGCATGGTCATTCTGATTGATAATACCCGGAAAGATACTTTCAGGGACATTCGCTTTTATCTTGAATCCTTTCGTCAGTACCTAAAAAAGCGCCGCCTTGTTATAGCGGTGACGCATACCGATGTAGAACCTTCCCCCTCCGTACAGGAATATTACAGCTTTGCCCAAGAAATTGGGCTACTGACAACAGTGATCGCTGTTGATGCCCGCGACCCCCGAGCAGTTTTGAGTATTGTTGAGGAGCTTATCGCGCCGGTTGAGCACGCGGTTGACTGGGAGCAGATATGCGAACGCATTCTGGACAATAATGGTTTTACCCTAGACTTCTACAAGCCGATTTATGAAGAAAGTTTATTGGACGCGGCGATGAATAAGCGGGGAATAACCGGAGCCATGCATTTGGGTTCTGATCAGGAGGTACTCCGTTCCAATATTGAGGCTAAAAGCAGCAATGTCATCCTGCAGAACATCAGCAAACTGGCAGCATTAGTGACCCGGAAAGCCGACTTTATGGGAACGGTCAACAATGTTGTCCTGGCGGGACCTAAGGTGCAGACGTTATCGATTTTCACGGATCAGGATCAGGCGCTTTGTCTTTGTTCTGATAACGGGATATCGCTTCCAGTGCTAAAACAACAAGCCAGTGATTTATTACAATGGAGTCAGGAAAATGAGCATCTGGTCTGAGCTACAGGATAAAGGCTGGGTACTGTATGGATGCCTGCTTGATCAGGGCGAGGTTAAACAGTCCTCGTTCCCTGCCGAAATGCAAAAGCACCTTGCAGTTGCCAAACAGTCCTTAGCCTATATTTTTAAAAATATTGTCAATAATGCCGATGGTTACGATGAGGCGCATATGGAAGTAGGACTTCACTACTTTAGTGGTTACTTGCTGAGAAGTGGCGTTATTTTAGTGTGCTTCTGTCAGTCCGATACCAATCAAGAGGTTCTGCGCCGCTATATCGAAGATAATAAAGAGCGCATTCTCGATTTGCTTTAAAGCGGCGCAATCAGTCTTCATTTTCACCGTTGCGCTTAACGGTGGCTTGCCTTTTATCCCTTCCGGGCTTGAATAGGCCCGCTTCCAACCCCATATTTTCTTCATAGCAAGATAAAATCGATGCCGCTGACCGCCCACTGAACAAGTGAGAAATCTGATGACAGATTTTTTGTTGGCACTATACAGCGGCTAGAACGAACGCAATTTGCGGAGGTAATATGCGTCCAGACAAGTTCACTGCCAAACTGCAGGAAGCCCTTTCCGATGCCCAGTCACTGGCTGTAGGTTTAGATCACAATTACATAGAACCGGTGCACCTGTTAAGTGCGCTGTTAGAGCAACAGCAGGGTAGCAGCGTACAGCTGCTGTCCCAGTCAGGTGCGGATATCAATTCACTCAGAGCGGCGGTTAAGCGGGAAGTTGAGCAACTGCCACGGGTAAGCAACCCGGATGGTGAAATTCGTTTCTCACAGGATTGTGCCCGCGTCTTCAATAAAACCGATAAAATTGCACAGAAGAAAGGCGATCAGTTTATTGCCAGTGAATTACTGCTGTTAGCACTGGTGGATGACAAGTCTTCAGCCGGGAAATTATTGCGGGATGCAGGGGCAACCACCCAGCGTTTAGACGCCGTCGTAAATCAGGTTCGTGGAGGTGAATCCGTGCAAGATGCCAATGCAGAAGAAAACAGACAAGCACTGGATAAGTATTGTATTAATCTGACTGAACGTGCGGAAGCGGGGAAATTAGACCCGGTAATCGGTCGTGATGATGAAATTCGCAGAGCAATTCAGGTATTGCAGCGCCGTACGAAAAATAACCCCGTACTGATCGGCGAGCCCGGTGTAGGTAAAACGGCTATCGTAGAAGGTTTGGCGCAGCGAATTGTTAATGGAGAAGTGCCTGAAGGCCTGAAGAATAAACAGGTCCTCTCGCTGGATATGGGAGCACTGATTGCCGGAGCGAAATTCCGCGGTGAATTTGAAGAGCGCCTGAAAGCGGTACTGAATGAGCTTTCCAAGCAGGAAGGCCAGATTATTCTGTTTATCGATGAGCTACACACCATGGTGGGGGCCGGCAAAGGCGAAGGAGCCATGGATGCCGGTAATATGCTGAAACCAGCCCTTGCCCGCGGTGAATTACATTGCGTGGGCGCGACTACGCTGGATGAGTATCGCCAGTATGTTGAAAAAGATGCCGCTCTGGAGCGCCGTTTCCAGAAAGTGCAGGTGGATGAGCCCGACGAGGAATCAACCATTGCCATTCTGCGAGGCTTGAAAGAGCGTTACGAAATCCACCACAGTGTTGATATCACGGACTCTGCAATTGTCGCCGCCGCTAAACTGTCACAGCGCTATATCACTGACCGCCAGTTGCCGGATAAAGCCATCGACCTGATTGACGAAGCGGCTTCCCGAATCCGTATGGAGATGGACTCCAAGCCGGAGGATATGGATCGTTTAGAGCGCCGCCTGATTCAATTGAAGATGGAAAGAGAGGCGCTGAAAAAAGAGAAAGATGCGGCGGCGAAACAGCGACTGAAAGAGCTGGAAGAAACCATCAGTGGCGTAGAGAAAGAGTTTTCTGATCTGGATGAAGTCTGGAAGGCAGAGAAAATTGCCTTGCAAGGGTCACAGCAAATCAAAGAAAAACTTGATCAGGCCCGGACTGAACTGGAGAAATACTCCCGTGCAGGGGATCTGCAAAACATGTCCCGCTTGCAGTATGGTGAAATTCCTGAGCTGGAGAAACAGCTTGCGGCCGTAGCCGAAGCGGAAGAAGCCGGTCAGCAAGAAACCAAGTTGCTGCGCAATAAAGTGTCAGAGGAAGAGGTCGCAGAAGTGGTGTCGCGCTGGACAGGTATCCCTGTCAGCAAGATGCTGGAAGGCGAACGGGAAAAACTGCTTCGTATGGAGGCATCGCTGCATGATCGCGTCGTAGGTCAGGAAGAAGCGGTTATCGCTGTGTCCAATGCCGTACGTCGTTCCCGGGCCGGATTGGCAGACCCTAACAGACCGAATGGCTCCTTCCTGTTCCTGGGGCCAACCGGCGTGGGTAAGACCGAGCTGTGTAAAGCCCTGGCCAGCTTCCTGTTTGATACTGAGGAAGCGATGGTGCGAATCGATATGTCCGAGTTTATGGAGAAGCACTCTGTTGCACGTTTGATAGGTGCTCCCCCAGGCTATGTGGGCTACGAAGAAGGAGGGTATCTGACTGAAGCGGTACGGCGCAAACCTTATTCGGTACTGCTGCTTGATGAGGTTGAGAAAGCTCACCCTGACGTATTCAATATCCTGTTGCAGGTGCTTGAAGATGGGCGATTGACCGATGGGCAAGGCCGCACTGTCGATTTCAGAAATACAATCGTTGTTATGACTTCGAATCTGGGGTCTGACCTGATTCAGAACTTCAGTGACGATGATGACTATCAATTGATGCGTAATGCAGTGATGGAAGCTGTCGGCAGCCATTTCCGCCCAGAGGTGATCAACCGTATTGATGAGGTGGTTGTCTTCCACAGTTTGCGGAAAAACCAGGTGGCTGGAATTGCTAAAATCCAGTTACAGCGTTTGCAAAAACGCTTGGCTGAGCGCGACTTGAGTATCACCCTGACCAGCACAGCGATGGATAAACTGGTCGATGTCGGTTTTGAACCCGTATATGGCGCGCGCCCTCTGAAAAGAGCGATCCAACAATGGATTGAAAACCCACTGGCGCAAGAAATATTGGCGGGTAAATACGCCCCGGGCACTGAAATCGCCGTAGATGTTGAACAGGGTGAGTTTATTTTCCGCTAAGCCATTCTGTAATAAACCAGCCCCCTGATCGATAAGCTCGGCATATTAGCCGACGCCGAATCGCTCAAAGGGCTGAGCTCCAACATTGCACCTACCCTGTAGTGAGGCCACCCCGTGGCCGATAGGTTCGGCACACTTGCAAAGCTCAATCGCTCAGAGGGCTGAGCTCCAACATTGCACCTACCCTGTAGCGAGGCCATCCCGTGGCCGATAGGTTCGGCGCACTTGCAAAGCCCAATCGCTCAGAGGGCTGAGCTCCAACATTGCACCTACCCTGTAGTGAGGCCACCCCGTGGCCGATAGGTTCGGCACACTTGCAAAGCCCAATCGCTCAGAGGGCTGAGCTCCAACATTACCCTCACCCTGTAGCGAGGCCAGCCCTCTGGCCGATAGGTTCGGCACACTTGCAAAGCCCAATCGCTCAGAGGGCTAAGCTCCCACATTGGCACCTACCCTGTA
>PDWJ01005041.1_pt1 | contig 11131 bp, 9 predicted proteins | sample 1430881 | NCBI WGS metagenome assembly PDWJ01 (sample SAMN01162460, study PRJNA174530) | Oral metagenome, whole genome shotgun sequencing project. | biome: Marine environment; feature: Marine mammal; material: Swab sample of the gingival sulcus; isolation source: swab sample of gingival sulcus... | reverse complement strand
GAAAAAAAACGGCAGAGAGCAACTGCTTACGGCAATCAAATTTCAACTTTTTGAAACTTGATTTCAAATTTTTTCTCTTTAAAAGAGAAGGGTGAGATACTTTTTGCTACGGTTTTGATAAAGACAGCAGTGAAAAATGGTATTTTCTGCACAATAATTGCCTAAAAAATGCTTCTGAGGACAATTTCAGTACCGACAAGGATGTCGGTGGTTATAGCAACAGTGGAGTTTTTTTTTTGCTTATGATATAGTTCTGCGGATATGGATTATTATGCGCTGCAAGTAAAAACGGGAAAAGAGCTTGCTTTTTTGGAGCGTTTTCAAAAGCAGGCTGACCTTTCGGACATGCAGAATACCCGTGTATATTTTCCCCGCCGTATGCTCTATATTAGAAAAAAAGGCGTGCGGAAAAAATCCGTTGAGGCTGTTTTTCCGGGCTATGTATTTTTAGAAATAGATCAGCTTTCAACAGACATGTACTGGATTTTGCGTAAAATTCCCGGGTTTTACCGGTTTTTGCCGGACAGCCGGATTCCCCAGCCGCTTATTGAACGCGATTTATCGCTTTTGCGGCATTTTCTTTCATTTGGAGAAATAACCGTTCCTTCAAAAGCCTATTTTGACGAAAACGACCGCATTTGTATTTTGGAAGGACCTTTGAAAGGATTGGAAGGGAAAATTGTCAAGGTTGACAAGCGGAAAGGCAGGGCAAAGATTCTTTTGGATATGTACAGCCAAACATTTCCCATCGATTTTGCTTTTGAAGTAATACGCCGAACCGGTTAACGCAGGGTGAGGATAAAAAGAAATGATAGCAGCATCAGCAAAAGTACCGCCGTCAATTTACATTGTCGGGGCGGGTCTGGCAGGCACAACACTGGTACGGGAAATACAGCGGAAAGGAATATTCGGTAAACCTGCCGCTTTTCTTGACGATGATCCTGAAAAAATCGGGATGAAGATTGACGGTATTCCTGTTTTAGGGCCGATTCACGAAGCGGTTCGGCTTGTCCGCATTGCTCCGCAAGACGAAATTTTGATCGCTATTCCCAGTATCAAGGCAGAGCGGCTGCGTGAGTTATACGCAATTGTGAAAGAAGCGGGGTTTTCTACTATTAAATTGCTGCCGGCCATTTCCCAAATTATTGACGGTTCGGCACATCTGGTACAGGCACGCGAAATTGACCCGCAGGATCTTTTGGGGCGCACGCCTATTAAAATCAACTTGAAAAGTTCTCTTGCCTACTTGCGCGGCAAGCGGGTACTGATTACCGGCGCGGGCGGGTCTATCGGCAGTGAGCTGGCACGGCAGCTTTTGTCCGGCGGAGCGGAGCGGCTCTATCTTTTCGGACACGGTGAAAATTCAATTTATCAGATAGACAAAGAGCTGCGGCTTTTGCAGGAAGAGGGAGTGGGCGACAAGGCGGTTATTGTTCCCATTATCGGAGAGCTGAAAGACCGTGCCTACATGCGCTACCTTTTTAGCCATCTGCGCTGCGATGCGGTGTTTCATACCGCTGCATACAAGCATGTGCCGCTTATGGAAGAAAATCCGGTTGCCGTTATAGAAAACAATGTATTCGGCACAAGAAACCTGTTGGAGGCTTGTATAGAAACAGGCGTTACACGGTTCGTGCTTATTTCCACCGATAAAGCAGTGTATCCCGTTTCAGTGTACGGGGTTTCTAAAATGCTGAATGAAAAAATGCTGCTCCATGCTGCCTGTCAGGTGCGGGAAAAATGGGGAGAAAGTAAGGCGGCGTATATGTTTGTCCGCTTCGGCAATGTGCTCGGTTCCCGCGGCTCCATTTTTCCGCTGTTTGTACAGCAAATTAAAACAGGCGGGCCGGTAACCGTTACCTCTCCTGACATGATACGGTATTTTATGACCATTCCCGAAGCCTGTTCCCTTGTTTTACAGACAGGCGGTGTCGGTATTAACGGAGAATCGTACCTTTTGGATATGGGCGAGCCGGTTAATATTTTAGAAACGGCACAGCAGCTAATACGGTTCATGGGGTATGAGCCGTACAAAGACATTCCCATTGACATTATCGGTATCCGCCCGGGCGAGCGGGTGGAAGAGCCGCTTGTTTCAAATGAAGAATATACCGAATCGACAGACTATCCTAAAATTCTGCGTTTGAAAGACCGGCAGCCGTATAATTTTACCGCACTTGAAAAGTTACTGTCGGAGCTTGAACCGGTTTGCAGCTCGTCCGGTGATATGAATGTGTACCGCAATAAAGACCGGTTAGTGCAGATTCTAAAAGGAGCCTGTACCTCATTCGCAAACTGCATGAATACATAATTTTAGTTGAGGAGCATTACTATGAACAGTTCGCAGCCAATCCCTTTTTTTAAGCCGTCATTTGATGACGCTGAAGCACAGGCGGTTTTGCGTGTCCTTAATTCCGGCTGGCTGACTACCGGTAAAGAAACACTTGCCTTTGAAAAAGAGTTTGCCGAAATGGTTGGAAGTCCTCATGCACTTGCAGTCAATTCCGCTTCAAGCGGTTTAATGCTGGCAATGGAGGCTTGCGGCATCGGAAGCGGCACGAAAATTCTTACGACACCGTACACCTTTGTTTCAACGGCAACAAGCGCGCTTCATCTCGGCGGTGAGGTTGTGTATGCGGATATTAAAAAAGACAGTTACAACATTGACCCCGAAAAAGTTGAAGAGGCGTTAAAAAAAGATTCGTCTATTAAAGCCGTTGTACCGGTACATGTTGCGGGAAACCTCTGCAATATGAAAGCACTGACCGGGCTGGCAAAAAAATACGGTGTTGCGCTTATTGAAGATGCCGCCCATGCTTTTCCGTCCAAAACAGCCGGAGGATACGGCGGAACATTCGGCGATGCGGGCGTGTTTTCGTTTTATGCAACCAAAACAATCACCACCGGCGAAGGCGGTATGGTATGTGTGCATAACGAAGAGCTTGCAGAGCGGATAAAACTCATGCGCTCGCACGGTATTAACCGCACTATCTGGGAGCGGTATACCGACAGCCGTGCCAGTTGGGAGTATGATGTTACCGAAGCAGGCTTCAAGTGTAATCTTCCCGATATTCTTTCCGCAATCGGCAGAGTGCAATTGCAAAAGTCGGAAAACTTTTACCGTAAGCGTAAAAAAATTGCGGAACAGTTTACCGCCGCATTCCGGAACTATGAGTATTTTGCACTGCCGCCTGACGGTGAAGGCAACGCATGGCATTTATATCTTCTCCGCCTTGTTCCCGAAACGCTGAAAATCGGGCGTGATGAATTTGCCCGTGCCTTACAGGAAGCAGGATTGGGTATTTCCGTGCATTTTATTCCGCATTTTCTGTTTACATTCTTGAAAAACCGCTACAATTTACAGGCTGCGGACTTTCCCCGTGCTGCGGAAAAGTATGAACACAGCATTAGTCTTCCTTTTTGGCCCGATATGGATGATTCAGCGGTAACACGGGTAATTGAAACGGTTATTGCTGCCGCCCAAAAATATAAACGGTAGCGGGTTCCATGATAGACACCTTTGTTTCCGATATTCAGTGTGATGACGCGCTTTATGCGTGCATTATCCGCAGCCCCGTTTGCGAAGGTACGCTGCGCGCTGTTGAAGCTCCGCCCCTGCCCGAAGGCTGCGCACTGTACACGGTACGGCATATTCCGCATGAAAAAGACATTGCACTGTTTGATTCCGTAATTCCGGTATTTGCGGAGTCCGGAATTGCGTACAAAGGGCAGGCTGCCGGCATTTTGGTTGCGGACAACCCGCTTGTACTACAGGACATACAAACCAAAGTTACCGTTGACATTGAACCGCTTCCCGCTGAAACCATTGAAGCCTGTTCCGAGCGTTTTTTCAACTATCCGATTATTGCCCAAAAAACAGATACTGCGGGCAACAGTGCCGCTGTTCTTGAAACCGCACCCTTAATTACCTATTCTTCGCTTGATTTTGAGCCGCAACCCCCGTTTCGGGCAGAGCCGTTTTCGGTTATAGCACAGACAGACGGCGAGGTACTCCGTATTTTTGTGCCGACTGCGTATCCGGTGCAAGTGCGAGAAGCCGTTGCGCGGGTTACCGGCTGGGACTATTCTGCAATTACGGTTCACCCTACGAAAACAGGGTTTTCGTCCGATGTGCTTTTGTGGTATCCGTCTCTTATTGCGTGTCAGTGTGCAGTTGCCGCCGTGCAAAGCGGTAAAACGGTGCGGCTCACCCTTTCTTCTGAAGAAACGGAGCTTGCCGTACCCAAAACGCCCCAAATTACGGTTCACTGCAAATCGGCACTTTCCGAAACACAAAGCCTTGCCGCGCTTCATATTTTTATTACCGTGAAAGCGGGGGCACTTTGCCCGCTGATTACACACATTCTTGCAAAAATGATTGCCGCCGCACGGGGCATGTATAGCGTTCCGTCTTACAGAATTGAAGCGGTTGCCTTGAAAACCCCGCACGGGCTCACCGATGTTTTTGAAAGCAGGGGGGAATATTTTATTCTCACTGCCTTGGAAAATCACATCAGTACCGTTATTCAGGAAAATAACTTAATTCCCTCCGAGTGGCGGCTGGATAATGCCGATCCCGCATACCGCCCGCTTTTTTCCGATTTGTTTGAGCATAGTATTCCCAAAAGTGATTTTCTGCGTAAAAACGCTGCGTATAGCGTATTCAACAAGGTAAAAAAAAATAAACATGATGGAAAAATCCGCGGTATCGGGCTTGCTTCCGGCTTTGAATATACCGGCTGTCTGTTTGACAGTGAATACAGCGTTGAATTGTGCTTGGAAACAGATGGAAGCTTTACCGTAAAAACAGCAGCAATCAATGAATACATAAAAAACATTGCCGTAACATTGATTACGGAGCAGCTTGAAATAGCGGAAGAGCAGATTATATTTGCTGATGTAACCACTGATGACTGTGCAGGCACTTCACCGCTTATTGATTCTCAAATGAACGCCGTAATACCGCCGTTAATTGAGCAGTGCATTGCGGATATGCAGGAGCAGCGGTTTAGAGAGCCGTTACCGCTGTGTATCAGCCGCAGTTACCGCATCGGGAAAGCAGAGGGAAGCTTCGGCGGCGGAGAAGCAGAAACTGCCGCTCCGTATCTTTCAAAAACGCCGGCGGTCTGCATTATTGAGCTTGAATTGGACACCGTATGCTATGAACTTTCTGTTTTAAATGTTCAATTCGGCTGCAGCACCGGCAGTATCTATCTTAAAAACCAAGCAAAAAGCATTATTCAAAGAGATATAAGCGAAGCGTTGCGGCTTACACTGCAAAAAGCGTTCCGCTCTCCGGCTGATATAAGGCAAACGGCAGTACATATTACCGAAAGAAAAACATATATGAGCAATACTGCCTCTTTCGGTGTGTTTAATCTTTTTTCCGCCGCATATCTTGCTGCAGTAGATCAAATTTTAATTGCAGCCCCGCTAAAGATAGAAAAAATTCCCGTATATCCGCAGGATGTGTTTCGGGCTTTAACAGGAGCTGAAGCATTATGAAAGTGCAGTTTCGTCTTAATAACAGGATAGTTCATGTTGAAGCACCGGCAAATGAGCGGCTTGTTTCCGTGTTGAGGAGCAGATTCGGACTTATGAGTGCAAAAAAAGGATTCGAGCATGGAATAAGCGGATACTGCATGGTTCTGTTGAATAAGCAGCCGGTACCGTCCTGCCTCATTCCTGTATTTGCTGTTGAAAGGCAGGATATTATTACGCTTGAACATTTCCGTACTACGAAAGATTATGAGATAATTATGAAAGCATTCCGTTATCAGGGAGTTACGCTCTGCGGGTTTTGTACGGCGGCTACGGTTTTTACGGCTCATTCTCTACTGCAAAGCGAGAAGAGACTTTCAAACCGTCAAATATATGATGCATATGCGGGTAATGTCTGCCGCTGTCTTGACATGAACGGTATTGTAACTGCACTTAAAAAGCTGTCTTTAACAAGGAGACACCGCCGTGGATAACATGCACACGATATATACGCCTAAAAATCTTACGGAGCTGAACGGGTTTATACGTAATATCACCGGCATTACTCCGGTTGCAGGGGCAACAAGAATAGACATGCACAATACCGGTGATTATATGAATCTGCCGCCGGCTCTGCTTCTGCTTAAAGGCTTGCCTGAGCTTAACACCATTGTAAAACGGGAGCGTTTTATTGAGTTTGGTGCCGCTGTGCCGCTGCATACTATTTTTGAGCGCGGAAATACACATATTCCTCCTGTTTTACACCATGCAGTTGCGGCGGCAGCCAATGCGGGGATTAGAGCACTCGGTACAATCGGCGGGAATATTGCGAAAGCTGATATACGGTACTCCTGTGTGCTGCCGCTGTTGGCTCTTGATGCGAAGATTGAACTGAGAACTGCACAGGAAACAGTTTGGATGTCTTTGCTGCGGTATTGTGATGCCGGTTCGGAAGAGCTGCGGAATGCGCCCCATGTTATTCTCCGTATTAGAGTACCGCTTGTTGATGAATGGACGATTTCTTATTACCGCCGTTTGGGGCCTTCCGGTTTTATTACGGAAGATACCGCATACTTTGTTTTTTTGGGACGTACACAAAAGAATATCCTGTCTGATGTAGAACTTCTATTTACCGGCAGCGAATTGATAAAAAACAGAGAATTTGACAATCTTTTAGTAGGGAGAAGTTTGCCCATTGACCGGCGGGCAATTGATTCGCTGATGAAAGAAACCCGTACTATTTTTGAATCAGCCCCGTTTATTTCTGACTTTCAAAAAGAATGTTTTTTTAATCTTATCGAAGCCTGTATCTACAAACTCACTTAGAGCGTAGTGTATGCAGGAACATTATGGTATTTGGTTTTTATATATTGTCTCCATGGGCTTTGGATTTCCAATTATGCGGTTTATGAGTATGAACTTTGATACTGTCAATAATAATGCCGTCAGATTTTTATCAGGCGGATTGTTATTTATCGTGATCTCCGTCTTTAAATATAAAAACGAATTAAAAAAAATAAAAGATACCCCTGTTTTAATTTTGAACCTGTTACTGTTAGGTTTTTTGATGACCGCAAATATGTATTTTTTTATGAATGGATTACAAAATACTTCAGCCTTGGCAGGAAGTATTTTTGGAATACTTGCGATGCCCTTAGCAATCATTATGGCGGCTTTCTTTTTTAAAGATGAAAGAGAAAGGGTCAAACAACGGAATTTTTATTTAGGAAGTATTGTAGCCATAGTAGGTTCTTTCGTTTTTGTTATTTACGGGAATAAGGCAAACACCGGCAGTCATTTTTTTAAAGGAGCATTATTTTTAGGAACAGCCATACTTATTCAATCTGTTCAAAACTTGGTAGTAAAAGCTGTTGCTCAAAAATTACATGCTATTGTCATAAGTGCTTCAACTGCAACGGTGTCAGGTATAATTTTTCTTGCAGTAGCGGTATATACGGAAAAGATATTTCAAATATCAGAAGTAAGCAAAAGTTTATTACTAGGGCTCATTTCGGCAGGTATATACGGAATGCTTACGGGGATGTTATTAGCCTTTTATATTGTTCAAAAACAAGGAGTTGCCGTATTCAATATATTGCAGCTAAGCATTCCGTTATCAACGGTAATAGTAGGGTATGTAACTTTAGGAGAAAAGATTAACTGTATGCAGGGTTTAGGGGTAATTGTTGTAATTTGCGGTTGCATTTTTGCTCTGCGGAACCGTTGAGGTACTTGTAAAACCCGTCCGGATTTTTTCACGAGCTTCCGCTGATTACCGGGCAAAAAGCCGTTTATGCACATATAAGGAAACACTGATTAATTCGAATGCGAATTAATCAGTGGTATCTTTAATGTATGATATTTTGTGGTAAGTTTTGTAAATACAGGAACTTAGAGACTTACCACAAAATTCAAGGGAACCGCTGTTAACGATGTTTTGGTACTAGCAAAAACTCGTGTCCGTTCAGGATGACAGGTGGGACAATGCTCTTCCTAGCATTAATCAGCGGTTCCATAAGACTATAAGAGGTGTGCATGAAAAAAGAAGCGGTTGCTCCTATTGTTCCGCTGGGGTGTGCCGCTGCCGGAACATTTTATGTTCTGTATGCGGCGGCTGTATACGGTATGCAGCTAAGCCGCGGGGCAGTGTTGTTTTTTTTATCGGGTGCTGTTGGCTGTATTTGTTTTGCAGTGTTACAGCCCTTGTTAAGGCAGCGGGCTTGTTTCTTTGCTGTTGCCGCCGGAGTATTGATAGGACTGTATGCCGCTTTGTATGTTCAAAGCCGGCTCATGCCGCCGAAAACTCTTGCGGACATGCACAAGGTTTGCACGGTTGCGGCGGAATGTGCCGGAGATCCTGTTCCCGCGGGCAGTGATTTTTACCGTGTTCCGGTTCAGCTTATGGCTTGCGCCGATACTGACGGCAGGCAATTTTCGGCAAAAGGAAGTATGACGCTGCTCTTGCCCGCTGCACTGATACGCGGAAGCTATGCAGGCGGCATTACCCGAATCGGCAAAAAAGCCGCAGGTTTCAACACTGCGTGGCATTTTTTGCTGCCGCAGCTGCCCGAACCTGCCGCCTGCACGGACATCTGCCGTTTTTACACAAAGGGTATGCGTTTGTTTTTGCACGGCAGATGTACGGAAGACGGCACGGCGTTTTTTGCCCGCTCCGAGCATCCGCTGTTTTTGGGATGGGCTTCACGGCTTGCCCGTCTCCGTGCCGTCTTCCGCTTCCGCCTCATGCGGTTACTGTATGACTGTCAGCAGGCGGGCGGCTTACTGCTTGCGCTGTTAGCGGCAGACAAAATGTTTTTACCGGCGGAATGCAGTGAAAGTTTTAAGTATGCAGGTCTTTCACATATTCTTGCGCTGTCGGGAATGCATTTGTCGTTAATTGCTGCCGCAGCGGCACAAAGTGCGGTCATATTCCGGAATAAAAGACAGGCGGTGTTGTTTTCGTGCATTGCGGTACTGCTTTTTGTGTGGTTTGCCGGCTCTACCCCTTCTTTAAGCCGCTCTTTGGGGATGCTGGTAATTGCAGTTGCCGGACGGGCTTTGGGGGTGCGCCCTCCGCTGCTTTCAGTACTTTGTGCCGCAGTAACCTGCCATATTGCCGTAAACCCCGCTGATGCCGTGCGCATCGGGTTTATGCTTTCGTATGCAGCCTGTGCGGGGATTATTCTGATAGGCGATGCCGTAAGTACCCTTATGAAAGGCAAAGTACCGTACCGCCTCTTAGACAGTCTTTCCGCGTCGGCGGGGGCGTATCTTTTTACGGTGCCCCTTGTTGCAGGCTTTGCCGGTTTTATCGCGCCTGCGGGAATTGCCGCTTCCTGCATTGTCAGTCCGCTTATTTCAGTTTTTTTACTGGGAGGCTTGGTTTGCATTCCTGTTGCAATGGTCTTTCCTCTTACGCAGGCAGTATTCATCCCGTGCTTCAATGGTCTTTATCAGGTAATTCTTTTCTTTTCATCTTTTTTTGCCCGAATGCCGCTTATTGCCGCATCATCGGCTGGACAAAAAGCCTCTATGACCGCTGCGGTTTTCTGTATGGGCTTACTGCTTCTGAAACTAAGCCGCAGTAAAAATAAAACCGGCGGCTTGTCCCCCGATGCGTTTGAGTGCAGATGATGTGGCGTATATTTTTTGTGCTGAGTTGAGGCATTTGCAACATTCATCTTCATTCTTGCAAGTGATCACTCGTCATTGTCCATATTTGAAAATAATATTGCATACCTGCTTTATTCCATTTTTCTGAGCGTTAAGCGAACCAAATCCTCTTTTTTTGGGTCGGGGTAAATGTTTATACTGAATTCAGTTTTATCGGCGTTCATGGAAACAGGATACGCCCACGCAATTTTGCGAAGCCGTGGAATTTTTGCGCCTCTAAATATGGCATTTAAGCAGAACATTTTACCGCCCAAAACACTGTCGGAAACATAACTGAAAGAGCCGTTACCCTCTTGCGTAACTTCTGTACCCGATTCGGTTACAGAAGTTACTTTAACCGTACATTTTGATTTTTCTCCGAAACTGATTTCGTAGTAGTCGTCAAAATCTTCGACGGAAACAGAGACTGTCCACACGCCTGTAAATATATTGGGAGTAGGAATTTTTTGTACGCAGTCGGCAGCAAAGGCGGGCAGTTTTTCTTTGTAGCCGCTCAAAAAGTTTAGCTTCATTTTTGCGGAATGCAGCACCCTGCCTTTTTCCACATCTATCATGCAGGCGGTAATGTATAGCGGACAACCGAGTGCTGCAACCGAGCCGACTATAATGCAGTCCGCCCCAAGCCATTTGCCCATTTTCTTTGCAGTTTTAATATCAACAAAGAGGCTTGCTTGAAAGGCATATTCCTGCATAAGCTTGTCGAGCCGTTTCCGCTCAACAACGGTAACCATACCGGATTTTACCAGCTCGTGAATAAGCAAATCGCTCATCATTGCAGTTTTTTCGGTGAAATTAGGGGCATCGCAGTCAAATTTAAAAACGGCAACGGGCGGCAAGATGCGAGGAAGCTGCACACAGCAAGAGGCTAAAAATAGCCGATAGAAAGAGTGATTTTTTCATTTTAATTTTCTCCATATTTGTATAAGAAATTTAAGTATTAAAATTTATGCTTACAAACTTAGTAGGGTGGATTATAAGTAAGCCCGCCTATCATACCTGTCTCTACATTCATATAATATGAACAAACAAGAGCTGCCTTAGCACCATCTTTGAGATAATATTCATCAAGTCTACCACCAGACCCATCAGAATATGTGTATATCCAACCACTAACGACATCATTATCTAAAATACAATATTGACCAGAAATACTTTTATTTTTTACGCGATCTTTTGAATTAATACATAAATTATAAAAAATCCGTTCAAGTTCCGTCTTGTTTGGCAAGTTCTAATAAATATATATTTCGCTTTGCTCCAAATGTCCGTCTTTTCGGGTACCGCCTTTTGAATCATTTAAAGCAATACGGTTTTAAACCGTCTGAAATACACATCCTTGCCCGACAATGGAACTGAATTTACGGCTCGAAGCTAAAACGATGTTTGCGTAGCAAACTCGTAGAGGCAAGCCCGTTAGGGCTTGCCCGTGTCTTAAAAAAATACTTTTCACCAAGGTTATTGGGAAAAGAAACAATGG
>PDWJ01005040.1_pt1 | contig 11131 bp, 5 predicted proteins | sample 1430881 | NCBI WGS metagenome assembly PDWJ01 (sample SAMN01162460, study PRJNA174530) | Oral metagenome, whole genome shotgun sequencing project. | biome: Marine environment; feature: Marine mammal; material: Swab sample of the gingival sulcus; isolation source: swab sample of gingival sulcus... | reverse complement strand
TTATCAATACACGCTCTATAATCCATTATCCGTTTATTCATCTCAATTGTCTTTGCGTCCGAGAGAGTTGTTAATCTCTGCAAGATTTAAGTTTTGAGAATTAAGATTGGGGTTGAATTGGAGTTTCATAATGCTTTATACCTTATGATTAGGATGTTTCACCATGATAGCTTCTTCCTTGATAGGTGTTTTTCACGTATTTGCTGAAAATATATCAGCTTATTACCCTATGCAAAGATTTTTTTCTCTAAATCGTCAAGTCGGGTAATCACTTCATAGTCCACATCGGTCGTTTGTTTGAAATGTTGTCTCCCGCATTTTATTTTTGCTTTTTCAAAGCCTTTCAAGTCCAATTCTTCTTGCAAAGAGCCTTTGCTTTCACATACAAAATAGACTTTGTCTTCCGAATCGTTTTTCCAAACCACAGCCCAATCCGGATTATAGGTTCCTAAAGGTGTTTCTATTTTAAACCAAGACGGTAATTTTGCATAACAAGTTATATTTTCACTTTTTTCGAAATCCTTCACTAAATTGGCTTCTACTTTACTGTCATACACCACATATTCATACGGAGACTTGGTACTTTCAACCATGTTTTTCTCTAAAAAACCTTGCAATTCTTCTTTCTCAAACAACTCTTGACTATAATAGTAGTTTTCTCCTATTTTGTGATATTTGATGCCATCTACGATAAACATACTCATCACACTTCTGAAAATACTTAACACAGCTTGTACAAACATTTGCGGGTTACGTTTTATCATATCTAATGTCTCAGACTTCCGTAATATTTCAATAATAGTCTTACGTGTAAGATTCACTTCGTTTTGCAAATAACTCACAATGTCCGGAATAAAAGACACTTCACGCTTTGAATGATAAACTTGTTGTTCTTCTTCGACTACCAACACGCCGCTCTCACCCATATCTAAGTGTACTTTGCTATAATTTAACTTACCGTCAAAAACAGAAACCTTCTTTTTTATTTGATGAATTATTTTATTTTTAAGATTCTCTATGTCATAATCCACTTCAAAACGTGTTTTATATTTTATCTTATTCCATAGAACCTTGAATTCAGGACTTAATAGAACCTCTTTTCTTACTTTGATTTCTTTTCTGTCCTCACGATTCTTAATTTCCAAAGAACCTGCTTTTTTCGACAATATCGTATAAATCTGTTTTTTTATTTCTTCTTTTTCAAAAAAATACGGCAAGTTGAGTGTTTTGTCTTGTAGCGCTATTTTAAGCTCTTCTTTTATCTTTCCATTATTTTGTAAATAGCCATTATCTCTCAAATGTCCCCAAAGTTCCGTTGAATCTTTCTTTGAAACATTTACCGTATCTCCATTGTCGGCAGTATAGGATATTACGGAAAAATCCTCTTTACTCACCACTCCGAATTTGGTGCTCATGCTTTGCTCCATTTCAGTCTGTAGTCCTGCTGCAAACTCTTGATAGCTCTCACTGGCCATCACGGTAAGCAGATTCACATCATGTCCATAAACTCTGTCGCCTTTTTGGTTTACGGCCAATCGCAAGCCACGTCCTATCTCCTGTCTTCGCCTGACTTCACTTCCTCCGGCTTCTTTTAGCGTGCATATTTGAAATACATTCGGGTTATCCCAACCCTCTTTCAGAGCCGAATGAGAAAATATAAATCGTATTTTATTGGCAAATTCATCTCCGAAGCTCAACAACCCCTCTTTATCTTTCATAATGGCATGAAAAACATCGGCAGCATCGGCAGAGTTAACAGAACGGTCCGTATCATCGGTATTTCTCCATTGTCCTTTTTTGTCTTTGGCAAAATAACCGTTATGCACCTCACTCACGTGTCTGTCTATATCTTTAATTTCATCTGCGAATAAATCTCTGTATTCCGGTGATTTTATCAGACTTTTATACTCTTCTTCAAATATCTTGGCGTACGCGCCATGTTCGCCTCCATTCTCGGTATAAACACGATAATTTTCTACTTTATCGATAAAAAACAAACTCAACACTTTAAGCCCTTGCTTGTTCAGCTTCTTCTCTTTATCCAAATGTTCTTGAATGGTTCTTCGAATTTGCAAACGGCGAATTTCATCAGTCGGGAAGTTGTGAATAGCCTCTTCAAAAGTAACAGACTTCCCATTTAAGAATTTAAGATATTCTTTTCCTTTTTCTCTACTAAAACGCTCAACCGTAAAGTTGTCCCTATACACTTCATTATCGGTTAACAATTCAAGGTTATCGCCTTGAGAAACTAAAATTTCTTTCGGTTGAACACTTCCGTTATTATTCTTAATGTGTACTTCCAACTTCGCCCTGACATTTGTTTTTCCACTAAACCCGATTAATTTCACATAAGGATGATTATAAAAGCCTTCCGGCACAATACTGGCAACTTCTATCTGTTTTACCAATTGTCTGTTGTAGGCTTCTACCGCATCAAGTTTGAACATCAAATTAATGATATCTCGATGTGTGGCGGAATAGTCAAACTGAGCTAATGGATTGAATTTCTTTATCGCCTCTTTTGCCTTATCGGTATTGCTGGTGCTTTGTGGTTCATCCACTATGATGATAGGCTTGGTTTGAGCGATTAAATCGATAGGTTTTATCGATGTTTTGTCATTTTCTTGATTAATCAACCTGTCCTCGCTATTGAAAGCTTGAATATTGATTACCATAATCTCTAAATTCTGACTTTTCGCAAAATTTAGAATATTTGTAGGTTTGCTGCTATCATACACAAAATAGTTATACGGAACGTTGTTGTATAAACGCTTAAAGTGCTCTTTGGTTATTTCCAAAGACTTTAGCACCCCTTCACGAATACTCACACTGGGAACGATGATGATGAATTTATTAAACCCGTTTTTCTGATGCAGTTCCATAATGGTTTTCAGGTACACATAGGTTTTTCCCGTACCTGTTTCCATTTCTATGCAATAACGCATTTGTTGTATCTCAGCGAACTCACTAACAGGCAAATGCCGGCGTCTTTGTATAGCAATAACATTCTCGTGTATCTCGTTTGGTGTTAAAGTCAATTTATTTCCATAGCCTATTACAGCATCGTCAAAAGCCAATTTGTCGGCTGATAAAGCCTTATTTACGGTAAAATGACTTTCATAAGTTTCTTGTCCTTCAAAAATATTTAGGATGCTATCTATTGCCTCGTTTTGAAAATCGAGGTTAGGATTAAATTGTAGTTTCATAATGCTTTATACCTTTGATTAGGATGTTTTATCATATCCGGTATGGTATAATTTATTTTTTTTTCTTGAATGAGTTCCTTTAAAAAGTCTCTCTTTAAATATTTTTCATTTTTATCTAATAACATAGCCAATTCTCTGGAAGATAAATCCCTCCAATGACATAAATCATAGATTAACTGCTTTATATCTTCTTTTTTATTGCGTTTCCCCAAATTTTTCAATCTGCTTTTTAAATCATTAGGTAAATCAACCATACTAGGTAAGCTATCAGCCATACTAGGTAAGCTATCAGCCATGGTAGGTAAGTCATCAGCCATGGTAGGTAAGTCATCAGCCATGGTAGGTAAGCCATCAGCCATGGTAGGTAAATTGCTTATATGCTTTAATAAATTTTCTCCTGCAATATAATACGTGTTTTTACTCTTACCTTTTTGTAAAATAAGTTTCTTTATAAATAAAGCTCTGAGCAAAGCACTTGCATCTCTATTAGAAACACCGCATAATTGTCTGAACGAACTATTATCAATAGCACCCACTTCTCTTACAAAGATTAAAGCCATTTTTTGTTCTTCCGAGAGATTTAACGATGAAAAGTTTTGTAACCAAGCGATATCGAATTCATTCAAAAAGTTATGCAATAATAACCTTAGTGTAGAGGTGTTTTGCGAATGATTACTTTCAAATGTAGGCAGCAGCATATCAGATGCTTTCATCAACTTTTGCATCAAACCGAAACCTGTTCCCTTTGTTTCAGCAAGATTGGTTTCATGAAAAATAGAAGCTATAAAAGTATTTCTATTTACCGAACCGGGTTCCCCGATGCTATCTTCCGGCTTTAACGAAAAACCTGCATTCCTTATCTCTATTCTATTCGAATATCTAATTATCTGTATAGGCTGATTGACCCTGTAGCTTCTATGAATAAAGGCATTGACCACAGCTTCTCTAAGTACTCTTAAAGGCAATAGCCATTTAGACTCTGCCTGTATCGCTCCTTCTTGCAGCAGAAAACCGGTAGGTAAATCATCTGCAATGGCACTGATGGCTCGTTGTACCAAAGTAATCAAAGGTCCTCTTAAATCTAATGTAGAACTAAAGCGGTCATCAGGGTTTTCCATCCATCTTTTGCCATTTACTCTAATATAATCTACCCGCATCATGGGCATCAACCTACGCAATGCCATTTTGCTCCCAAAAACAATCAGACCGCAATTGGTAAGTCGCCATTCATTATTTTGTTTTTTTATACAATTAAGTGAGCGTAACAAATCAATGTCATCATATTGTAACTCCTCTGCATTGGGATTCACTTTTTGTCTTAAACGCCTATATAATGAAAGAGCTTCATCACTCAGGTCGTCTAAACCGGAATCTTCAACCAAAGCACTGTCAAAGGAATCTTCTTTATTGTAAAAGATAAACATATCATCTTCGGCACACTTTTGGTCGGTAGAGCCTATACGTCTATAAGCACCCTGAGGAAGTCCCTTTGATTTGAAATAGACAGGTTTCATTGCTGCCGGCAATTCCTCTACTTCTATGATAACTACATTCTTATTCTGTACCGTTTCTACGGTGATTTTTGGACGGATGGATTGATTAAAACTATCTGCACATTGCGTGGCAATATCTTTTTGAATTTTATCTACATCATCTACACCCACCACCTTGTAAGAGGAAAAGAAATTTGCTTCTTCCTCGGCTATACCCAAAACAATGGTACCACCGCCAAGATGAGGTTCATTGGAAAAGGCACAAATAGTCTCTAAAATAGATTTTCCTATTTCACTGCCTTTTTTTACTTCCAATGAGCCATGCTCATCGGTTTCGTTGAGTGTTTCTAAAATTTCTTTAATCATTTTCTTTTAGATACTTTTCACATCCGTTATGCCGTGTGTTTTAAAGAGCTGAATAATATTGGTTTTTTCTACATCGTTGATAAAGCCACTATCTTTGAAGACGACTTTAGTATCTATGATTTCTTCTTCTTTTGCCCAATTGATGATGGCTTGTGCCGTGTCGCGGGTAACGTCATTGTCTAAACAGAAAATTAACTGTCCCACTCCTACGCTATACACTTTTTTGCCGTCTATGCTTACTTCTTCTATAGGATACGTAAGGTCTAAGCCATATTTAAGCAAGACTTCATACAATACATCTTCTGCCGTGCGGTCTTGCTTTATTACCTCTTCCATAAATAGATTATCCTCCAACGCCTCCGGTGCGGTATCCCACGTATGCATATTGCTACTGTCTAATTTAAAGACTTTAAAGCCCAAGTCCAACTGATCCGCAACCTCCGGCTGGTCTTTTAGTTCTTCTTTTATCTGCTTAGCGGCACGGCGAATACGCTCTTTACCGATTTCTGCTATGTTTTTGTAACCTGCCTTGTATGCCTCGCTTTTTTCTTCGGTAGGCTCCGGCAGCTGCACCATAATATATTTTCTATTGCCCTCTTTGCCCTCTAATACATCTTCTTTATTTAAGTCCATAACAGCATGGGCCGTAGTGCTACTTCCTGCAAAAAAATCAAGAATGATGGAGTCTTTATCATTATAGGATATCATATTAACGAGATACTTAATTAACGAGACAGGTTTAGTATAATCGAAAAAAGTACCTATTTCTGTATTAAATAGTTGAGAGATTTCTAAAGTTGCATCCTCATTAGTCCCTACATTAACCTTTTTATCTATTATTGTTGAAGGTGTTTTTATCTTTTCCTCTTGATTGTGTCTAAGAACATTGAATCCATATTTAGTTGATAAATAAACTTCTGTACCCTTTCCTAATTCTTCATTAAGAAAATCTTGAGTCCATACATAATTAGCACTTGTTCGAAGTTCACTAATCACTATAGAATTTTTGACTTCAAATTCATTTTTGAAACTTATGGAAGTATTGTCGTTTGATTTCCTACGAGCATATGTCCCATCTGGCAAGGTAGTCTTTATTATTCCAGCTGGAAATATTAAATCTTTTTTAGAATTGCTTCGTTTAACCAAAGGTTGTTTCTTATCAGTGTACGCATCTTCTCCATAAAATTTGTAGTCTACTGATTTTTTAATATAGCACAATACATATTCAGACATTTTTCTTAATGTTTTTGATAAAAAAGCTCCTTTTTTCTTTCTAGTCCAAATAAATTCACCCACAAAATTCTCCTCTCCAAAAATTTCATCACAAATACGGCGTAGGTTATGCACTTCGTTATCATCTATGGAAATAAAGATAACGCCGTCATCTTTCAGCAGGTTGCGGGCAAGTTGTAAGCGTGGGTGCATCATATTAAGCCAGTTAGAGTGGTAGCGTGCATTACCCTCGTTATTGGTTTCGCTGCTCAGTACATTGCCGTCTGCATCGGTACGGTTAAACTTCTCGTTGTATTCGGCTAAATTATCTTTATAGTTGTCTTTATATACAAAGTCCTTCCCCGTATTATATGGCGGGTCTATGTATATCATCTTTACTTTATTAAAATAGCTTTTTTGCAAGAGTTTCAGCACTTCCAAGTTGTCGCCTTCTATGTAGAGGTTTTGGGTTTTATCCCAGTCCACGCTCTCTTGCCGTGCAGGGCGCAGTGTGCCCGTACTGCTTTTTAGCGCTTCTTGCCTTGCCATATGCTTTCCGGGCCAAGTAAAACGATAGTATTCCTGTTCACTCACCACCTCATCGCCCAATAGCTGACGCAGTACATCAAAGTTTACTTTCCCTTCTTCTACTATATTGGGAAACAGTTTTTTTAGTTGGTCTATATTTTCTGATGTCAAATCTTTACTTTGTGTTTCCGGGTCGTTATATTTCAGTTTCATAAGCTATCTTTTATTTTTTGTAATGTGTTTTTCTTCTCTTTTAATTGTATTTTATAGGCTATCTGTTCATCTAACCTTCTACTCTTGCGAATATGATTACGCAGTGCGTCCAATTCTTTTTCTATAAGAGTTATCTCCCGCAGCTTTTGTGCATCTTCTCCCACATCTTCTGTTTTGCCAAAGCTTCCGGTTGCCATACCGATATTAAAATTAATAATAGCATGCGCATAACTGCGGTGAAGCATCTTTAAGTTTTGCTTGTCTAATCGGTTAAAATTCAAACTTTCCACCAACTGCCTTTCTCTGTCATCTATCCCTGTAAAACTTAAAACAGGCGTCGTCAACTGCTCGGTAACTATGCGCTTTTTGTTATCCACTTCATTGTACTTTTTCAGTGCGGTATTAACCATAAAACGGGTATCATCATACAACAACAGCATACAAGGTTTGGGAATATACTTTTGGTAAAGTTGTATCAATTTATCACTGTATTTATCTAAATGTTCCGATTTTAACTTCAAGCTAAAGAACAGTATATCCTCATAATCCATTTGCTCGTCTTTTGCCGCAGGAATAAAGCTTTTGGATTGCACCAAAGATGCTTTCAACACTGATTGCAAAGGTAAAAATGATATGGCAACCAACCGCTTTTCGGCGGCAGCCAGTTGATTGTGTTTTTCAAAAGCACGTTTAGGCACCACTGTATGGAACACACAGGTCAATGGCAAATTAAATATATGTTGAAACAGTTCATCCATTGATAATAAAATAATTGACCAGTGCGAATTCTTGTGTGGGTGCAGATAGCGGTGTAATGGTTTCGCCCGGTTGGAAGATGCTTCCCACCACTGACAAATCGGCATTTCCTTTTATGCTGTCTATTGCCGCTTGCCACAATTGTTGTATTTCCGTTTGTTTTTTCTTTGGGGTTAAACTCCGAACAAAATTATCTCTTAAAGCTTGCTCATCATCACTGCTTATCATACAACTGCTACGCAAAATGTCTAATGTGTTTTTGCATTGCTTTACGTTATATATAATCTCATTTTCGAAGGATACGAAAACCAAACAATAAGGATAAAGCGGATTGTTGGCAATATAATTCTCTTTTTCCGACAAGTGTTTCAAACAAAACACGATACCGCTTTCGCTAATATTCTTGTTTTTTGCCACCCCGACAAAACCGGGAATTATTTTTTGGAACAACTCCTTGTCCGTCGGTGTAAGGTGGTCTAAATCCACCTTGAAGTCGTTAAATGTAAGATCTGCAATACTAATGCTGTCACCTTGCAAATCCTCCAAATCCAACACTTGATTCTGTAATTTCTGCATCTGCTGAACACGATAAGAGAGCTCGCCATTTACCGCATCGGTATTGATAACATCTTCATCGCCGGTGGCAGATACATCCAAAATTGTCATACGCCCTTTTACACGCTCCACCAAATCGATATAGGCATTGAGATTTACATTAGGCCAGAAATTAACCAATTGAATTTCGGTATTAGTTGAGCCAATACGGTCGATTCGTCCAAAACGCTGTACGATACGCACGGGATTCCAGTGAATGTCGTAATTGATTAAATAATCACAGTCTTGTAAGTTTTGTCCCTCGGAAATTACATCAGTAGCGATTAAAAGGTCTATCTCTTTGGCGTCTTGATTGTCATCCGAAGGACGGTGTTTTGATTTCGGCGAGAAATTGATGATGATATTATTAAATTCATTGGTACAATACGGTAAATTCGTCTTATTGTCTGCACTTCCGCCGGTAACAAGTCCGGAGTATAATCCCAGCTCTTCTTTCGCCCACGTTGCAATATGCTTGTACAAATAGGTGGCGGTATCTGCAAAGGCGGAAAAGATTAAAACTTTTTTGTTGTTTGCATTGATAGGATTATTGATCTTTTTCTTTATTTGATCTTTTAAAGTTTGTAATTTTTTATCTCGATCGGCATCAATTTCAATCGCCGGATTTAATATGGAGCGAACGATTTCCAAGTCATATTGCAAATCTTGTTTAAATTGAATAAGATCCATATCTTGAAGAAAGACTTTTACATTATCTCCGATAAATTGTTCAGGTTCAATGGAGTCTACATCAAAATCATCCAAAATAGATATGTCATCAATACTATACCCGGTCTGAGGTTGGTTGTCTATTTGATGTATTAATTTATGAAGGCTTTTTTCCACTCTTGTCATTGTCGTTGTGAAAGAATAGATGGAACTTTCTAATCTTTTCAGATAGTTTACACGCATTAATCCTATCAGACTCTCCTCTCTTTCTTCCTGCTTAAAGACACTGCCCCTCTCTAATTTACGGTCGTACTTTTGACTATATAACGCTTGTTTATCAGGCATAATATATTTTGTAGGATTATATTGTGCCATATTTAAGCGTAAAATCTCATTGTTAATATAGTCTATATCCGGAAACTTGTCTTCGGTGTCAAAGTCTGTGCGTAGATTAATTGGTGCCAGTCGATTCGGAAACCGGCCGATAGCTGCTGTGTCATAATATTTCTGAATATGCTTACGTGACCTTGCAATGGTTAACATATCCAAGAGTTTGAAATATCTACCATCTAAAGCATTAATAAGCTCGTCTCTTGTTCGTTTAGGTTTCCTCAACCATTTATTAAACTCTTGTTGTGTTTTACGTAAAACTTGATTAATAGATGAGATCCCCGCGTAAGCCAATGCCCGATCGTCTTCTTCCGTAATAAAGTAAAGTTGGTTCTTCAAATCTTTCAACCGATTATTCACCGGCGTGGCTGACAACATCAAGACTTTGGTCTTCACTCCTTTTTTGATAATGCCTTTCATCAAACGCTCATATCTTGTAATATGATTATTTGAAGGAGCGTTATTTCTAAAATTATGACTTTCATCGATGACAATCAAGTCCACATTTTCCCAATAGAAATTCTCTAAATCGATACCATTGCTCGCGCCTTTATACCTGCTTAAATCCGTATGAAAAAGCAAATCATAATTCAAACGATCTTCTGCAAGAATATTTCTTCGGTCGTTATTTCTATACACATTCCAGTTCTCAAACAACCTTTTAGGACTTAAAACCAACGTTTCTTTGTTTCTGTTTTGATAATATTTAATGATAGCCAATGCTTCGAAAGTCTTACCTAATCCTACACTGTCTGCAATAATGCATCCTCCATATTTCTCTATTTTATCAATCGCCCCTAAAACCGCATCTTTTTGAAAATTATACAGCAAACTCCATATTTTACTGTTAAAAAAACCCGTGCGCTCTAAGTTTTCATAGTGTTCAATCCGCTCATAATCCTTAAACAATAACCCTAAGCCATATAAATACTGTGGTTTTGGAAGGGAGTTGTCTATATTTAACGAGATTAACTCATCGATACTTGTAATTGTTTCTGCATCGGAAAAAGTAGAATGAAATAAATTCAGGTAGATTCTTGCTTGCTCTTGATGAATTTCGGTAGTAATCATAGGATATGCAGAAGGTGTTAATCCTAAGACATGCCCATCGAGAATGGGATTCGTATAAATAAATGCTTTTACTTCTTGACGATTTTCGATAAGAATAATATTAGAACCGAAGTTGCCTTTCTTAAATTGAATTTTATCTTCGGTATATGTTAATATCTTTCTTGCTTTCAGAAAAGATTGCATATCACTTCTAAGTTGGAAGTCATTTTCAATTTTTCCAAAAGAAAGAACGGTATCTTTCTCACTACCGACCAATACTTGTATCCGGTTGAACGGTTCTATTTCACGAACCAATTCCGCAATCGCTAAAAAGGTTATTTGATTGCATTGTATGTATATATTACTTTCTATCGAGATGAGAGATTTTAATTCATCTATAAAAAAGGAAGTAACATTGTCAATCATATATTCCATTTTTTTATGACATAGAAAAGAGACTCTTTTTTACGCTCTTTGGCAACAGTCAAACCTTCTACGATATATAAAGAACAGCTGTAAGCCTTGCAAACACAAAGAATCCTCTCACGCGACAGCCCCTTTCTTTTTAAAAGCGTTCCAAAGAGCTAATCCCAATAATCCGACAAGAATGATACCGACAATCACCGAAGCTATCATCGATATTTTTGCACTGCG
>PDWJ01005039.1_pt1 | contig 11135 bp, 11 predicted proteins | sample 1430881 | NCBI WGS metagenome assembly PDWJ01 (sample SAMN01162460, study PRJNA174530) | Oral metagenome, whole genome shotgun sequencing project. | biome: Marine environment; feature: Marine mammal; material: Swab sample of the gingival sulcus; isolation source: swab sample of gingival sulcus... | reverse complement strand
CCGTCTTTTTCGTCAACTCCGTTTTTAGAAACACTCTTTTCGCCTGCATCAAAAACAGCCTTTAAGAAAGCATTTCCGTAATCGAAGAAGTAAGTTCCCTTTTTGTCAAGTTCTTTGATTAATTCAAAGTGATGTTTCAAGCTTTCGTCAACTCGCTTGCAGAATTCTTCTCGGTTTTCTTTGAGCAATTTTGTTCTCTCGTCAAAGCTCATATGCTGTGGACAGTAACCGCCCTCGTATTGAGCGTGGCAAGAAGTCTGGTCAGAAAGCAAGTCAATGTGAACATTGTTCTTTACGCAGTATTCCAGCAAGTCTACAATGTTTCCATGGTATGCGATTGAAATTGCAACTTCTTTCTTTATGCACTCATTAACTCTTTTGAAAATTGCTTCAAGGTCGGATGAAGATTCGTCTACCCAACCTTGGCTAAGTCTAGTTTCAATTCTTGACTTGTCAACTTCTGCAAAAACACCAACAGCGTTTGCAATTTTACAAGCCTTTGGCTGTGCTCCACTCATTCCGCCTAAACCTGAAGAAACAAATAGCTTTCCTTTTAAGTCGCCATCGCTTGCAACGCCGAGTTCTTTTCTACCTGCTGTTAAAATTGTGTTGAAAGTACCATGAACAATTCCCTGAGGCCCGATGTACATCCAACCGCCTGCAGTCATCTGTCCGTAGTTTGCAACGCCCATTTCTTCTGCAACTTCCCAGTCCTTGTAGTTATCGAACAAGCCAACCATTAAGCCGTTTGTAATAATAACTCGTGGAGCTTCAGGTTTTGATGGGAACAAGCCAACAGGATGACCCGATTCCATAACTAGAGTCTGGTCTTCGGTCAATTCTTCCAAATATTTTTTGATAAGTCTGTATTGTAGCCAGTCATGGCAAACTGAACCTGTTTCTCCGTAAGTTACCAACTCGTAAGGATAGAGAGCAACTTCAAAGTCCAAGTTATTGTCGATCATAACCTGAAAAGCCTTACCTGCAAGACATTTTCCCTTGTATTCATCAATTGGCTTTCCGTAAATTTTGCCCTTTGGGCGATAGCGGTAAGCGTAAATTCTTCCGTAAGTAAAAAGCTCATCTAAAAATTCAGGAGCAAGTTTTTCATGCAATTCTTCAGGCACATATCGCAGTGCATTTTTCAATGCTGTTTCAGTCTGAGACTTTGACAAGTTAAAACCTCGACTTGGAGCCCGTCTGATACCCTCTTCAAAAACGCATGGTTCGGGCAATTCTGCATCTAATTTAATAGTCATAGCTTGACTAATATCTTTATTACTAATCATAAACTCTCCTTTTATATAAAGTTTTCTATATTATATAGAATTTTCTGAATTTTGTAAATGCTTTATAGTTGACAATCTCATATAAATATGTTTTAATATTTATATGTTTGTATCTTCTAACATAGAGGAAAGCTTGGCGTATTTATGCGCACCCTGTTTTGCAGGTTTAAAGCCGGCGAATTTGATTTCAATTTCGATGGAACTTTACAAGCAACTTCCTGAAATGGACATGGCATTTTTAAATGAAAAAGCTTTTTATATTAAGGAATTATGCCTCTGTGAAAAATGTGCAAAGATTTTGGTTTACAACAAAAAAGCTCTTGAAGAATTATTTTTACAAGAAGAATTTTGCAATGCTATTGAGTTGTTTGGCTATTCTATCCGAAATTCACCTGATGAAATTTTGGATAAGGTAGCACAAAAAATTAAGCACGCACATAGTGTAACAGGCTGTAAAAGAAAAGAACTTTTTCCCCATGAAATTGGTCTTTTTTTGGGATATCCTATTTACGATGTTTTAGAATATTACAAACGCTCGGGACGAGATTCAATACTTACAGGTTATTGGAAAGTTTATTCAAGTCCTGAGCAAGCGACTAAAATTTTTAGTCAATATAATGCATGCAAAGAGCATTTCGCTTTGCAGATACAAAAAGGCTTTAGGCTTTACGATTTGTTAAGAGCCTAGTCTAATTTTACCTCAGGAGGTTGTTTATGGCAAAAATTGCTGTTATTTATTGGAGTGGAACCGGTAATACTGAATCTATGGCTGAATCTGTATTAGAAGGTTTGAAAGCTGGTGGAGCTGACGCTGAACTATTCACAGTTGATGAGTTTGACGGAAAAAGCATCGATGATTATGACAAAGTAGCTTTTGGTTGTCCTGCTATGGGTGATGAAGAACTTGAACAAGATGAGTTTGAGCCATTCTTCGCTGAGCTTGAAGAAGGAAAACTTAACGGAAAGAAGGTTGCTCTTTTCGGTTCTTATGAATGGAATGAAGGCGAATGGATGAAAACATGGATGGAAAGAACTAAAGAAGCAGGCGCTGACTTATTCGAAGAAGGTCTAATTGTTTACGATTGTCCGGATGATGAAGCAAAAGAAAACTGCAAAGCTTTCGGTGAAAGATTCGCAAAATAATTTAGCTTCATAGCTTTATAAAAAACGCAAGTTCTAAATATTGGAACTTGCGTTTTTTTGCTATTTAGACAATAATACTTATTAAAGTTTTTACAATAAAGAATTTATATAGTCCACAACTTTACTATCTACATTCAACGGAGCATAAAAAGTATAAACTATTTCAACATCTCCATCTTTTACACTAATAGAATCATAGATTTCTAAGTAATCAATATGCAAATTTTCTTTATTTTCTTTATGTATCAAATTATAAGTCTTTGCAACTTTCTCCCGAGCCAAGGACTCACTACTATTAGAAAGTAATTTAATACATTCCCATTTCCTCATTGGCTCAACTCGCATTCGCTTAGTAACCTTAAGTAACCGAGATTTATATTCGTCCAAAACTTTTTCACATTCTTTTTTAGGTTTCTCAGGGTCAAATCCTATTCTGATAAAATATGTTTCAGGATGATATGCATCAGATGGAGCATAGTCACTGGAAGAAGAAACCGATGACAGTCTATAAGAATTAACTCGAGGATCCGACTTTGAGTCTATCTCCCCTAGTATCTTGAATACATCTTTTTCAATATTATCTCCCTCTTTAGCAGTCTTCACACTTGTACAGGAAATGATACAAGTCAACACTAAAATCACTGATAAAATAAATCTTATTTTTTTCATAAAAGCCTCCTAGCTCATAGTATTTATTCCTCAACTTTTTTAACTAACAATAAGTTTAACAAAATAAGTTTAAAAGTCAATAGAAAATTTAGCAATTACACCTTTTTTACACCTTTTAGTTTAAAATCAAAAAAAATAAGAGCTATCATATAGCTCTTTACACTTTTTTTACACCTTTTTTTACACTTTTTATTATAAATAATAACACGAAATGGCTTAAAATTACTTGACAAATAGAAAAAATACTGTGATAATATCTTTATAGGAGGCCCAGCAATAATAGACCATGGAATGAATAAATTAGCTTTACAAATGTTGTGCGGATATAACAGAGACAGAGAAAAGGACATGATTAATGGAGAATATAACCCGTTAAATTCCGGAGCTTGGAATTTTGAAAAATTAAAAAATGAACTTGTAGAGGCTATATTAAATAACCCATGCCCTGAAATTGAAGAAATTATGAACATAGAAGATGCTTTTCACACTTGGTGGAGGGTGTAATGAACAATAAAAAAACATTAAGAATATTTACAGGTACATGTATTACAATCTTAGTAATAGATTTTATAGCCGATCTTATTTGCTATAACATGGAAATATCTAAATATATCAGTGATACCGAATTCTTAATATATGATTTAAATTCAATATTAATGTTTTTTTGCTTGTTAATTGTTTTTATAAAACCTAAGACAGGTAAAATTTTATTTTTCCTTTTTATTTTTGAAGCAACTCCAACTATTACAAGTAATGAACCAAGCTTAGGCATTTTTTTATACTTCTCCGGAATATCAATCGGACTATTCTTTGGTATATTTAAGCAACACAGCAAACGAAGGTTTTTATTAAGCCTTATTCCTATGATATCAGCTTTCGTTTATCTATTTATTTTCAATCCTTTTAATGACACAATGAGAATACTAATTATAACAGCTTTTGAAATAAGCATACTCGTTTTCATATCTCTTTTATTTAAAGAATATGTAGAAGATTTATTACCTGTAAAGATAAAAATAGATCTAAGCAATGCCATTTTAAATGATACAAATAGAGAAATAAATCTTTCAAAATTAGGTTTTAGACCGGATGAAATCGATATTATATCCGAGATTTTAGACGGGAAAATTTATAAAGAAATTGCTCAAAAATTAGGCTGTTCCACAGAAACTATAAAGAAAAAAGTTTCTGTTATTTTTCAAAAATTCAATTGTAGCAGTAAAGGCAAATTTCTAGAATTAAGCAAAAACTATATATTTATCTTTCAAGACCAAATGCAATAGCACTCAATCTTTCTCGCGATCTGTTCTCTTTTCAAGACATTTCTTCTCAGTTTTCTTTTCTTGTTCTGCTTTCTTTTTTATTTTCTATTTAGTTCTAAACTTGTATGCAGCTTCTTGGGCATACTTAAGAGACGGTAAAGACTGAGAAAGTTTTTTATACAAATCTTTAGCCTGTTTCCGTTTATCGGAAGCACTTAGGCAATCTGCAAAATTAATTAACCCCTGCCAAAAATTATTTTCTTCCGCCCACTTGCAAATTTCATTTTTCCTATGTAATTTATTCAAAAGCTGTGACAAATTATTATATGAATAATTATAGTCTGTTTTAGAAACCTCTGTGTCCAAACTGGAAATAATTATAATCGCAGCCAATGATGAAGTTGTTAAAGCTCTTTGATAATTGCCCATATCCATATAAATTTTTGTTAAGTCAATATAAGCTTTTAAAGCAATTTGCTTATTGTGTCGGTAGAGTAAAAAAAACTTTTCTACATTTTTTTCTTTTTCAATAGTGTTAATCATAGCCTGCAAGGTCGGGCTCTCCAAGGAAGTTGTTCCGTAAATAGGATCTTCCGTTAATACAAGCAACAAATATTTTTCCTGTTCATCATAATGACGCAACAAAAGAGCTGTATCAGCCATAGCATAAATAATTCTGAATCTTTCATCAGGAATTTCTAAAAATTCACGATTATCCCAAGCTTTTTTATAATAATGCATAGCCTGAGCATACTCACCTTCTGCAAAAAATATCTTACCTGTTAAAAAGTCAGTTTCCGGAAATACTATTCGTTTTTTTAACCAAGACATTAATTTTTCCATTGACTTATCAAAGAAAATAGGAGGGTGTGTTAAAAAAATATCATCCAATATCTTGCAGGCATCGTAATTTTCTCTTTCTTTCAAGATAGAATAGACTGAATATATATTATCCCCTTCTCTCTTTACCTGCTTAGCTTGTATCGCATGAAATAAATAATCATATTTTTCACTCATTTCCTTTTCATGAACCTGACGAGCATAATTTACATAATTTAAGGCTTCACCAAATTCTCCCTGCTCCATTTTCAACTTACAGGTTTCCAATAAGTGCCAAGGCTTATCACTTGCCTTTCCTTCATCGCCACCTACTTCACTAAAAATTTCAAAAGAAAACAGCATGAATATACTTAACATAATAATAATATTTTTTCTCATAACGATTTTAGCTCCTTATTTTGCTAATACAAGACCTCTTAGTATTATCGGCAGAATAAGTATAAGTGATTAGAAGCTCTTTCCTTATAGTGTCTGCAATTCTTTCTCAAAGGCTTCATCTACAAGTTTAACTTTTTCTTCATCGCTAAGACCTTTCAAATTTAACTTCGTAGTAACTTTTCCATGCTTAAAAATTATAACAGAATCTTCAGCACCCGTTATACCAATATCAGCATGCTTGCCTTCTCCCGGACCATTTACAACACAGCCCATAACAGCAACACTTATATTCTTATTTTCCGCAAAGAGTTTTAATTGCCAGCGTTTTACAAAAGCCTGAACATCAAAGCCCTTTCTACCGCAACGAGGACAAGAAACAAGCCTAATACCACCTGATCTTTTCCCGCATTCAGTTAGAATTTCTCTACCTGCAATAACTTCATTCTCACAAGAGTCGGAAAGACTGACTCTTATCGTGCTTCCAATGTTTTGACTAAGCAGTCTGTCAAAAGCAATAGTCGATTTTACTATACCGGAAATAAGCGGGCCGGCTTCTGTTACCCCTAAGTGAAGAGGATTTTCGAATTGCCTTGCAAAGATTTCATTGGCAAGAATAGTTTCCTTTACAGTGGATGCTTTCATAGATACAGCAGCATCCTTAAAATTAAACTTATCAAACACCTCCAACTCTCTAGTTGCAGCCTCTACAAGAGCTGAAGCCCTGGTATAAACTTGTGCAGAACAGTCTCCGTTTTTTTTAATAAGAGGGACTTTTCTCAGTTTTAACTTTAAATCAGAAGGAAGAGAGCCTGAATTTACACCTATTCTTATAGCAGTGTTTGTATCTATAGCTTTCTTAATAACGGCCTCTGTTTTTGCCTGAGAACCAATATTACCGGGATTTATTCTAATTTTTGCAGGTAGACCATCCATACACCTCAAAGCCAGCCTATAGTCAAAATGAATATCAGCAACTAAGGGCATACTTGTTATTTCAGTGAGTTTAATAAACTCTTCCGCTGAATCCATATCGGGTACGGCAAAGCGGACGATATCACAACCAATTTTTTGTAATTCTGAAAGTCGTAAAGCTATATTTTCAAGATTATTTCCTGTCAAAGGCTCTTTCCACATAGTTTGCAAGAGGACAGGATTGTCTCCACCAAGTCTGAGTTGCTTTACTTGTTTCTTACCCCCAAGTATTATAGTACGAGTTTTTTTTATTGGGTTTTTATTTGATGACATGAGCATACGCGCATTATAGATTAAATCGTAAAAACAATCAACTCACTTGCTCTATAAAGATAAATATGTTAATATTAAAACTATGATAGATAGCCATGTACATTTAAGAGATCAAGAACTCTCTTACAAAGAAACAATAAAGCACGGGGCGAAACTTGCAGAAAAGGCAGGTTTTACGGCTCTTTTTGATATGCCAAATACTAATCCGCCATTAACATCGAGAAAAAATATAACAGAGAGATTTAAACTTGCAGAAAAATCTTTGCAAGGCTTAAATATTTACTACGCTCTCTACGGAGGAATAACTTCCAATTTTGAGCAAATTGAAGAAGTTGTAAATTGCTACAATGAATTTTTCCCGAAAATGGTCGGCTTTAAAATGTTTGCAGGTCATTCAACAGGAAGAATGGGCATAACTGAAAAGGAAGAACAGAGAATAGTCTACAAAGCTCTTTCAAAATTGAATTACAAAGGCGTTTTAATGGTTCACTGTGAAAAAGAAAGCTTAATGAAACCTGAGCTGTTCAGCCTCGATAAGCCAGAAACTCACAGTTTGGCTCGTCCGCCAATTGCAGAACTTGAATCAATAAAAGATCAGCTGGAACTTGCTAAATCCGAAAACTTTAAAGGGCATCTTCATATTTGCCACATCAGCACAAAAGAAGGTGTAGACCTTGTCTACGAGGCTAAAAAGCAAGGGATGAATGTTTCTTCGGGAGCAACATCACATCATGCTTTGCTAAATGATTCGGCTTATGCAAAACTGGGCTTATTCGGAAAGATGAATCCCCCCTTAAGAAAAGAAGATGACAGAAAGGCTGTATTTGAGGCTCTACTTTCAGGTAAAATTGACTGGCTCGAAAGTGACCACGCTCCACACAGTTTAGATGACAAAGCAAAGGGAGCTTCCGGCATTCCCGGCTTTGCAGGCTCACTCTTAGTCATAAAAGCATTAAGGGAAGCAGGTTGTAGCCAAAATCGCCTTGAAAAAATATGCGGTGGAGCAGTTAATAAAGCCTTTAATCTTAGCTTAAATTACAAAGTACCAAGCAACGAAGAAGTAGACAGCGTAGTACCAATGCTAAAAGACGGATATCCATTTTCAGCATTCTAAGCCGATTTTAAGAAATAAGACGCTTTTTTAAACATCTTGATTTTTTTTCTATTGTATGATATGATTTTACTTTGAAATATGTAAATCTTATTGAAAGTATTATTCAAACAAGAGGAGAAAATAATGAAAATAAGTTTTGATAGAGATACCTTGTTAAAGGAAATTGCTATAGCTCAGGAAATCATAGCTACAAAAACAGCTTTGACTATTCTTTCTAATGTTTTATTGTCTGTTAACGGGGGCAGTCTTACACTAAAAGCTACGGACATTAAAGTTTCTTTTGAAACAAAAATTCCCGTAAACATCATTGAAGAAGGCTCTACAACGGTATTCTGTGATAAATTTATGAGTATTCTTTCTTCACTACCACAAGGCGAAGTTGAAATTGAACAAAAAGATCAAAAGCTTATCATAAAATCAGGAGTTAAAAAAGCTAAATTCCAGCTTAAAACTATACCTGAAAATGACTTCCCTGTTTTCACAGAACCTACAAATATCGAATTCTTCAGTATTCCTACAAAAGAATTCAAGGAAATGATTCATCAGACTGTATTCTCAGTTTCTGACGATGAAACAAGATATTTTATGAATGGTGTTTACATCGAAAACAAAGATGACAACTTGACATTTGTTGCAACAGACGGACGCCGACTTGCATTTATAAAAAAGAACTTTGGAGTTACACTACCACAATTTAAAGGCGTTATAGTTCCTCCTAAAATTTTAAACATTATAAACAAAAGAGCCGGTGATGAGGGCAATATCGAAATTGGAATTGGCGAAAAAAACATATTCTTCAATTTTAATTCTTACAAATTCTCTTCTGTTTTAATCGACGGACAATTCCCTGCTTACGAAAGAGTAATTCCTGAAACACAAGAACATTCTTTCCAAGTTGATAAGGGCGAATTAATGCAAGCACTAAAGCGTGTTTCACTTTTGGTTGAACTTAAAACAAGAAGAGTTTTCTTTAACCTAACACCCGGTTCATTAATTATTTCATCACAAGAAACAGAAATTGGAACTGCACGAGAAGAAATTCCTTGTCAGTATGATGGCGAAGAACTAATGATAGCATTGAACTATCTCTATGTTGAAGATCCTCTAAAAACAATTTCAACAGAAAGAGTTAAGTTTGAATTTACCGATTCAATGAAAGCTCTAACATTGAAGCCTGAACCTGAATCAGACTTCTTCCACATCATAATGCCAATGCAAGCGGAGTAATTTTGTAAGTGCCTTTTCTTTCTATATCATTCTATAATTTTAGAAATTTAGAGAATGAAACTGTAGACACTTCCGCTCCTGAAATTTTTCTTGTAGGAAAAAACGGGCAGGGAAAAACAAACTTCCTGGAGAGTTTATATTTCTCTGCCTATGGCACATCTTTTAGAACTCGTTCTGTAAGTCAAATCTTCAAAAAAGACACAAAAGAATTTAGCATTCGGAGTTTGTATAAAGAATCTGAGCATTCAACTCATCGAATTTCTATCATAGTCAAAAATAAAAAGAAAGATATTCAAAAAAATCTAAAAAAAATAAAAACAAGAAAGGAATTAATAAGCACAGTTCCTTGCATACTTTTTCATGGTGATGATATTGAATTCGCTGTTGGAACTCCCTCGAGAAAACGATTCTTTATTGACCAGTCAGTTTCTTTGTGCAATGTAGACTTTCTTGACTATCTTGTGAAATACAACAAAACACTTCGTTCAAGGAATATTATACTTGAACAAAAGAAAACTAATGTTCTGGATTCAATAGATCAAATTTTCGCACCACTGGCTTTGTATATCACCGGAGAAAGAAAAAAAATCATAGACGAATATAACAAATCTTTTTCGGAAATTTATGAAAGAATAAGCGGAATTCCAAATGTGCAAATTGTATATCGTCCAACAGTAAAAGTCGAAACAGAAGAAGAATTATTGGTTGAACTTGCACAAAAAAGAAGCAATGAACTGAAAGACAGATCAAGTTCAATTGGGCCTCACAGAGACAAAATTCACTTTGTCCGAGATGGAAAGCCCTTTGTAGAAAAAGCTTCAAATGGTCAAAGACGACTACTCTCGTTGGTCTTAAGAATTTTACAAGCACAAGAATACAGCCGTTTTACAAAGCGAAAACCTGTTTTCTTAATGGACGATATTTTATTGGAACTGGACCCTGAAAAAAGGCAAAAGTTTATGGAGCTTTTACCTGAATATGAACAACTATTCTGTACATTTCTTCCCGGAGAGCCATACAAAAATTATCAAAAAGAAAATACCAAAATTTATTTTGTTGATAACGGAACTTTCACCTTAGAAGAACTATAAGAAACTTTCAAAAAGCTTACCAAACAGTAAGCCCCAACCATCTACCATAACAAACAGAATAAGCTTAAACGGCATGGATATTTGAATCGGAGGTAACATAATCATACCCATCGACATCAAAATACTTGCAACAATCATATCTATTATAATAAACGGAAGGTATAAGAATATACCTATTTGAAAAGCTATAGTCAATTCATGCAAGACAAAAGCGGCTATTAAAACATGGGTAGGTACATCAGCCAAGGTATTTGGCTTATCCATCTTTGCCATAGCCATAAAAGTTTTTATATGAGAAGGATCATGCGCCATTTGCTTATACATAAAAATACGCATAGGTTTTTCAGCAGCACGATAAGATTCTTCGATATTCATTTTCCCTTCTCGCATTGGAACAAAGGCATTATTATAGATTTGCGTGAAAGTCGGGAACATAATAAAAAGTGTTAAGAAAAAAGCAATACCGTTAAGAACTTGTGTTGGTGGAACTTGTTGCAATGACAAAGCCCTTTTTACAAAGTTCAAAACTATACTGACCCGTAAAAAACTGGTCATCAATACTAATATACTGGGAGCAATTGAAATTAGAGTTATAAAAATTAAAAGCTGAACAGAAAATGCGACTTCTTTATTAGTTTTAGGTTCTCTTATGGAAAAATCAATAAAAGGTATTCTATTTGCTTCCCTATTAACATTTTGCTCAGTTGTCCCTTCCGCAGAACCTTTAGGAAAATCCTTATCTGTTCCACTATCCTGAGCAAAGACATAAAGTTGAGAGAATATTGAAAATACTAAAATAAAAACAAAAACAAGTTTTTTTTTCATTTTTCTCCCTCTTCATAATTTTGATTTGCCTTATTTAATCTTTCACTCTGAG
>PDWJ01005038.1_pt1 | contig 11137 bp, 11 predicted proteins | sample 1430881 | NCBI WGS metagenome assembly PDWJ01 (sample SAMN01162460, study PRJNA174530) | Oral metagenome, whole genome shotgun sequencing project. | biome: Marine environment; feature: Marine mammal; material: Swab sample of the gingival sulcus; isolation source: swab sample of gingival sulcus... | reverse complement strand
TATATATTCCGTTATGCCGAACTTGGGTTACATGATTCACTTCTCCCTGCTGAAAGGGTTGCCCAGGTCTGCTGGCGATGCTGATCTGCTATGTTTTCCTGATCCAGATACCAGTACCAGCACGCCGATGGTGAGGAGATAGGGGAGCATTTTCAGGATATATTCAGGGATAAGATCGATAGATGTTGCCTGAAAGAAAAACTGTAATGCGGTGAGCCCACCGAAGAGGAAGGCGCCGAAGAAGGCAAAAAGCGGGTTCCACATGCAGAAGATCACCATGGCAATGGCGATCCAGCCCTGCCCGCCGGTCATAGTTTCCTTCCATCCTGGAGTATAGGAAAGAGAAAGGTAACTTCCTGCAAGTCCTGCAAAGAGCCCGCCGACAAAGATAGCAATTGTACGAATGAGAGCGACATTCGCTCCTGCTGCATCTGCGGATTTTGCATCTTCACCAACTGCTCGGAGAATAAGGCCTGCCCTGGTTTTAAAGAGAATATACCAGGCCAGAGGGACAAGGACGTACGCACTATAGGCAAATGGGCTCTGGTTGAAGAATATATCTCCGATAACGGGGATATCACGCAAAAATGGGACGGCTTCAGCCTGGATACGAACACCTCTTTCACCAATGAGCGATCTGCCCAGGAAGTTGGCAAGCCCTGTTCCCAGAATGGTCAGGGCAAGACCGCTTAATACCTGATTTGCCTGTAAACGTATAGTGAAAAGAGCATGAATTAAAGAGAGAAGTCCGCCAGCAAGACAACCTGTGCTGACAGCGAGAAGGGGGTTGCCTGTATAATGGCCCGCGGCAAAACCAGCGAGTGCGCCAACGAGCATCATACCTTCCACCCCGAGATTCAGTACCCCACTGCGCTCAGTAATGATTTCTCCTGTGGTGGCAAAAAGAACTGCCAGCGAAGATTTAATAGCAATTTGGGAGATAAACACTCCATCTTCAATCATGCGTTGTCTCCTTGCTGCTCTTTTGTTGTGTAGCACTGTTCGTTTTTAAAACAATCCGATATTTCGGAAATGATTTCCCGGCAAACAACCCGAAGAGAAGTGCCCCCTCAAGAATCAGGCTGATAGAGGAGGGCAGCCCCAGGACAGATTGCAGTTGTTCGCCGCCAACAAAGAGGGCGCCTAAAAGAATAGCGGTAAAAGGAATGGCAAGGGGATTAAGTCCTGCCAGCCAGGCAACGATAATTCCGTCATACCCGTAGCCCACAGCAAGCCCTGTTTGTAATCTGTGATGGATGCCGCAGACCTCTGTCATACCGGCAAAGCCAGCCAGTGCACCGGAAAGTGCCATAACTGTCAGGATTTTTAGGTTGATATTAAATCCCGCATATCTTGCCGCTCGTCGCCTGGCCCCTATAACTCGTACCTGGTATCCCCATGAGGAGTGGTTGAGCAGATAGAATAATAGAAGAGCGCAGAGAAGGGCCAATGGAAAACCAAGGGTTATTCTGGTAGTAAAAAACCGCATGAGATAAGCTGCTTCCGGCAGCTGTGCTGTGCCTGGAAACCCGTACCCGGCGGGATCCCGCCAGGGGCCAAAAAACAGGTATTCCATATAGATTACAGCTACATAGTTTAACAGCAAGGTTGTGAGAATCTCATTGACATTGAATTTTGCCTTCAATATGGCTGGAATAAGTGCCCACACCATACCACCTAGAATGGCCCCGCATAAGACACCCGGGAGCATTACAGCAGGTGGTGCTTCAGGAAAGAGAAAAAGGGCTGTACCTGAGGCAAAGATACCACCCCACACCAGCTGCCCTTCGCAGCCGATGTTCCAAAGCAGCATTACGGCAGCAACGGCAACTGCAAGACCTGTAAATATGAGAGGGGTGGCTTTAACCAGCACCTCAGAGAAGGATTGAAAAGAGCCAAACACTCCTGTAACCATTGTCAGATAGGCGGTTGCCGGATTGACTCCAAAAACGAGAAAGATGATACAGCCGGTTACGAAGGCGATGATTATGGCATAGAGGAAGGAGAGCCAACTGCTGTTGCCATTGGAACATTTCTCAAGAACGATCATCACTGTACTCCTGCCATTAGCAATCCCACGCGCCCTACATCCTCATCGCTGGTCGCATCTATGATATCAATAAGACGTCCATTGTAGATAACACCAATACGATCAGAAAGAGAAAGCACCTCTTTCAGATCACCGGTTACAAGGAGGACAGCACCATTTTCCCGGTATGTTAAAATAGCCTTCCAGATATCTTCAGTGGCTGCAATATCAAGCCCTTGGGTGGGCTGTTCGGCAATGAAGAGCGCTGGTTGACGGGCAAGTTCTCTTGCCAGGATGACCTTCTGTAAATTGCCACCGGAAAGTGATCTGGCAGGAATGTGGCAGCTCTCTGCCTTGATTTGGAATTTTTCAATTGCCTGCATGCTGTCATAGATCATCTTTCCACGCTCCAGACGCAATGAGCAGAAGCCGGATGAATAGGCGGATAGCCTTGTCAGTCCAAAATTTTCAGCGATAGACATACTGCCTATGGCGCCGGTATGATAGCGATCTTCTGGTACGTAGGCGATATCTTTTTTATTTGTCCTGCTCCACTCCAGAGGCGTGTAATGTTTGTCTGCAAATATAATTTCCCCTTCGTCCGCTGCTGATATACCGGTAATGGCAGAGATAAGGCCACTCTGGCCATTTCCGGCAACACCGATAATAGAGAAAATTTCACCTTTTCGAATGTCAAAATCTATTGCCTGAAACGGGGTACCGCCAAGGGGGTTTTTCCCAGAGAAATTTCTCACAGAAAACACTGTTTTCCCAGGAGGTACCTCTTTTTTTTCTACGCGGAGAACAACATCGCGGCCAACCATTAATTTGGCGAGCTGGCTTTTTGACATGCGCTCTATATCCACCTGGGATGTGAGTATCAGCCGTCCCTTACGCATAATGGCCAAGGTGTCTGCCAGCCTGAGCACCTCCTCAAGTTTGTGGGTAATGAAAACAATCACCTTGCCATCCTTTCGTAATCTGTCAAGGATAGTGAACAATGCGTCTATTTCAGGTGGAGAGAGCACCGCAGTCGGTTCATCAAAAATGAGAACCTCGGCATCCAGCATTAAAAGCTTTATAATTTCAACACGTTGTCTTTCACCCATGGAAAGTTCATAGATATACTTTTCAGGAACTATCTCTAATCCATATTGTTCGGCTGTCTCTGTTATTGCAAGGTGTATGTCACCTTTGATTTTTTTCCCGGCTGCCAGGGTGAGATTTTCGATTACCGTCATCGATTCTATCAGCATAAAGCGCTGATAGACCATTCCTACCCCTGCCTCTAGAGCCTGGGCGGGTGATGTAAAGTGTTTTTCATTGCCGTGAAGACATATGCGTCCTTTCGTGGGGAGATATCTGCCTGCAAGCATGGACATCAGAGTCGATTTCCCGGCACCATTTTCACCGAGTAACGCGCAGATCCTGCCGCTGTACAGATCAAGATTGACATCTTTGTTGGCCGTTACAGCGCCAAACTGCTTTGACACTCCTTGCAAGGAGACGACGGGTGAATCCATTTTTAAAGGGCCACAGGTTGTGGACTTGGCAGGTGAGTAAGCGTATGCACTGGGGCAGGAAGAAGCAGAGGGTTCGCTCCTTCCTGAGCTGCGCAAAAAATACCATGAACCCTGGGTGTGCCACCGCCGGTTTGGGACACAGCCTCTTCGAGTATTTCATAGAGTCCCAGGGTGGTGCCGCCTGTACTGATGACATCATCGATTATGATAAAACCATTTTTAGCTTCTGTGAGCAACAACATATCCCGTTCATAGACGGCGAGAAACTTGTTGCCGCTGGTAATCGAATCTGCACCTACCTGGAGCACTGGTCTGCGTTCTGCTTCCATATGGGGTTTGATTCTGTTATAGGCAACAGCCACTGCCTCAATACCTAAAAGAGAGGAAATCACCTGGGTGAGCTGCAAGGCTTTTTCCACTGCGGTTAAAATGACAACAGAGCGGTAATCAGGTACCTCTTTGCGTATTTTTTCTGCGAGCAGACGGCCAAGATCGTTGTTGAGCCTGGTTTGTCCCACTAGGTTAAAAGAGGCGATACGCAGGTGTCCATCTGCCTTGGGAACCAGGACATAGGGTAGTTCCACCTGATAGTCGAGGCCTTCAACTTCTAATACAAATTTTTCACCGGACTCTTTGCTGTCAAGAACGTCCATGAAATACTCCTTGCCCATTATGTTGAAAAAAAAGAAACTGCGCTGAGAGAGCTATGGAAAGCATGTCAGCGCAGTGTTCTTTGTGCAACGTTTCGCTATTGTGGAATTTTTCCTGAAACACCTTTTACGAGAACGCGCATGGTGAGCAGGTCTTTGTCGCTTGCCCTTTCGCCTTTTTTCCAGAGTTCTTTGCCACTTTGGTCATATACAGGGCCCTGAAAAATGGTGTCGTCCTGTTCGATTTTTGCCTGCTCTGCAAGTACCTTTGCCTTGATTTCAGCTGGTACATCTTTATTGAATGAGGAAAGCTGCACCGCCTTGTCAGCAAAACCACCCCAGTATGGAGTATTGTTCCAGGTTCCGTTCATTACCTGTTCAACAACTTGAACATAATACTGCCCCCAGTTCCAGGTGGTGGAGACAAGGGCACAATCCGCTCCATATTTTGCAACATCCTCGCCATAGCCGATTGCAGGAGTGCCGGCAGCGCAGGCTGCGGTGGCCGAATCCGGGGTGTCTGCCATCTGTCTGATTAAATCATGCTTCCTGGTGACCAGCGTTTCTGCCAGGGTGGTTTCGTTGGCTGCATCGCGCCATGCCTTAAGCCAGACAACGGTGTTGAGTTTATCTATATCGTAAGAGATGCCTGCCTCATCAAGTCCTTTGATAAGGCCGATGGTAAAGGCGTTAATACCTCTGATGGGTTCAGGGATTGGCTGTGTCGCCACGGTTCCCACCTTCTTATATCCCATAAGGCCAGCCATATAGCCTGCAAGATATTCCCCTTGGTACATTCTGGCGAAATAGTTGCGCATGTTCTCTGCTGATTTGAAACCTGAGCAGTGTTCGAACTTGATATCTGGATAATCCTTGGCCACAGCCAGCAGCGGATCCATGTGTTCGAAGGTGGTTCCGAAAATAATATCATAGCCTTTGCTTGCATAGTCACGGAAAACACGCTCTGCATCGGCAGCGAGTACCTTCTCTGTATAGGAGATCTCTACCTTGTCTCCCATTTTTTTCTGAAGATATTTAATACCTTGGTAATGCGCGGTTGTCCAGCCCTGGTCATCGATGGTCCATAACAGGGCAAAGGCCACTTTCAGTTTTTTGTCAGCTGCAAATAAGGGCTGTGCCGTGCTGTTTAATACCACTACCATAAATACAGCGATACATGCCATTAGAGATTTTTTCAACATAGTATGTTTCTCCCCATGAGTTTTTAATGTGATTACCTGTAACAGGTTAGTCCTTTAAAATGTATACAGGAATGTACTCGAACATGGTGGGTTGGGCAAGATTTTCCTGGATACAGATTATCTATTATCTATTGCAGGTGAACAAGAGAGGTTGTCATGCATCGTGTGGTATGGCAAAATGGGATTGAAAAAGTGAGCGGAAAATGGGAGCTCTGATGCCTGAAGGATACAGCCTGAGAAGGAAGATGCTATGATATGTTTGATGATGGCAACGTTTCTTGAAGCGGAGCCATTTATAAAAAAAATGAGGATGCAAAAAAAGAAAGAGACATCTTTTCCGGTGTATGTCAGTAAAGACACCATTCTGGTGCTTTCAGGCATTGGTAAGGTGCAGGCTGCCATGGCCGCAACCTATGTTTGTGTTTCTCTGCAGCCGGATGTTATCCTTAATCTGGGTGCCGCTGGAGCAAACTCAAAACGTGGGCAGCTTGGTGAAATTTATCATATTGACAAGGTGCTGGAGATGGATCGCCTTCACCTTAAAACGCTCAAGCCCCTCGTGTTGCTGCCGGATACTTTATTGGATAGTATGCAAGGATTGCAACAGGTGACCTTACTTACCCGTGACATCGCTGTGGTGGATCCCTGTGAGCGGGCTCAAATGGCTCAGTATGGAGAACTCTCTGATATGGAAGGTTCCGCGGTTGTGCAGGCCTGTCGGAAATTCAAAACAGTGTGCTATCTTTTTAAACAGGTCACAGATACTGGTGAGCATCAGCAATGTGATGAAATCACGGCAAACATTAAAAAATATCGGAATACATTGTTTACCTGGTATGTAGACATTATTCAGCCGCTACTTTTGCAGGAAAAAACGTTCACATGAAAAAAAGTATGTAAATATATAGCACTGTAAACAGGATATATGAGATACAACAAAAGGATACGTATTGTGAATATTTTCTCTCTTCGTCATATCGTGATGACACTTCTGTGTTGTACCTTGCTCTTTTCAGGGTGCGGCAGGCGTGCTGAAAAAAAAGATGTGGTAGTGTTGTCTGTACCTCCGTCCTCTCCAGTTATACACCCTCTTGAAATTGAAGAAAAAAAAGAGGAGCCTTTAACTGTTGTTTCTCCTGTTATAAAAAAATCCACAGAAGATAAAAAGAAAAAAACTGAACTGGTGGTAACAGAGACGAAAACGATGGAAATTCCAGTGATTCATCGAACTGATAAAAAGGTTGTAAGTGAGTTTGTTCATATTGGGCAAAAACGATATCTGGTTCCAGCAGTCTGGCGAGGAAATAAAATCACCAAAAAATCGCCTGCAATGGATCAGATGCGGCAAATTCCGGTAAAATTCACCCACGGAAAAACAAAAATTTATGCCGAAAAAGAGGCATGTGATGCCTTTGTTGCCATGGCTGCACAGGCACTTGCAGATGACATTTTCATCCAGGTCCATTCAGGGTTCAGGAGCACCTGGTATCAGGAAAAAATATTTATAAACCATATGGCAAAGGGACGGGATTGGGATGATATTGTCAGATATGTTGCTCCTCCTGGATATTCAGAACATGCCTTGGGTACAGCATTTGATTTTTATCCAAGCGATTGGCGGTTCGCTGATTCAAACGCCTATCGTTGGCTGCAGGAGCATGCGTATGAGTTTGGCTTTCGGGAAACCTATCCCAAACATTCACCTGATGGCTTTCCCTGGGAGGCCTGGCACTGGCGGTATGTTGGCAGAGAAGCCGAGAAGTAAGGAGTTGACCAGGGGCTGGGGAGAGCGAGTACTGCTGTCTGATATGAAATCCCGGTTAGCTCTTGAAAGCAGTATTCTCTCTGTATGCATCTCTTTTCACAATATCATCTTGATTTCTCAAGATATAGATCAAGATGATAAAAAGCAGAAAATCAATAAAAGATGCCAGCAAATAAACGAAAAACTCGATGACAACGAAGATGAAAAGATATGACTCCTGAAGCCAGCTGAGCTGAAAGTGGACAAACAGAAGCAGCAGTTTTGAGAAAAGGCCAAGCAATAACAGGGGGGCAGAGGCAAATATGTATTTAACAAAAAACTGTACTCCATATGTAATCGACGGAACGATTTTCCCTGAAACATAGTAACCTGGTATAGCGTAGATAAAGAGCAGGCTGAGAAAAAGAATAGTTATCTGGAAATGGGCGAAATTTGCTGAAGGACCAGCGGCACTGACAATAAATGCAGAGCCGATTGCAATGGGAACAGACATACAGAACAGAACCAGCAGATAACCTGGGACATAGATCTTGAAGATATCAGCGAGTGAATTGTTTTTTTCTTCTATTTTTTCATACAGGTAGCCATAGAGTACCGGGGTTAGAAAAATAGTTTCCACTATGCCAAAACCTATTATAAAACCACCACCTACTGTTTCGGGAAACAGTGTTGTAATACTGTTCAAGACCCCTATGATGGTTAGAAGAGCCAGCACCAGCGGTGACGTTCTGAGAATGTAGATGCCGTATATCAGGTAGGTCTTGATATGTAATCGCTGTTGTTTGTTCATCTAAAGAGTATAGGGTGTTAATTTATAGTTGGAGTTTATTGCTGTTTGTTGATCATATAATGCATGCCCGTTATGGTCTTTTACCATCATAGGATGGCTATCCTTTGAAAAGAATCGGATGGCCTGTTTCCCTGATAAAAAGAATCGAATAATACAAAAAACAAGTGACCATTCTTTTACTCTTGTCAACCGGATAATGCAATAACAGACAGGGGAATGTAATGTATGTTAAAAAAAAGATTGTATTTGTTGGGGGATTTTTTTAAAAGTGTTTCTATAATAGTTGTTTTCAGCATCGTTTGAACACGTTTTCCTGCGATTATGATGTGGCGTAGAGCTGAAAAAGTATAAGCGAATGATAGTATCTGGGGAGAATGCTATGTATCGTAAACTATCCGGAGGAAAAAATGAAGATGATTTGTCCCCATTGTGGGGTTAGGGGTACTGCCGAAGACTCTCTGCGGGATAGACAGGTGAAATGCCCCAAATGCAATGGCATATTTGTTGCGAAACTAAACAATATAATGGCAAAGGAACCTATGGATGGACAGCTTTCTGCCAATAATTCTGATGGAATGCTTGGTACAGCTGGCGTTATCGGTACAGATTATATCGCAGACCCAGAGGAGATTCTGGACGAAAGAGAGATTGATAAAATCCTTTCAGGGAATATGGAAGAAGGTGAAGAGGTTTCTGAAAATAAAAATGACGTGCTCATCGTTGTTGAGGAACCGGCGGGCACAGAAGATTTGAGTGCAGTGGAAATTGATGAACTGATTGCAGATAATGTTGAAGATGCTGCCACCGCTGTTGCCGATGAATTATCAGAGGCGGATGTGGATGAAAACCTGTCCGGTATGGATAGCTTTTTTGATGACGATCTGCCAGAGGAGGTCTCTGCTGACGAGTTTTCTGTTGAAGAGTTTGATGAACTCCTGGACGATTCTGATATATCTGAGGAAGACGATGGATCTGATTCCTCGCTGGATGAGTATTTCTATATGGACACTGAAGATGAGGTTGTCGATTATAGTGTTGATCGTAGCCTGAAAAGCGATGAAGAGGATGGTTTCGCAGACGCTGATAATGCCGATATATGGGCTACCGGTTCAGAAGTGACCCAGAAGACAGGCATAGTAAGAGATGCTGATGTCCCTGTAAAATGTGCAGCATGTGGTGAGTATTTTAAGCAGGGAAAGGGATATAAACTTGGCACAACCATCTATTGCGATAAATGTGTGCCTCGTAAAAGTGAATCTGAACGCAATAAAACAGGTCAGTCAGGTGCAGAATCGACCCAAGAAGTTGTTAAGCAAAAAGGGTTCTTCGGCAGACTCTTTTCCAGGAAAAAATAATCGGGAGCCCAGCACTGACAGGCGCAGAGAAATTTTTAAACAGCTCTGATTTCCTGTGGAAATTTACGGTGTAGAATGTTGGTAGAAAAGGAGGAAAAATGACCTTAACCACTGCTGGTTTGATGTGGCTGATAATGGGGGGTATCTGTTTTGTGCTTGAGATGATACTGCCAGGCTTTGTCCTTTTCTTTTTTGGTCTTGGTTCCTGGATCACCGCATTGTCCTGCTGGCTTTTCCCGGTCAGTCTTAATACGCAGCTTTCTGTTTTTTTAATATCATCCCTCGTTTCTCTATTTTCACTGCGTCGTTTCATCCAGAATCGCTTTCGCGGGGATGAATCAATAGAGGAAGAAGGTGTCAGTGTCGCGATTGGTGAAAAAGCTTTGGTGCTCGAAGATATTATCCCTCCTCAGGAGGGAAAAATCAGCTATGCCGGAACCCAGTGGCGCGCTCGTGCTGGAGCAGCTATCGAAAAGGGAAACACAGTCTTTATTGTAGGGCAAAAAGGTGCGGTTATGGAGGTTTCCCTGACCTAGTGCAGGTGTGTATTTTTTGAGAAATACAAGATTTCAATAACTAAGAGAGGATAACTATGGAAGGTGAAATTGTAGCATTTGCATCACTGTTTATAATTATTGTCCTGGTATTCGTAGTATTGATCAAAACAGCGGTTGTGGTACCGCAGCGTTCAGAGTATGTGGTCGAACGACTGGGTAAATATAGGAAAACATTGAGTGCCGGGTTTCATATCCTGATTCCCTTCTTTGATAAGATAGCCTACAAAAGAAGCTTGAAAGAAGAGCCCATTGACATTCCTGCCCAGACCTGTATTACAGCAGATAATGTTACTCTCGAGGTTGACGGTATACTCTATCTGCAGGTGGTTGATTCCAAAATGTCTGCTTATGGTATCGATAATTATCATTTTGCTGCCACACAGCTGGCCCAGACCTCGCTGCGTTCAGCTATTGGTAAAATCTCCCTGGACAACACATTTGAAGCTCGTGAGAGCCTTAATGGACAGGTTGTGGAAGCTCTGGATCAGGCAGCTGCCAACTGGGGAATCAAGGTTTTGCGATATGAGATTAAAGATATCGAACCACCCCGGACTGTCCTTGATGCCATGGAGAAACAGATGAAGGCAGAGCGGGAAAAACGAGCGGAAATTGCCCACTCTGAAGGCCAAAAGCAGGCAACCATCAACAGGGCAGAAGGTGAGAGAAGCCAGGCAATCTTTCTCTCCGAAGGTGAAAAGATGCGCCGTATCAATGAGGCTGAAGGACGGGCGCAGGAAATTTTACGAGTCGCTGAAGCAACTGCCGAGGGTATTAGAAGAGTTGCCGAGGCTCTTTCTGCCCAAGGGGGGACTGAGGCGGCTAATTTAGAGGTGGCAAAAAAATATCTTGATCAGTTTGGTTTGCTGGCACGTGAAAACAATACCATGATAATTCCAAGTAACCTCAGTGATGTAAGTGGAATGGTTGCCACTGCCATGACAGTGCTGAAAAAAACAGGGAAAGATGTAGAAAAATAGTTTTCTGCTCGGACAGCTTGTTTACTTCTTACATCCTGTCAAAGGGGATTGATTTGGCCTGGCAGCGTAGCTTGCATTGATTGTGTGCGTAGCTCCCTTTGCTGAAAGAGTGCTGGTGTAGAGGTTAAACTGATTACAGGTAAATACTCTGCTGATGAACAGCGAGTTTACACTGAGGAATTGTACAGCCCTGTCCAGGGAGGTGGTTTTACATCTGGCGATGGTCACATGAGGTGAAAACTTTCGTCGTTCTGCTGCTATCCCGCATCTGGCCAGCGCTCTGTCGATG
>PDWJ01005037.1_pt1 | contig 11137 bp, 5 predicted proteins | sample 1430881 | NCBI WGS metagenome assembly PDWJ01 (sample SAMN01162460, study PRJNA174530) | Oral metagenome, whole genome shotgun sequencing project. | biome: Marine environment; feature: Marine mammal; material: Swab sample of the gingival sulcus; isolation source: swab sample of gingival sulcus... | reverse complement strand
CCTCTGCCATCTTGTGGACGTCTTCTTTCTTTTTGACTGCGCCACCTGTTTTGTTTGCAGCATCCATTAATTCTTTGGCAAGACGCTCTTTCATCGTTCTTTCACCGCGCTTGCGCGATTGCAAAACCAGCCAGCGAATGCCCAGTGTCTTACGGCGCTCGGGTCGAACTTCAACCGGCACCTGATAGTTTGAACCGCCGACGCGGCGCGAACGAACTTCTAAGACCGGCATGATGTTCTCGAGTGCGCGATTAAACACTTCAATGGGCGGCTTGCCCATCTTTTCGCCAATCGTTTCCATGGCGTCGTAGACGATGCGCTGAGCGACGCCCTTTTTGCCATCGAGCATAATTTGATTAATTAACTTCGTCACCATCTTTGACCCGTAAACCGGATCTGGTAACACTAAGCGCTTTGGTGCTCTACCTTTTCTAGACACAACGCTTCCCTCCTAATTCATTTGTAATTTTCATCGGTACTCAACGTGGAGACAATTCTCCAGTTAGTTGTGGTGTCGGTTTTACAGACTGCACCCTAATCACCTACTGCGAATGCCGCACATTGCGGCGCGCGATTGGATGATTAGGGTCAATTTTACTTCTTCTTAGGACGCTTTGCCCCGTATTTTGATCTCGCTTGATTCTTGTTGGCCACACCCTGCGTATCCAATACGCCGCGAATGATGTGATACCTAACGCCCGGCAGGTCTTTAACGCGACCACCGCGTATCATGACGACGCTGTGCTCTTGCAAGTTGTGACCTTCACCCGGAATATATGCCGACACTTCCATGCCGTTAGTCAAGCGCACCCTCGCAACTTTGCGAAGCGCTGAGTTCGGCTTCTTCGGCGTCATCGTCTTAACAGATGTACAGACACCGCGTTTTTGCGGAGAAGATTGCTTAACTGATACGCGCTTGAGCGAATTGAACGTGCGCTGTAAAGCGGGCGACGTACTCTTATCGGTTTGCTTAACGCGACTTTTTCTCACGAGTTGATTAATCGTTGGCATTCAATGCACCTCCTTTACTTAAATATTTTTTACTACTTTATTATTACTGCTGCTGCAGCACCGACATCAATTTGACACCGCCGTCCCAGCGCTTTCATCGATTCGACGTATTCGGTATCGATGGCCTGTTGTTCGGCTAGTGTAATCAGCGGTCGCGTCAGACTTTGCTGTGCGTCTTGCGCAATCAACAACTTGTTGGCGCGACCTTCTTTAATGGCTCGCAACGAGGCCTTTAGTCCCGTGCAAAACTTATTTTCTGCCATATTCGTCACTTATCCCATCGCATTGCCATTCGCAACGCATACCATAAAATTCTATCATCGCAACGTCATATTGTCAAGAACTTCGTTGATATTACATCACTTCTCCTGCCAATACGACGTCGTCAGAGCTCTCTGATTCGATTGCGATATTGTGATAACGCTTCATGCCGGTACCGGCTGGAATCAGTTTGCCGATGATGACGTTTTCTTTGAGGCCAATTAAGCGGTCTTCTTTGCCCTTGATTGCCGCCTCAGTCAAGACGCGCGTCGTCTCTTGGAAAGAAGCTGCCGACAAGAACGAATCGGTCGCCAGTGACGCCTTAGTAATACCCAGTAAAACGCGCGCGCCGGTGGCCAGTGTTTGACCATTTTCAGCCGCTTTTTTATTGGTTTCACTGTACTCTTGCATATTGACGCGCGAGCCGGGAATCAAATCGGTGTCGCCGGCGTCTTCGACGTAAACTTTATCGAGCATCTGCTTGATGATGATTTCGATGTGTTTGTCGTTGACGTCAACGCCCTGTAAACGGTAAACGCGCTGTACTTCTTTGGTAATGTAATCGTAGACGCCGGTGACGCCGACGATTTTCAAAATGTCGTGCGGGTTGACCGAACCATTGGTCAACACCGTACCGGCTTGAACGCGATCGCCGGCTTTAACCTTTAGCTGAGCGCCGAATACGATCTGTTGCGACGACGTCTCACCGTCGTCGCTGGTGATGACGATTTCGCGCTTTTTCTTGGTCTCCTTGAAAGAGACGACGCCGGGGATGGTGGCGATTAAGGCCAAGCCCTTTGGCTTGCGCGCTTCAAATAATTCTTCGACACGCGGCAGACCTTGCGTGATGTCACCACCGGCGACGCCGCCGCTGTGGAACGTACGCATGGTCAGCTGTGTACCCGGTTCACCAATCGATTGGGCGGCAATAATGCCGACCGCCTCGCCGACGTTGACCGAACGACCATTGGCCAAGTTAAGGCCATAGCAGCGGGCGCAGACACCGTGTTTAGTTTCACAGGTCAAAACGGAGCGCACTGCGATCTTTCGACTGGTTTCGGCCACGATTTTAGCCGCCAAATCGGCATCGACTAATTGATTTTTATAGGCGATGATCTCGCCGCTCAAATCGCTGATGACGTCTTCGGCCAAATAGCGACCGGTTAGGCGCTCGCGCAGCGACTCGATGACTTCTCTTTGAATATAGATAGACTGCGTCGTCGACTTGGCAATGCGCTCGGCCAATTCACGACTGACAAACTGGTTTTTATAGGCGATGATCTCGCCGCTCTTTTCGTGCAAGACGTTCTCGGCCAGCGTCTGGCTGACTAGGGCGTCGACTTCCGGTGCAACTGCGGCGTGGCCGTCGGTAAAGGGCTGCAAATAAATTGCCTGGTCGGTTTCACAATCGGCTTCGCGAACGATGATGTCCTGCGAAACGTCGACCAAACGGCGCGTCAAGTAACCGGAGTCAGCTGTACGCAAAGCGGTATCGGCCAGACCTTTGCGGGCACCGGTCGTCGAAATAAAGTATTCGAGCACCGATAGCCCCTCTCTAAAGTTCGATACGATCGGCACTTCAATCGTCTCGCCGAGCGTATTGGCCATGTTGCCGCGCATGCCGGCCAACTGGCGTATTTGCTTGATGGTACCACGCGCGCCCGAATAAGCCATGATGTTGATATTGTTGCGCTTGTCGAGGTTTTTCATCAGCTCGTCAGTGACGTCTTCAGTGGTCTGCTTCCAAGTCTCGATGACTTTTTCGTGGCGTTCTTCATCGGTCATCAGGCCGCGGCGGAAGCGCTTGTAAAATTCGTCTACCTCCTTGCGTGCGGCGTCGATTAACTCGTGTTTTTGTTCCGGAATAACCATGTCGGACACCGAAATGGTTACGGCGCCCTGTGTCGAAAACTTAAAGCCCAGCGCCTTGATGTGGTCGAGCATTTCGGCCGTGACCGTATTGCCCTTTTTATGGAAACACTTGCTGATAATTTGTTCTAATTCTTTTTTAGTGCACTCGAAGTTGACTTCGAGGCCGAGCGGATCGACTTGGCGATCGATAAATCCCATATCTTGCGGAATGTGTTCGTTGAAGATAAAGCGGCCGACCGTGCTGGCGACGAGCGCCGTTTGGCCGGTTGCGGCGTCGCGGCGACGGACTTTCACTTTGGCGTGCAGGCTGACGTGACCATTGCTATAAGCCATCAGCATTTCGTCGTAGTCTTTAAAGACTTTGCCGGAACCCTTTTCGCCATAGCTGAGCAAATTGCCTTGCTCGTCGTAGACGTCGTCGTTGCCGTCCATCGTCAAGTAATAGACGCCCAACACCATGTCCTGCGTCGGCGTCGTAATTGGCGTGCCGTCTTTGGGCGCCAAAATATTGTTGACCGACAGCATTAAGAAACGCGCTTCGGCCTGTGCTTCAACCGATAACGGAACGTGTACCGCCATTTGGTCGCCGTCGAAGTCGGCGTTATACGCCGTACAGACCAACGGGTGCAGGCGGATGGCCTTGCCTTCGACCAAAATCGGTTCAAAGGCCTGAATGCCGAGTCGGTGTAGCGTCGGCGCGCGGTTCAACAGCACGGGGTGCTCCTTGATGACGTCTTCGACGATGTCCCAAACTTCGGGGCGCATCTTCTCGACCATGCGCTTGGCCGATTTAATATTATGTGCGTACTCGTCCTTGACTAAGCGCTTCATCACGAAGGGTTTAAACAATTCGAGTGCCATTTTCTTGGGTAGGCCACACTGATAAAACTTCAGTTCTGGCCCGACGACGATAACCGAGCGACCGGAATAGTCGACTCGCTTACCGAGTAGGTTTTGACGGAAGCGACCCTGTTTGCCCTTGAGCATATCGGACAGCGACTTGAGCGGGCGATTGCCCGGCCCGGTGACCGGTCGACCGCGGCGGCCGTTGTCGATTAGGGCGTCGACCGCCTCTTGTAGCATGCGTTTTTCATTGCGGCAAATAATTTCCGGCGCACCCAGTTCTAAGAGGCGCTTTAGTCGGTTATTGCGGTTGATGACGCGACGATAGAGGTCGTTTAAGTCCGATGTCGCGAAGCGGCCGCCGTCCAACTGCACCATAGGGCGCAAATCGGGCGGTATGACCGGTACGGCGTCGAGTATCATCCATTCCGGTTGATTGCCAGACTGCAAAAAGGCTTCGACGACTTCGAGGCGGCGTACCGCCTTGAGGCGCTTTTGTCCGGTGCTGTCTTTGACTTTGGCGCGCAAGTCGGCCGACAGTTCCGCCAAGTCAATTTCTTGCAATAACTGCTTAACCGACTCGGCGCCCATGCCGGCCTTAAAGGCCGTGCCGTAGGTTTCGTAGTATTCGGCGAATTCTTGCTCTGTCAAAATCTGTTTATAGGACAGCGACGTTTCGCCCGGATCGAGCACGATATACGAGGCAAAATAGAGCACTTTTTCTAAGGCGCGCGGCGAAATATCCAATAGGATGCCCATCTTAGAGGGGATGCCGCGAAAATACCAAATGTGCGAGACCGGCGCAGCCAATTCAATGTGACCCATGCGCTCGCGGCGCACTTTGGCCTTGGTCACTTCGACGCCGCAGCGGTCGCAGACGATGCCCTTGTAACGAATGCGCTTATATTTGCCGCAGTGACATTCCCAGTCTTTCTGCGGTCCAAAAATCTTTTCACAAAATAACCCTTCACGCTCTGGTTTTAGCGTGCGATAATTGATCGTTTCTGGCTTCTTAACTTCGCCGCGCGACCATTGGCGAATTTTATCCGATGAAGCCAGTCCTATTCTGATCGAATCAAAATTGTTGAATTCAAACAATGTGGTACGCTCCCTTCTGGTAGTATAGGGTTAATCTAATTCCTCGTCTTCAAATGCCATTTCTGCTGTAAATTCCGGCTCGACTTCTTCAATGACTTCATCTTCATCTAATGTCGAATCGTCGACGTATTGATTGACCTCATCGACGATGACATCATCGTATTCTGAAACGTCTTCTAAGTCTTCTTCTATTTCCAGTTCACCGTCTTCATCGCGCAAAACTTTGACGTCGAGCGCGATTGACTGCAGTTCTTTAATCAGTACTTTAAATGATTCTGGCACACCTGGTTCGGGGATGTTCTCACCTTTGACGATGGCCTCATAGGCCTTGACGCGCCCGATGACATCGTCTGATTTGACGGTCAAAATCTCTTGTAATGTATGGGCGGCACCATAGGCTTCAAGCGCCCAAACTTCCATTTCACCAAAGCGCTGGCCGCCAAATTGAGCTTTACCGCCGAGCGGTTGCTGCGTCACCAGTGAGTAGGGGCCAGTCGAACGGGCGTGTAATTTGTCGTCGACTAAGTGGTGCAGTTTTAACATATACATATAGCCGACTGTGACTTTGTTGTCGAGCAATTCGCCGGAACGGCCGTCGCGAATGTTCAGCTTGCCATCGCGCGGATAGCCGGCTTTTTCCAACAAGTCCATAATCTGGTGCTCGTTGGCGCCGTCAAATACCGGTGATGCGACATACCAGCCAAATTTCTTGGCCGCCAAGCCGAGGTGAACTTCTAACACTTGGCCGATGTTCATCCGCGAGGGTACGCCCAGCGGATTGAGTACCACTTGAATCGGCGTGCCATCGTCTAGGAAAGGCATGTCTTCCACTGGCAGTATTTTCGAGATGACGCCCTTGTTGCCGTGACGACCGGCCATTTTATCGCCGACGTTAATCTTGCGCTTCTTGGCGATGTAGACGCGTACCAATTCGTTGACGCCGGGCGACAATTCATCGCCGTTTTCGCGGGTAAACACCTTGACGTCGACCACGATGCCGTTTTCGCCGTGCGGCACGCGCAGCGACGTATCTCTCACTTCGCGGGCCTTTTCGCCAAAGATAGCACGCAATAGCCGTTCTTCGGCCGTCAGTTCGGTTTCGCCTTTTGGCGTCACCTTACCGACTAAGATGTCATTTGGATTGACTTCGGCGCCAATTCTAATGACGCCGCGGTCGTCGAGATTTTTGAGCGCATCATCGCCGATATTGGGGATGTCGCGCGTAATTTCTTCTGGTCCCAGCTTGGTATCGCGCGCCTCTGCCTCGTATTCCTCAATGTGAATCGAAGACAAGACGTCGTCTTTTACCAATTCTTCGCTGAGCAGGATAGCATCCTCGTAGTTATAACCTTCCCAAGTCATGAAAGCGACCAATAAGTTGGCGCCCAAGGCGATTTCACCGAGATCAGTCGATGGTCCGTCGGCGATGATTTCATTGCGCTTGACTTTATCGCCCTTGTCGACGAGGGGGTGTTGATTAATACAAGTGCCCTGATTGGAGCGCTTGAATTTGAGTAGCGGATAATTGTCGAGCTGACCATTGCGGCGCTTGACGACAATTTCGCGCGACGTGACTTTTTCAACTACGCCCGGCGCAACCGCGCGGACGATGGCACCGGAATCCAAGCCGGCTAAATACTCCATGCCGGTGCCGATCATCGGCGCCTGCGAAGTCACTAACGGCACGGCCTGACGCTGCATGCTCGAACCCATCAGCGCCCGCGTCGCCTCGTCGTTTTCCAAAAATGGTATCATCGACGTCGCCACCGAAATCATCTGTTGGGCAGAGACTTCCATGTAGTCGACTTTGTCGATTGGATATTCCTTAATTTCGTGGCGGTAGCGACCGACCACGCGATCGTTGATAAAGTAGCCGTCTTTGTCGACCGGCTCAGTGGCCGGAATGACGACTGAGCGCGCCTCGACGTCGGCTGTAATATAGTGAACCTCGTCCGTAATGCGGCGGTTTTCGCTATCGACGACGCGATAAGGCGACTCGATAAAACCGTATTGATTGACGCGAGCATAGATGCTGAGATAGCCAATCAAGCCGATGTTGGGACCCTCCGGCGTGTTGATGGTACACATCCTACCGTAGTGCGAATGGTGGACGTCGCGCACTTCAAAGCCAGCGCGGTCGCGCGAAAGTCCACCCGGCCCCAATGCCGATAAACGGCGTTTATTGGTCAATTCGGCGACCGGATTAGTCTGATCCATAAACTGTGATAGCTGCGAACTGCCAAAGAATTCCTTAATGGCAGCGGCGACGGGCCGAATGTTGATTAGGGCCTGTGGCGTAATCGATTCCATATCTTGTACGGTCATCCGCTCGCGCACGACGCGCTCCATGCGCGATAAACCGATTCTAAACTGATTTTGCAACAATTCGCCAACCGAGCGAATCCGGCGATTGCCCAAGTGGTCGATGTCGTCGGTGTGGCCGACGCCGTGCGGCAAGTTGAAGACATAGCTCATCGTCGCGACGATGTCGTCAATCATGATGTGCTTTGGCAACAACTGACTCCTGCGCTCGACAATCAACTTGCGCCGCTCGTCAAGGTCTTCGGTTTCATCGAGAATTTGGCGCAACGCCGGATAGTAGACCAAGCGGTCGATGCGCAGGTCGCCGACGTCGACAAAGTGGTTGATATCGACGAAGTGGTTGCCGATAATTTTAACGACTTTGCCATCGGCGCCGTATACTAAAATGTCTTTTAATCCCGAATTGTCGATTTGTAATGCCGCCTTGCGGCTAATCGTCTGATCCTTTTCGACCAAAATTTCACCGGTCGTCGGGCTGATGATGTCGGCCACGGCGACGAGTCCCTCGGCGCGGTTGGAAATTGCCAACTTGCGGGCAAATTTATAGCGGCCGACTTTTGCCAAGTCATAGCGCTTTGGATCAAAAAATAGCGAATTGAGCAAATTGCTGGCGCTCTCAACCGTCGGCGGTTCACCCGGACGCAGTTTTTTATACACTTCTAATAGGCCCTCTTCGTAGGTCGAGGTATTGTCCTTATCTAAAGTCTTGAGCAAGCGTTCATCTTCGCCAAACAGCTCGGTAATTTCGCTGTTGCTGCCGAAGCCGAGCGCTTTAATCAAAACGGTAATCGGCAATTTGCGAGTGCGGTCGATGCGCACGGATACAATGCTGTTGGAATCGGTTTCGTATTCTAACCAAGCGCCGCGATTGGGAATGACCGTGGTCGAGTAGAGGTCGGCGCCGTACTTGTCAATTTCCTTGGCGTAATAAGGACCCGGCGAACGAATTAACTGCGACACGATGACGCGCTCGGCGCCATTGATAATAAAAGTGCCCTTTTCGGTCATCAGCGGAAAATCGCCCATAAAAACGCGTTGTTCTTTAACTTCGCCAGTCTCTTTGTTGATGAAACGCAACTGCACTTTGAGCGGAACGGCGTAGTTGACATCGCGTTCCTTACATTCTTCGACATCGTATTTCGGCGTCATTTCCAATTCGTAATCACAGAATTCGAGAATCAAATTTCCAGTGTAGTCTTGAATCGGCGAAATGTCTTGGAAAGCTTCCATCAACCCTTCGCGCAAAAACCACTGGTATGACTCTAGTTGAATTTCAATGAGATTAGGCGGTTGAATGATTTGATCGACGCTCGAAAATGACATTCTTTTCCGCTTACCTAATTTGACCGCTTGCGGCATCTAATTCACCCCTTGTCTAAATAGAAACATTACAATTATTTAACTAAAATTTAATACTGGTGAAACAAAGCTCTAAGGCCTTGAAAATACTGCTCCACAGGCTTATTTTGGCGGTTTTTAAAACAATAAAAACAGTGCCTAACTGCCAAATGCGCACAGTACCCCATACTTATCGCATTTTATAATCATAACATGCTAAAAAAGGCTAGTCAAGCACTATTCTTAAATAATTTTATCATTTTATATCGCGTCGCCAAACGGTGACATCGGCCGCGCGACGACGCGCGCGGTAGTTTTCGGCCCAACAGCCGAAACAAGCGCTATTTGGTCAGCAATTCTGGATTGACGATGTAGTTGTCGTGCCAATAGGGCAAATAGTCGGCCAAGCGCGGCGAGTTCGCCAAATACAGTTGAGGCGACAGCAGAGGCATTGCCGCAACATCGTCGACAATAACTTGCTGCGCGGCTTTAACCGCGTCGTTTAGGGAATCGCCGAATGGCAAATTGGCCATATCGGTCAACAGGGCATCTAATTCTGCCGAACTGTAAGCCGAGTGATTATTGACCCCCGCCGTAGCGAAATAATCACTTAAAAAGCCGACCGGATCGCCCTGCGGCGCCGTCGCCATAGCGCATAGCGCGATGTCGTATTTGGCGCGCTTTAACTCCGCCGCCATGTCGTCGACGACAGCGGTCTGCGTCAAGACGCCCAACTCGGCCAGCTGTTCGACCATCAGCTCCATAATGACGACCAACTCGGGCTGCCGACCATCGCAGATAATGCGCAATTTAAGTAGTCTACCGCGCAGTCGGCGCTCGCCAAATTTTAGTTCATAGCCGGCCCGATCGAGCAATTTGCCAGCCAGCTCCGGATCGATCTGTAACGGTGCGTCGCCGTTAAAGCCGTAGTGCTCGGCAAATAGCCCCTTTGGCACGACGCCGCCCAGCAGAAGTTGTCGATAGGCGGTTCGGTCCAAACCGATATTCAGCGCCTCGCGCAGCTTGTAATCTTTCATAAAGCCGCCAAATTTAATTAAGGCCAAATACTGCAATTCGGATTCGATTTGTTTTACAATCGCTCCGGACTGCTCCAATTCAACCGCCAGCGATGGCGTCAGGCCAAAGGCCAAATCGAGTTGCCCAGCTTGAAAGGCCGCTTCTAAGGCAGTCGCATCGGCAAACTTTGCAATCCGCAAAGCGACCCGCCAATCGGCAGTCGGATAGTGCGGGTTGGGCGTCAAATCGAGCGCGACGCCCGGCTCAAACGCGGTCACGACATAGGGCCCTGTGAACAAAAATTCGCCGTCCGGCAAGGTTTTAAATACGACGTTGTGCGGCGCCGCTAAAATCGCCGGCAGCAGTTTCGTCGGCTGCTCAGTCTTAATCGAAAAGCCGTACTGCGCGGTCGGCGCAAACGACATCTGTCCGCCAGCCGGTGCGGAATGCCGCTCGGCAATGCGATTGAGCGCCGCACACAGCGCTTGACTGTCGACCGCCGAGCCATCCGCAAACTGAACGCCTTGCTTGACGACGGCCAACCAGTTGTAGTCGTCAACTTGTTCGAGGCTTTCAATAAAGCGCGACTGCAAGTCGCCATCGGCCGCCTGCATGTAAACGCGCTCGGCGACACCGTGGCTGACGAGCGCCTTGCCGTTAAAGGCACTCAGCGGGTCGAGCCCATCGGCTAACCACAGCTGACCGATCGCCAGCGGCGAAAGATCTTGCGGCCCAGCCGGTTCGGTGGTCGCCTCCGTCGGCGGCGCAGTCGCGCAACTGGTCGGCGCTGGCTCGACGGTGGTTTGACCTGTCGGTTCAACTTGCGTCGAACAGGCCATTAAACTGGTCGCCAAAATTAACAGCAGCAACCAAAATATCGTTTTTTTCATCGCGGCCTCCTCACGCTGCACCGCGCTACAAAGCGACGGTGCAGCAGCCGATTATTACGCAAAAACGAGCCCTAACCGCGAACGATTAAGACTCGTCTTTCACTTGCGCCTATAAATTACTTCATTTCTACTTCAGCACCAGCTTCTTCAAGTTGCTTGACGATGTCTTCTGCTTCTGCTTTTTCGATGCCCTCTTTAACGGCACTCGGTGCTTCATCGACTAATGCCTTCGCTTCTTTCAGGCCGAGTCCCGTAATGCCGCGAACGACTTTGATGACGTTGATTTTCTTGGCGCCAGCTGATTTTAAGATGACGTCAAATTCAGTTTGCTCCTCAGCAGCTTCGCCAGCAGCGGCGCCAGCAGCGGCAACCATGGCAACCGGAGCAGCGGCCGATACGCCAAACTCTTCTTCACAAGCTTTAACGAGCTCGTTCAATTCCAATACTGTCATTTCCTTAATGGCTTCGATAATTTGATCTTTAGT
>PDWJ01005035.1_pt1 | contig 11141 bp, 6 predicted proteins | sample 1430881 | NCBI WGS metagenome assembly PDWJ01 (sample SAMN01162460, study PRJNA174530) | Oral metagenome, whole genome shotgun sequencing project. | biome: Marine environment; feature: Marine mammal; material: Swab sample of the gingival sulcus; isolation source: swab sample of gingival sulcus... | reverse complement strand
TTTTCATCAATCAAACGAACTTCTCTGGCGGTAATTTTCTCGTTAATACGAGTTTCTTCTGGCTTAGCTATGACAAATCTCCAAACTATTTTAATTTACGACTGACAACAGACATCTGTTGTTCGCTCCATCTTCCCACAATCTATGCTAAAACAGCAAATACTGTAGAAAGATGTTGCAAAATTTTATACTTATTTGTTTTATTTCGCAAGTAATTATTACACGCCACACATAAATAAAATTGTTATGCAGACAAATAAGCTCGTTATATGATCAATTTTAACAGCATGTAAGGGGATATCCCTACCGTCGTTCTAATGAATATCAATTCAGACAGTCGTTACACCCGTTACTTGCTAATAATACTCTACGTCTCGCCAGCTATTTAATTAAAGAACCTATTTTATATTGTAATACCACAATACCATCCCCACCCAAAATAACTATGACCACTCGTAAGCGGGTCAGACAGACGGTAGCCCATGTAAGAGACGTCTAGGTACGATTAAGTTAGCCACAATCGTAATATATTGGCTACCGCACATAAGTAGTTAAGTCTCACTAGCCTTGGCTAACTGATGCTATTCGAACAGCACCCTTCAGAACCCTTGCTGCATCAGGGCGCAAACCAGTTAATCGGAAAACCGTTTGGGGAATTGCGCCTGATTGCCCTGAATTGTTGTATTCTCCTATTAAAATCACGCTAATTGATTGATTTTTAAAGAGCGGAGAAGCAAATGGTTTTTCTGGGGCGTTCATTATAGCACTTTGTAGGTTAAAAAGTCCATGATTTTTGCTTCATCCAGAGCGATAGCATATTGTAAATCGTTACGTGATAATCGGTAAAAACGAATATTGGCCGGATCGTCAAATTGTTCACAGTAAGTTTGCAAATCTTGCGTTAACTGATTTAATTTCCTGGGTGATGGAGCCGGTTCAAAAACAGAGCCCTGAATGCGATAGCCGTGGCGTAACAGTGCTTTTACAACTTTGCGTCTGAGTTTATCGTCCTGGACATCAAAACAAGCCAAATAGAAATAAACAGCCATCAGATTATCCCACTTTATCGATACTTATAAGCTTCAAAATAACTGTCCTGGGTTAGGGCATTAATTAAACTGAGATTTTGCTTATGTAATTGCCCATAAACATTAATCACCGTCGGTTCACTATTGCCGCCGATAGCTTGTAGCGGCCGTTGCAAGCGGTCGTTAATTTCTTCAAAATAGCGTTTTAAGGCATCGTTATGAAAACGGCAGCTGTATTGATCATATTCAAAATCATCAGGGGTTAAAATGCCGGTATTGACCAGTTTCCAGCAACTCTGCTCAATTAAATGGCGAAATGGCTCCATCAAATCCGAGGCCAGTGCCGAGTGGCCGGGTTTATCCCGGTGATAAAAGCCAATATCGGGGGTGAAGGCCATCGGCGCTCAGCATGGCTTGAACATGGGCATAGAGCAGGCTATATAGCCTAATGACAACATGGCGTTAATCGGATCGCGCGGCGGACGGCGATTGCGCCCGACAAACTGCCACTTATCATCGATAAAGATACGCATCTGGCGGTAATAAGCGCGAGTCACATAACCTTCTATACCCAACAATTGATTACTATGATGGGCGTGCTGTGCCTGTTGTTGCAAACGGTCGAGTGTTAACCGGCAGCTCTGCGTTTTATCGGCTGATTTTTGCCGCAGCACCTCTTTGATATGCCGAATTCTGGCGATAACAAGGGTTTTAGCGATAGTCAGAGCCTTTTCTTCACTAACCGCCCATTGTGCTTTAATAACACTCAGGCGATTTTTTTGCCAGCGTTGACTCAAGGTTGCCCCCAGATAGTCACCTGATGCGGCAATAAAATGTACGGCAACTTCGTGTTGCATGGCGTGTTTCAGCGCCGGTGTGGTGATATGCTGGGTACCAACCAAAGCTAGAGAGTGCAAGGTTGTCCATGGCTGGTGATGGACAAGGCGGTCGGTATCGTAAATTTGCAGATGTCCACGCAGTGAGCTGATTTTTTTAACACTGCCCGAGACGGTCAACACCGTACCCTGCGAAGCAATACCCAAACGCATGGCTTCATCTACTAACAGCGGTTTATCGGCGGTTTTATGGGGGGATTTGCGGTCTTGGTCAGTGACAGCGGTTAATCGTTCTATCGTCTGTTGTTCATCAGCGGCTTGGTATTGCCGACTGAGCGGCAATGGCAAGTGGGTATTTAGGGTTGACGTTACGGTGGCTGACTTTTTCTCATTTTGCTGTGTTGTCGATTGACTCAGTTGATTTTCTGGTTGCTTTTTCGGTTGTTGGGCTGATTGATTTTTGTTATAGTCAAGTTGTTTATTTTGTGGAGTTAGTTGTGCTTCACTTTCCGGCTGACTAAGATCCATATAATTGCCTTGCTGAAAATACAGCCCCAGAAAAACATAGCTGTCATCATCGTCATGGCTGGCGGTTTTTTCTCTTTTCAGCTGTAAATTCAGCTCGGCAAGGGAGCGTGTGGCTTCGCGTTCTGCCTCGTCAAGTTGCTGCGGCTCACGTGCTAAAATTACAAAATCATCAGCATAGGTGACGATTTTCAAGCCCTTGGACTCGACATCCTGAATAAAATCGTCCAGCAATAAATTGGCCAGCATTGGACTAATCGGAGAGCCTTGCGGTAGTCCTTGGTAACGCTCAACATTGCCGATCGGGGTAAAAATCGGTGCTTTGACCCAGGCCATTAGCCGTTCAATCAGCCCATGTTGACGGAACAACGCTCGCAGACGGATTTCAACGTCCTGCCAATCAACTGCCGGGAAAAAATCCTCAACATCGGATTCAAAGACATAACGATAGCCCTGATGATAGTATTGACGGATTTGCCCGGCAGCCGTAAAACGCGAACGGCCGCTGCGATAACCGTGGCTGCTGTGCTGCAGATACTGATGCAGTGCCGGTTGCAGGAGCTTACTAATACAGCTTTGTGCCACTCTGTCGATAAACGAGGGGATACTCAATAAACGCGTTGTGCCGTCCTTTTTAGGAATGGATGTGAGTTCCAGCGGGGAGGCGCGGTCGGATTCGATAATCTCGCTAATCACCCTGATTTGTTTGGCGGTCGGGTGTTGTTGTGTCTGTTTGGCAAGCTGGGCACGATGCTGATAACAACTGCGAATATGGGCATTATCCAGTGCCTGTTGTAAAAAGCTTTCATCCGGTTGCAGCGGCGTCTGCACATCGGGACGCTGCCCGTCCAGTGTTTCCAGCTGATAACGCCCCAAGCCAAAGCCAGTATTCATACCAATGCCGCAATAGCTGCCCAAAATCAGTGCCGTCAAATGGTCGTCAGTCAAGCGTTTATCCGCCGGTAATTGCATCAGCCCCACCGTGCCGTTCAGCGGTTTCCAATAGCCTTTTTTGTTTTTCTTGGCATTGAGATTGGATTTGCGGTAGCCGTCTTTGATAGAAAAAATATGCTGACGAGCAAAATTAATGTCCAACTCGTCCAGAATGACGGTGCAAGTTTTGCCCTGAGCCCGGGCAAGGTTTTGCAAACTGTCGGCACAGGATTTAATCAACGTATTCGCTGTTAGCATCTGTGGATTGCGGCATAATTTTGGCGTGCCGTGTTCATCTTTGCGATAAATACCCAGCGGCGACAGGGTGCGGATAATTAACCCTTTTTCATAAGCGGCAGGCCGCCATAAATCAAGCTCGCACAATAATGTCTGTTCAGTATAAGGGGTTAATACATCGGTATTTTCCCGATAGCGAAAGCGATCGTAAAAACCGACAAAACGCATTTGTTTACCAAACGGGGCGTGCTTGGGGATATTTCTCGGCACGCTGTCAGGCAGTTTTTGCAATTGCTTGAGCAGATGCGTCAGTAGCGGCAAGCCCGATTCATACACCGTCACCCCACAGCGATAGACATCGCCGTTACGATACTGTGTTTGCCCGTCTTCGCAGCTTTCAATCGCCCACTTGCCGTGATAGTCAATTTGATAATTTTGCCCCAATAAATGACGAAAAAAAGCCGCCAGCTGGGCCCGATGAAAAAACGGCAACCGCGTATCCGCCTCAAACATTAAGGCAATCTCAATGCTGTAAAAGGGTAACGCGGATAGTAAATTAGCATTAATGCTCAAATGAATATTCCTCTAAACAATTACTGTGGCGGGATAAACAATTCCTTATCCGATAGCTCTTGGTTAGTCGTGTTTTCTGTATGCCATTCATACAACTTTTCTTCAGCGGCTTCTAAAGTGCCGGATTTGTAGTTGTTAAGCTGTCCTATTGTCATCGGATAATTCAGCATACCTCGAGATAACGGAATAGGTTCGCCAATTTTAAGCAAACGTTCAAATGCCTCATCATCAACATAATCTCCTTTTTGTCTGTCACTTAATATGTCTTTGAGTCTATTGGCTTGTTCATCGTGTAAAGGCGTAACTGCTAACATATCCAATTTCACCGACCCCAATCCCAATGGCTTACCTAAACCCAATTTATGATGGAAATTTTCATCAGGATTAATACTGTATGCTAATAAACGCAGCTCATCTTCATTAAGGTTATGAAAATGAATATCAAATGTTGTGGATTGATTGGCAATAATCGGTTTACAGCGTACTTTAAGTTGAGCATTGTCCCCGTATTGTGTTTCATAGATTGGGTGATCACCTATTTTGCCATTCTGTTGACGCAAATAGTGTTTGCGACCATTGAGTTTATTATCACTAGAAAAATAAAGTTCCGGTGACGGTAATTTGGGCGTGCTTAATGCTTTTAATGTAATCCATCCATTTTGTGGATCAGTACGCTGATTCAGTGTGCTTTCCGAAGTGGCATCAGTAAAACGCAAGCGTGATGCCAGATTTCTTTGATCACCATCTTGTCCTTCTTCAATGATGCCCAGTAATGCTTCGGCGGGTGTCAGGAGTTGTTGAGATTTATCTGTTCCCCACGGCAGGCAATCATCATCTAACCCTTTGTAAGTATTAGGCACATCGTAAAGTTTTCGCCAGATAGCAGAGTAGCTTATTTCTGTTACTTTATTCGCATTTCTCGGAGAAAAATAATAGACGATTTGTCCTTCTTCTAATTTACAGGGATAATCATAAGGACGAGCGACCTCTTTTTTTTCTTTTTTCAATTTATCATTGGCCTCTTTTAACAAGGCGTTGAAATTTTTAATAGCTTTGGGAACAATCGGAATTTTTTGTGCATGCTTTTCCTGTATAACAATATCGCATCGTTTATTTTTACGTTCATTACCGTGTAAATTCATTAAACGCAGACGCCCTGTATCTGTACAGTGAGTCTTCGCACCTTTTTTGTAAATTTTTATTTTGTTTCTAGTATTTGGAATGATTTCAAAGAAAACCTCCTCATTATTAGAATATAGTGTTTTATCTACCTTATCGGTGCGAAGCAGTTCTAAAGGTTTAATATAGGGCTTGCCATTTTCGATTACATAACGTCCCAAATTATGCATAGCCTGTCTTGCAGATTTTCTTTGAGAATAAGTGTTATCTTCCACCACCCGCAACCGCGATTGACTAATGGTTTCCATTACTGAGCCAATCATGCCGCGAAGCGATGAGGCTGGAAATGCCAATTTTCCATTTCGATGATAATGGCGGTACACTTTGGCTTCCGTATCAGTGGTGATCACGCTTTCATCAACACCTGCACCAACAAAAACATCAGTCATGGTGGTTAGGCGACAAGTCAATACCCCGCTATAGCAATCAGGCAAATTAATATCATGGCGGATATTGCCGGTGGGATAGCCTCCCGTTGGATATTTCCGCTCATCCGATGTTTTTATATCGCCAATTTTCACCATGGCATAAGGATTAATAACGGCTTTTAAATCCTTATGTTGGATATTGTCTTCATGAGCTTCCGGCACCGCTTTTTCGGGTAGTGTGTGCTTGGTTAATAATTTTTTATTTGATTTTTCACCAGTTGTTACCTGAACAGATAACAATCCAAATCCACGGGCTTTATCACCGCCTAACCATATACCTGCTTGACTACTAAAGTGATTAATTACTTCAGATAATAAAGTTTCCTGTCCATTACTTAAATTACGTTGTGTGTAAATATCGCAGGTGAATTTCAGCCCTGTTTTTAAGGCTTTAACGCTAAAGACGCTTTTACTGCCCTGCCCTTGGCAAGCCGCACCGGTAATGCGATCGATGGGAACTTGGGTTTGTAAGTGTGCAACCTTATCATTAGTGTCGAGAACGGCATCTCTAAAACGCAAGCAAGACGACTGTTGTTCACCCCCAAAGAGTTGATCAATAAATTTATCAGCTTCGTTAAGTGCTGCATCAATGCTACTTTCACTGTACTCACCATTACCCAATATTTCTGTGGCTTTACGCTTTCGGGCTTCCGCACGAAATGCCCCAGCCAATGTTTTGGCCGGGATAATCACTTTGCCTGCGGTATTGACCGTGTAGTGTTTCTTAGGTGTACCGTCATTCTCAGAAATCAAGTTCAGCTGATTAATGTCGTTAATTAATAGAGGTTGTTTGGTAATTAGCGTTAGTGAATATAACTGTGTAACTTCTTTAGGCGTACAGATTTCCTTCGGTTGAGTTTTTTCATCATCGTGAACAGGGATGACCGTTCCGTTTAAAATGTAGTCTTTTAGGGTATTTGTCTCTTCGCCGTTTGAAATGTAATCTTCAATGCACGTGTATTTAATACAAATATCGCTGAGATATGTTATACCCCACGATTTACTTTTATTGGCGGCAATGGGTAATGCTTCATTATTTTGCCATAAATTCAGTAGTTTCTTTAGCGTCTCTAACTCTTTCTCACTCAGGTAATAGGCCTCTAACTTCAGCTGAAAAACCGAGCCAATGGGGTGTTGCTCAATATGATATAAATGCTGATGATAAGATGTGCCAATGCGGTCATCAATACGCGTATGGGCGGTGATAATAGTTTTGCGTTTATCGTGCCAGCCTTTTTTAACATCGGGCTGAATATCACTTACTTGCCGATAAGCAGGCGAAATCGATAATTTCCCACCTTGTCTGTCGGTGCTTGTTTTTTCTGCTCCGAGTAAAGATTTTTTCTCATCATCATTAAGCAAGTTATCGGCCAAACGACGAATAAAACCATTGATAGTGTTGGCAGGAATATAAAAATCAGTCTCTGAAATATCCTCATTCTTGTCACCGCGATGGGTACATTGGCGATACTCAGCTTGCCCGTTTTTCTTTCTATTGTCTTTGGTGGTATTATCTAGGTTTTGTTGTCGCTCGCCCTCAATTTCTTTCGGTGCTTCCATACCACCAACATGTAACTCAGATAGGCAATGAATATTGGCAGTGACGCTGACTTTGTAATAGGTGATTGCTTTGCTCATGGTTCTACTCTCCTGTCATTTTGATGATTACTTGCCCATAGCCATTGGCACGCGTCCAAGGGGTTCTAAGTTTTTTATTTTCTTCAGTTTCTTTCTTTTCAGCTGCTATTTCTAACTCATCTTTTAACCAAGGGTTACTAAATTGCTCTTCATTGCGGTCACTCAATTGTGGAAGACCTAGGTGGCGCCATTGCTTTACTATTTCTTCAATGTCTCCTTTATCTTTGTTATCGAATGAAAAAACAAAAATACTCCCCTCTCGGCTCATGATCTCAGGTTGATACTCTTTACCATGATTATAGAAGTGTCTAGCCCAGACTGTGCCTCCTTGGAAAAACTGTTGCGAAAAGTGTTTTTCTAGTTTTAAATTGAATAGGTTAGTTTCACCCATTTTGTTTTTGAGTCCTAACTCATTCGCAGTTTCCTGGATTAATTCGTTAAAACCGGTTTCGTAACAATCTGATAGCCATTCGTAGGGTGGTTTATCTGTATTTCTCTCTCGTAGCAAGTTTTTTATCCTTTCGATGAGTTTTTTTGATTTTTTCGTATCATCAGAATATTGATTGTTTTTCTTCGCATTTTTTAGGGCATCATCTAATATTTTATGGCTGAATAACCGTGCCGGTGTTTGCAAGCATACCACCAGTAATTCTTGATTTTGTTTTTTGATAGAAAACTCGGGGATCTTTTCATAATCGTAACTTTTAACCTTTAAGCCTGAAACCTTTGCTGGTGTTGCCTTTCTTCCCAAACGCGATAAACCGTGATCTCGTAATAGTTCTTGTAATGCGTTTATTGCTGTCTTATCGGTTTCCGTTAAATCTTTGGCAAAATGAATATTAAACAGCCAATAAACATTGTCGTTAGGGGCATTTCTTCTAAAAACAAATGCTCCTCCTCACTAGCATGAATTTCTTTATCATGTTTATGTCTGACCCTGAGCATTTTAGGGACGTCAGCCCAACCGCATTCTTCGCGTATTTCTTCGTGCTGACTGTCTTTCCAGTCGGGCCTAAAAATAGGTATATCATCACTATCATCAAACAGATAATTTTTTAGGCCATCATTGCCTTGTGTAAAACCAAGGCTTAGCGGAGGAATGACAGGGCGATCAAGCTTCTCGCGCAGGCTCCCCTTGTCAGCTGACCAGCGAGGAAGTGCATGGGTGACTGTGGCTTTATCTAGGAGTGCTTCAATGGCGGTTCGTTCATTTCCATTGGCTAGTTGAGAGAGATTAATTAATGCGGCTTTTAATGCCGCCCCGGGAATATAAGATTCAGTAGCTACCGTATCTTTCTGGTTGCGATGGGGTTTAATAAAACACATATCCCACAGGGGCTGTAAAGCAATGCCAAGTATTTTGCTACCACCCATGTCTTTTGGCTTAACATCTGATGGCATGGTCATCTGATCTGCCTCAACGCTTACACCAGTCAAACGCCCAAAGCCAATGCGCTTATTACTGCCCAAGGCGGGAATTAATGATAAGGCATTTTCCAATCGCTCTTCGATATTTTGAACCAAGTCTTTTTCATTAATACCGCTAAGGTAAATATTTCCCGTAAACTCCAGCATATTATCTGAATTGTTTGATACCACAACCTCTTCAAAAACCAAACTACCGGTATCAACAACGCCGGTATCTTTATCTAGGCTAATGCGTTGCTTCACCTTGAATTTAAAGTCTTTTTCACAAACCCAGTTTGGAGAAAAGTGCAGATGAGAACGCCTCTTATTATTGACATAGTCTATTTTGGTTTCTAATAGTTCTGAGTCTGAGCCATCGTCTTCCTCTTTAGGTGACTTAAGCAGTAGCTCTAATTCACTAATCTTGGCTCGGTCAAGGACTTCGTTCAAATGCCCTTTTACTAAGCTACCAGGAATAACAGGACATAAACGCCCGGCATTCTTACTATAAGCTAACAACGGCTGTGCATCCAAACCGACTTTTATCGCTACTGTGGCTTTGGTTAAAAACGGGGCTTTGATGATGAGAGTGACGGTATAGCTTTTCATGCGGTTTCCCTCGTACTTGTTTTTTTATCGGCATTTGTTTCTTTTTTAGGTTTATCTTCAATGCCAATATGGTGTAAATAATCCAAATATTCGATAAATAATATCAAGGGTTGTAGGGTGTGATTGAGTTTTAAATAACATTCATATTTTTTAAATCCATCTTGATTATTTTCGTCATATTGTGGTGGCAATTGTGAATATTCAATATTGAGTATATTGAGATATTTTTCACTCAGTGCTTTAAAGCGCTTTGCTGCAGAGCTTATCGCTTCAATTTTTTTATCACTGTCAACTTCTTTATCTTGTTGACTGTTATCACTATCATTTAGAATACTAATAAAATTATTGTAGATTCTGATTTCCTGTGTTTTATTACGATTTTTACATTGCTTATCCATATCAATTAACAATCGGCGTAAGCGCGAGATATTGAGTTGAGATTTTAGTGAATCTTGTGTGTTGTGATTTTCATCGTCATCTGCTTGATATTCAAATGGTTGATACTCAAAGGGCAACCATGCCTTGCCTAGATTACCGTAGTGTTTTTGCCAATAGTCTGGTAAAGACTCAGTCAAATATTCTTCTGACTCCAATAAGATGATATTGTAAAGGTTGCGCTTACGAGAAAAACACTTGGCGACCTCAGCAGTTTCAATAGCGATGTTTTTCACTCGATCAATACGGGTTTTATGCGAACAGATCACCATACCACCGGCATGGGTAAGTGTCCTGCCGTTAGGTTTTAAGCCCTGTTGTGTTTCATAAAACAGATTAAGCACCTGAAAAGCCGCCCACGCAGGCACAACCAATAAGAGTTCATCACCACCCCATTGGAGGATTTCCAACTTAATGCGTTTTTTTTGAGCGTTATCATCGTAATCGTACATTGAGGGTAGTTTGTCATCGATGATATCCACAATGAGTTTTTCAAGGAATTTGGCATGATACTCGCGAATTGCTTTATCAAATATTTTAAATGCTTTGATCGTTAATTCATTTTTAATTTTGGAAAAACCGTTGCCATCAAAATACAGCACTGCCATCTTGGCCTTGGTATTATCAATTAGGCCAGATAATTCACCTTGGCTTTTGGGGAGTGCGCTTAGCTGTTCAAAATCATTAGTAAAAGCGATAATTTCTTTCTTTTCGTCGGTTAATTCTCCTTTACCATGACGGTCTATTTCACTGATAACAAAATCATGCTTTGCATTTTTACCATATGTAAAAAATGCTTTGGATATCGTGCTCACCTTATAAGTTTTTTTATTTTTATCTACAGTGGTATCGGCAGGCAGAACCCCATCATCTGTGCAAATATCCTTGGCCTTTAACTGATAAAGTTGTTCAATCGGATAACTGGGATAATTCATCAGCTGTTGCAGGTGGATATCGCGAGTGATACTATCCAGTGCTTTTTTAAAACCGTCTTTATCATCACTTTCTAATTTGGCATAGCTAACCAATAACCCCAAATAAGGGGCGAGTGACGGTATGGTCGGTTTATCATTGCCCTCTTTTTTATCTTTTTTATTATCTGCAAAGGGGTAAACGACCAAAAAATAGGCAATTTTTTCTTTTAATGTTTGAATAAATTTTTTACCATACTGATTTAGTCGAAAAATACCAACCGAACCACCAACACTGATAGTTTCTATTGTGACTTGTTCTTTTTCTAAGTAATCGGCTAGCTGTTTTTCAACCTCGAACATAATATTGCGATATGCCAGTGTCACCCCGCGGCGCACACT
>PDWJ01005032.1_pt1 | contig 11147 bp, 4 predicted proteins | sample 1430881 | NCBI WGS metagenome assembly PDWJ01 (sample SAMN01162460, study PRJNA174530) | Oral metagenome, whole genome shotgun sequencing project. | biome: Marine environment; feature: Marine mammal; material: Swab sample of the gingival sulcus; isolation source: swab sample of gingival sulcus... | reverse complement strand
TAACTACTTTGGTAAGCTAGCCGGAATAGCATCGGGAGGAGCAACAGCAATGGATACCACATTACCTATTATTACTCAATATTCGGGAAAAGAATGGGCGGTAATTTCTATCTTTAGCGGAGTGGTACTGACCATTGTCGTTCCTTTCTTAGTGCCGTTTATTTTGCAAGTATTGTAATATATTAAATAAAAGAAGAATTCTGGGAAGAGAAATAAAAAAGAAATCGTCTGAAAGTTTTTTTCAGACGATTTCTTTTTTACTTATTCAGAGAAGCTCCCTTTATGATCCTAAGGGTGCTCCATTTGCTTCAATGGGCCAACCTGGATTTTGATAAATCACTGAACTTGCTGCATTTCCATCAGGACTTGTAATTAAGAAATGTTCAAAAGCAATAGGACTTAGGTAGTGTGCCTCTATCCAGTTGTATCCATTATAAAACTTGTTGTTTGCTTGAACAATCTGGTAAGGTCTTAAATACATACTATTTGCCTTTGGCGAAATATTTGGATCTGCCTTCGGTTCTGCTCTAAGAGTAGATTCACCTTCAGTATTTTTGTATTCGTCAAAAATAGTAGGTGCCCAAACCTTGAATCCTTCTATTTGATAGTTGGAGATTTGGTCTAAAGCTCTCCATCTCTTCAAGTCAAAATAACGCATTCCCTCTGCCATCAATTCACAACGTCTTTCTCTTCGAATATTGTAAAGCATTGGATCAATTAATTTGCCTCCTGAATATTTTGCCCAATCGTTTTCTTTTGATAAATCTGTAGCATCAACAGTTATGTTAATATCTTCAGGAAGTTCAGCTCTTCTTCTTAACTGTTTCCAGTAATTCATAGCAGAACCATCCAAACTTCCATTTTTTTCATAACATGCTTCTATATAGTTTAGATATGCTTCAGTTGCTCTGAACACAATACTTCCAATCACTGAATTGTGATGTCCTCCATAATTATCGTACTCATGTCCATTAGCCCCTTTCTTAATCATATATCCAGTTACGGATCTGTTTTCTCTCTTTTCTGTAAGAGGTGGCATTTCTACTATATATTCTTTATCACCTTTCTTTGCCAAAATATCACCCGGTATTTGCATAAATAATTGTAAACGAGCATCTCTATCTTCTCTTACAGTTGCTAAAGTATTGTCCCCTTTGTAAGCGGATCCCGTTGCATAGATAGGCAGCCCATTCTTCATTAAAAACGTTTCTACAAAACCTTTGGTATATCCGGTATTTGCTCCTCCTCTATAATAAGAAAGAACATTATGAGAAACTTCTTTTTCTTTGTTGTAGGCTCTCCATAATAGAATTTCACTATAAGGAGCCATATCTATGGCACCAAACATTGCAAAGTAAGGATTGTCAAATGAGGCTGTACCGATCAAGTTTCCATTACTTTGCACCAAAGCTACCTTGTCTGCAACAGATTTTGATGCCTCCATAGCCTGAGTTAGGAAGAATGTTATCTCAGCGTCAATGTCTATAGAAAAACCAGATAAATATTCTTTGCCTGCTCCCGGCCAACCCTGACCTCCTGGAACTCTTGCAGTCCCCTTATGATATTTGAGCCAAGTGGCTTCATGTAATGCCACCCGAGATTTGAATAATTCAGCAACTTCTTTGCTCAATCGATTTTTATTTGCAACAGGACTAGATTGCATCAATTTTATCGCTTCATCTAAATCTTCCAAAATAAAACGAGCAACTTCGTTTCTAGGACGACGCTTGGATGCTTCTATTAACTCTTCTTTTTTATCAGGCAAAGTAGTTTTGATGATGGGAAAATCTCCTAAGGCTTGCAGCTTATTAAAGTACTCATAAGCACGAAGGAAATAAACCTCACCAATATAATGATTGATATTGGCTTCACTTCCTGAAATTGCTCCACTTTCTTTTAAAGGCAACACTTTATCAAAAAAGTAATTGATTTTGCGTATTCTTTCAAAGCTCCAATCACCTCCACTAGTCCCTACTTTCCATTCTCCCGGTACCCATCGGTTATTTGCACCTGAAGAGGCTTGGTTATCTGTATTATTGTCATAAGTAAAAGTTCCCAAATTATAGGATTGATTACCATGGTTAGGGAAATGATACAATGATATACTATATGTTGCCAAATCGCTCTCTTGACGGAAATAAACCTCCGGAGTTACATCAGAAAGAGGTTCTCTGTCTAAAAAGTCATCACAAGCAATAAAGCTTATTGCCAATAATAACAGTATGGTTTTTATATTTATATTTTTCATTTTTTGTATTTTTAGAAGGTTACACTTAAGCCTATCGATACCGTTTTTGATAATGGATAAATTTTACCATTTCCGTACCAACTTTGTTTGTCTGTTGTTTCTGGATCAAATATTTCACTCAACTTTGTCCAAGTGCAAATATTCTCAGCAGAGATATAAGCTCTTAACTTATTTACTCCGATTTTTTCTGTGATATCAAGAGGAAGCGTATAGCCCAGTTGGATATTTTTAAGTCTTATGTACGACGCATCTTGTAACCAACGAGTTTGCGTTTGGTAGTTTTTCCACCCACCAAACAGAGGTCTTGGATAATATGAATTTACATTAGGTCCTAGAGGACTTTTAGTATCTTCTGGACGGAAATAATCCAAATGTTCCTCATAGGCTGTTGATGCCCATTGATTCCCTGAAGTTCCTACAAATTTTGGATCATAGCCAAAAGAGAGATCTCGTTTGCCTGTTCCTTGGAAGAAAGCACTAAAATCAAATCCTTTATATTGACAGTCCAAACTAATTCCAAAATTATAACGAGGAGTGCTATTCCCAATGATAGTCAAGTCGCCGTGTTCATCTTTTGTATAAGCACCCGCACTTACTTTACCATCACCATTTAGATCTTTGTACATTACATCACCGGCAGCCCAATTTCCTCCAAAAGAAGGTTGATTATTTTTCAAATGTTCTGTCATTTCGGCATCAGTCTTGGCAATACCTACAGAAGTGTATCCCCAAATCTCTCCTAGTTTTCTTCCGGAGTAATAATTTTTAAGAGTACCTGTTTCGTTAGGATATTTAGCAACCGTCTGTTTGCTGTCTGTTAATATTGCTCTAACACCGTATGTAAAGTCATCCCCGATACGGTCTCTCCAGCTTACTTCCAACTCAAAACCTTTAGATTCCATATCCGTATTGTTGATTTTAGGTACACCGGTACCAAGTGTTGCAGGAAGTTCTGGTGCAGGTCCCACCATATCATAAGTGGTACGTTTGAAGTAATCAAATACAAGCCCCAATCTGTTGTTTAGCATATTCAAGTCCAAACCAATATTCCAAGATTTTACACGTTCCCAAGTTAACAGAGTACTTACAAGTCCGGGCATTCCGGATGTATTTGTTTTAGTTCCATTAATTAACCAGGCACCATTAGCAACACCAAGTGGCATTTTAGAATAGAAAGGATACCAATTAGATGTATTTTGATTTCCCAAAACACCATAAGAAGCTCTTAGCTTTAAAGTATTAATTTTTTCTGCAAAACCACCTAATTCTTCCCAATAATTTTCTTTAGTAATGTTGTATCCTACAGAAGCTGAAGGGAAGAAGTTCCATCGCTTATCTCTTAAGAATCTACTAGTTCCGTCATAACGTCCGTTTAACTCTAACAAGTAGATACCTTTGTAATTATAGTTGATACGTCCGAAGAAACCTGCTGTAGCCCAATGTTGGAAATCACCACCAACGTGATCTTCTTCGCCATAGGTGGTATTTATTGTGGTTACTTCCGGCGTATACAAATCCTGTCTTGAAGCATAAAATGATCTACCTTTATTCAATTCAGACTGAAACCCCGCCATTACCTTAAAGTTATGAGCATCTTTGAGGGAAAAAGAATAGTCTGAGTAGATATTAGGACTGAAGAAGTTTGTTTTAGAGGCTTTTTCTGTAACTTTACCATTCTGACCACCCCAGAATACATAAAAATTACCTTTTTCTCTTTCTCCTGCCTGTCCGTATTTATATACAGGCAACTCTACATTATGGTCAAAATTGTCTTTTGTCGTATAGTTCAGCTGAATATGTGTATTCCAGTTTTTTATTGGTGTAAATACAAACTCTAATTGTTGCACAAATGCATCTGCTTCTGATTTGCTTCGACCCCCATTTTCAAGATTCTCCACATAATTTTCCCAAAAATAATTACCGTTAGGATCTTTTAATGGAAGGGTAGGCCATGCTCGAGCAATTTGGTGGTACAACAATGGAATCATCGCAGTTGGTTTTGAATATTTTACACGAGTAAATCTACCTCCATAAGTCATTCTTAAATAAGGTAGTATTTGTGATGATATTCTTGCATTAATACTATAGCGATCTCTTTCATCAGTATTATAACGCATAAGCCCCTCTTGAGTAAGCCCGTTGGCAGAGAAAAAGTAATTTGTTCTACTGTTTCCTCCTCGTACGCTGATGTTATTCTCCCAAGAAGGAGCATTGGTCTGATAGATTTCCTTAAACCAATTAATATCTGCCCAACTTTGATTATAAGCCAACCATTTGCTTACAGCAGGATTCCATTCGGTAGCATCTGCTAAGGTTCCTTGTTTGTGTTGTATGATTTTTTCAATGGTCTCTTTTGAGAAAATAGCTCCTCTACCACTATTAAAGGCTGCATCGTTACGGTAGTACGCAAACCTCTCAGAATCTAGCATCTTAGGTTCTAGTAGCGGACTGCTTAAACGGTAGTTTGTACTGTAATTGATAACGATATTCCCTTCTTTTCCTTTTTTTGTGGTTACTAAAATCACCCCAAAGGCGGCTCTAGAACCATAAATAGAACTTGATGCCGCATCTTTCAATACTGAGATGTTTTCAATATCTTGTGGGTTGAGTGAATTCAAATCACCTTCAACACCATCAATAAGTATAAGAGGAGATGCTTTTGAACCGTCTCCGATAGTTCCGGCTCCACGAATATTGATGTTCATACCATTACTAAGTTCTCCTCCACTAGTCCCAACGGAGAAGTTCATACCTGCTACAGCACCTTGCAGAGCCTGAGTTACATTGTTTACAGGCCTGTTTTCCAGAACCTTAGCATCCACTGTTGCTACTGCTCCGGTAAGGTTTTCTTTCTTCTGCTTACCGAAACCTACCACTACAACCTCTTCCAGCATTTGGGAATCATCTTTCATGGTAACCTGCTTAGCCTCTTTTGCTGCTAATTCAACAGTTTTCATACCGATGGAAGAAAACTCCAGTATAGAATTTCCACTAGGAACGGTAAGTGTCCAATTTCCATCAATGTCCGTAGCCGTTCCGTTTGAAGGATTGGCTTTTTCGACAACGTTTACTCCCGGTAATCCCAGACCATCAGGTCCTATTACCTTTCCCTTGACAGTTACCTGTGCCATAGCCACAAAGCCCAAAAGCAAACAAGTAACAAAAGTTAAAATTCGTTTGTACATAGTTAATTGTTTTATTAATAATGGTTACCAAATAGTCTCAAGGAAGCAAATATAGCAAGTTTTTTCTATTTAGCAAACGTTTGTTTGAAAAACAAATATGTAATAAAATTAATACCTTTATGTCATTAGTATTCTAAAAATTGTATGAAATAAAATGCTTCAGAGAAATTATTTCTCTGAAGCATTAAAAACAAGTATTTAAAAAACTAATTGTTCTTAGTTCTTTTTTGCCCACCAAAGTGGAGTGAATACAGAATTTTCACCTCCTAACAATTCCAAAGATTTCTGATATCCCTCCGGATTACTATTCTCAAAAGATGATGGATACTTTACTCTTTGAGGGAAGAAATTGTACGTCTGAGAATTTTTTGAATTAGCTTTGGTCAACCAAGGCATTTTAGTGAATGGTTTTTCAACAGCCATATTTTCAAAGAATGGCAAGCCAAGTCTTCTATGGTCGTTCCAAACCTCCAATGGTAACCAAGGCATCTGTGCAATGTACTTTTGCGTAATAATCTTTGCCAATTTGTCATTAAGAGCCTTGCCATAGAAAGTTTCTGATGCCACAGGGTATTTGTAGTTGTACTTCTTAGCTTGATTTGTATAACCATCAACAATATCCATTTCTACCGAAGCAGGAGGTTCTGCAGTATGATCCCAATTTACCGATGTTCCTACTCTGTTATAACTATTAGAAGAAAGATAAGTTGAGAGTGTAGATTCATCAACTTCATTGTAAACAAAACTTGCTTTGATACCCTTTTCGTAAGCTTCTTTTGCACCTATAGGTACGCTCCAGCCTTTCACGGCGGCCTCAGCTAAAAGGAAATAACTTTCCCAATCTCCAAAAAACACTCTATAATTACTGCTTTCGCGAAATTTCTTCTGTAAAACCGGTGTGTTTTTGTAGAATTTTGCCAATACGCCATTTGCAGAACCGGCATCCCCCCAATTACCACTATTAAAGCCGTTTACAGTATACTTTACCTTTACAGAATCCACTTTTGTAGGTTCCTGTCCTTCAGGTACTTTTTCGCCTACTTTATATAAGTAAGCAGTTGTAAGAGCTTTCTCAGGGTCTTTGCCGTCATTATATCTGTGTCCCTCGTCCAATGGTAACGAGTAGATAGCAAAGAAACGTGGGTCGATAGTATTTGGAATACCATCCATAAAGAACCCTGTATATGGGTCATTGGTGTAAGTTGGCCAATGGTCTTTGAAACGTTTTCCTAAATAATTTTCTGCTTTAATGAAAGGTTGGTATTTCGCATCAGTAAGAATGTCAGCAGACTTCACATCACCTAATCCCACTACTATGTTTGCAAAAGAAGACCCCATTGCAAGAGCATTCCAACCACGAGACATTACCCCTGCCAAGGCATTCCAACCGTCATTTTCTTGTATTCTGAAAACGTCGGCGGTAGCATCAATAAAATTGTTTTTAGCTGCATCTTCAAACTCGCTTTTAGCTTTCTCTGTATCCACCTCAGACAAACGCATAGCTAAACGCATACGCATAGAATTTGCATATTTTACCCATTTTGAAAAATCAAAATCGTAGGCACGGTCAAATTTCTTTTCATCGTCATTAGGTTTTACATTAACATCAATCTTAGCCTGCGCATCCTTCAACTCCTCAAGCATATAGTAATACACGTCTTTCACGCTTGAGTAAGTTGGCGTTTTAGATTGAAAAGCATCTAAGGGGGCAGGACCATAGTTATCCGTAAATTCACTTAAAAGATAGACATACCAAATACGAGCAACCTCTCTGATATTCTTCGTCATCTCGATATCATGCTTTGAATTCAACGCATTTTCATTGACTTGCTTATCTGCCAAATCAATAAGTTGTTTCGCAGACTTCATCCAGTTAGAAAGATCTCTATTGATGTAGTCGTGGTTAAACCCATCGTTGCTTTCTCCTGCTGAGAGGTAACCAAAATATTGCATTCTTGCTGCATCCATCCAGTAATACACAAAGATACGCTCTGCAATATGTGGATCCATCTGTGCGTCAGTGATTGATTTATTCAGCATCCACATAACGTTAATGGATTCTTCGCTGGTAGCATTTGGGTCTTTATTGATATCATCAAAATCTTCCGTACAAGCATTAACCCACGCAAGAGCCCCAATTATCAGTATATATTTTATTATTTTCTTCATTTTTCTATTTTTTTAAAAACCAATTGTTACATTAAACAAATAAGTACGAGATGTTGGTGGTGCATATGCCTCAAAACCAATAGCATTTGTACTTGTTGCAAACACAGACTCAGGATCAACTCCGTTTAAGTGACTTGAAATCATTAAAACGTTGTTGCAAGAGAAACCTAATTTTAGTTTCTGGAATGGTGTCTTGTGGAGCATTGCCTTTGGGAAAGTGTAGCTAAGTTGAACATTTCTCAGACGCACGTTGGTAGCATCATAGATGTTTGCTTCTGTAATGCCCAAGTTGCCCGTGGCGCTTGTCACTCTACCCCAGTAATCTTGAGGTTTTACTTTTACCTCGTTTTGTTTGAAACCGCCTTTCCCGTCTGCTACAACACCATTTACCAAAAACTCATCACGCTTTCCACCCGGTGCAGTAACTGCAGCCGCTCCGGCAGCTTGTAAATTATGATTTGTTCCTGAGAAAATATCTCCACCTATTCTTGCGTCAATCAAGAAACTTAATCCAAAGCCTTTGTATTTGAACGAGTTCGTCAATCCAAACAACATATCAGCTTGTTGACTTCCAACTTTTTTCACTTCGTTGTCCCCAACAGGAAGACCGTTTTCATCAACGATGATTTTTCCGAAGAAAGGACTCTTCTTGTCATTTACACGCTTGAATGTAGTTCCGTAAATCTCTCCATAAGCGCCGCCTACTGTTGCATAAATGTGCATATTGTCATATCCTCCAAGGTCATAACGTTTTACCCCCTCTGTCAAATCTTTGATTGTATTGTCATTCTTAGAGAAGTTTGCTTGTATATTCCAACTAAAGTCATTGTTTTGGATAGGATATCCGTTAATCATCAACTCAAAGCCTTGGTTTTGAATGTCACCGGCGTTGATTTTTTTCGCTGTATATCCACTCATTCCATCCACGGGTAGGTTTAATAATTGATGTGTTGCGTTTGATTTATACCAAGCAAAATCTAATGCTAAACGACTCTCGAAGAAACGTAACTCTGTACCAACCTCCCAAGAGGTAATTAATTCATTTTGTACAGTTGAGTCATAGAATGTTTTATTTGTTCCCGCAACGAAGTTTCCGGTTGGGTCTTTGCCAATCCAGTAGGTGTTGTAGAGTTGATAAGCATCAAGGTCGTTTCCTACTTGTGCCCAAGAAGCTCTTACTTTTGCATAATCAAACCACTCCGGCATCTCCATTCCCTCTTCTTTTATCATATCGCTGATTACCCAAGAAGTACTCAATGATGGATAGAAGAATGAGCGGTTTTCAGGCGCCAAGGTAGATGACCAGTCGTTTCTGAAAGTTGCGTCTAAAAAGAAATATCCGTTATAACTCAACTGTGCTGTTCCGTACAGTGAATTTATTTTCTTCTCTGAATATTTACGGCTTGCGTTTACTTTGTTTTTTGAGTTGCCAAATGTAAATAAGTTTGTAACGGCCAATTCATCAGGTCCTGCGTGTACGCCTGTATGCTTACGGTGCATCATATTTCCTCCGAAAGAAGCTGACGCTCCCCACTTGCCCCAGAGATTATTTTTCTGTGCGGTAACCAAGAAACTATAATTATTTTCAAAGAATTTTTCTTCTCCAAAACTATAGCGTCCGGTTTTTGTAAGTGGGTTTTTCCCGTACATCTTGTTTTCAAACTCAGTAAAATACATATCTGTACCTGCTTTTACTTCAGCATTTAACCAGTCTGTAAATTGATATTTTAGCGACCCGTAAACGATGAAACGCTCACGCTTATCATTACTCAATTTGTAATCTCTCATCCAATAAGGGTTTAAGCTAGAATCTTTATTAATTCTCCACCAAACCATTTCACCATTTTCATCAAGAGGATTGCTAAAATCTGTAATATCCATAGAACGAGGCAAACTGTACATCGTTAAAAATGGATTCGACTTATTTTTTCCACTAATTGGTCGGTTATCAGCTTCAGATTTTATATATTGAATTTTAGTGTCTAATGTCCACCGATCATCCTTTCCAAATTTGCTAACAGCTCTTGTCGTAAGGTTTGTTCTGCTAAAGTCAGCTCCGGGAATTTTACTCTTGTCATCTAAGCGACTCAAAGAGGTGTATACAGATACATTGTCGATTTGCTGTGAAAAAGCAATATTTTCTGTAAGGTTGACACCCGGTTTGTCAAAGTAATTGTTAATATTATCGTATGATTTCATACGCACTTTTTGCTTGTTCCAATTCTCGTACTCTTGACCTGTAATTTTTGGACCCCAACTTGAGCCTGAGTCTGAATTATACACGCCGTTTGATCCTTGTCCAAAAGAACTTTGCAATTCTGGGTGCATAAATATTTTTTCGAAAGAAACAGAAGAAGAAATGGTAACTCCTAAACCCTCGTTTTTCCTTCCGCTTTTGGTAGTGATGAGGATAACGCCGTTACCAGCACGTGAACCATATAGTGCAGCTGCAGAGGCTCCCTTTAGTATGGACATACTTTTAATATCTTCCGGATTAATGTCTGAAAGCCCATTCCCCATATCGGCAGATGGGTTCCAATAGTCGTTGTTGTCTGCACCGGTAAAGTTATCCATTGGCACACCGTCCACAACAATAAGTGGTTGGTTCAAGTTGGTTACAGAATTGTTACCTCTGATAACAATTTTAGATGAGGCTGCAGGTCCATTACTTGATTTGATAACCTGTAATCCTGACACTTTCCCTGAGAGCGAGTTGGCTACATTATTTTCTCGTGCAGCAATAATGTCTTCGCCTTTAACCTCTTGGATTGCATAACCCAAAGCTTTTTTGTCTCTCTTGATACCCAAAGCTGTTACTACTACTTCATCCAACATTTGGGAGTCATCTTCCATTGTAACCTCCTTAGCGCCTTTGGCTGCTAATTCGACAGTCTTCATTCCGATAGAAGAAAATTCCAATATAGAATTTCCGTTAGGAACGGTAAGTGTCCAATTTCCATCAATGTCAGTAGCCGTTCCGTTTGCAGGATTGGCTTTTTCCACAACGTTTACTCCGGGTAATCCGAGACCATCAGGTCCAATTACCTTTCCTTTGATGGTTACCTGTGCCATAGCTAAAAAGCTAAAGAGCAAACAAGTAACAAAAGTTAAAATTCGTTTGTACATAGTTAATTGTTTTTATTAGTACTAATTAAATAATAGTCTTAAACACGCAAATATAACATGTTTTCTTTGTTTGGCAAACGTTTGCCGTAATAAGATTTCTACAAATAAAAAAGACGATAATAATATCGTCTTTTCTACTTCTTTGTAAGAATTAATTTTCCTTTTTTGTTTTTGTCTTTCTTCGTACCGTGCGTCTCTTTTTCTTAGTTGCAGCTTCCAAGTCTTGCAACTCTCTGGTATTATCATCATCATTGATGTACTTATCTATCAAGATACGTCCACAGTGTTCACAGACTATAATCTTCTTTCTTGCACGAATGTCTAATTGGCGCTGAGGTGGAATTTTATTAAAACATCCTCCACAAGCATCACGGTTTACAGTTACAACAGCCAAACCATTTCTGGCATTGGTGCGAATA
>PDWJ01005031.1_pt1 | contig 11147 bp, 7 predicted proteins | sample 1430881 | NCBI WGS metagenome assembly PDWJ01 (sample SAMN01162460, study PRJNA174530) | Oral metagenome, whole genome shotgun sequencing project. | biome: Marine environment; feature: Marine mammal; material: Swab sample of the gingival sulcus; isolation source: swab sample of gingival sulcus... | reverse complement strand
GTAGTTGAAATTGCTAAAAATGTAAAACCATCAGAGCGTGGAGAGTTGGAAATTACGTCAATTCAGCAAGAATATTTAAAGCGAAAGTCATTAAAAGTTGAGTTAATGGGACGTGGTTTTGCGTGGCTTGATACAGGAACTCAGGATTCACTAATGGAGGCGGGGCAGTTTATTGAAACCATTGAAAAACGTCAAGGTTTAAAAGTAGCGTGTTTGGAAGAAATCGCCTTGTATATGGGGTATATTGATAAAAACCAAGTCAGAAAACTTGCCGAACCATTGATAAAAAGTAATTATGGACAGTATTTATTGGATTTGATAAAATAATTAATAGAAATGAAATTCATAAAAACAAAAATAGAGGGTGTTATCATTATAGAACCAAAGGTATTTGGTGATGAAAGAGGTTATTTTTTTGAATCATTCAATCAAAAGGAATTTGAGGATAATATCGGAAAAATAAATTTTATTCAAGATAACGAATCAAAATCACAAAAAGGAGTTTTACGTGGATTACATTTTCAAAAAACACCATTTGAACAAGCGAAGTTAGTCCGTTGTATTAAAGGAAAAGTTTTAGATGCAGCAGTTGATATTCGTAAAAACTCTAAAACTTACGGACAATATATCGCAGTAGAATTATCGGAAGAAAATAAAAAACAATTATTTATTCCAAGAGGTTTCGCTCACGGATTTGTAGTGCTTTCAGAAGATGCAATTTTTACCTATAAAGTTGATAATATATACAAGCCAGATTATGAAAGTGGAATAATTTGGAATGATAAAGACTTAAATATTGATTGGCAATTAAATGAAAATGAGGTAGTTTTATCGGAAAAAGACAAAAAATTACCTACTTTTGAAGAATTGAAAATATAAAATTCCTACCAAAGTTTATACAAATAAAAAAGGTTGTCTAAAAAGACAACCTTTTATAATTTATAAAATTAACAATTATTTTTTGTTAAACTTATCTAAGATTTTTTTCATTTGTTCACCTGCTGCTTCACGTCCTCCTAAACCGAAAGATAAAACAACTGTTAAAGCAACTGTTCCTAATGTAATTCCAAATGCCATATTTACAATGTTTTCAGCAATACCCATTCTTGTTAAACCAATTGCTAAAAATACAGCTAAAATAGCCACACGAATAACATTTGCAACAAATGGATTTTCACCATTTTTATCGAAGTTTTTCGCTGCGATAGTTGCAATCCAATTTCCGATAGCTAAAATTACTAATCCGAATAAAATGTTTCCTCCTAAGTCAACAATTGTATTCATTATTTCAGATAATTGAGTAAATTCTAACTTGTCTAATGCAGTCATTAATCCGAATAAAATAATAAACGCATAAACAATATTACAGATTAATTTTTCAATGTTACCTCCAACAATTGAAGTTAATCCTGCTTTTCCTAAAACCTCGTTTAAGTTAAGAGCGTCTAATAATCCTTTTAATAAACCTGATAAGAATTTACCTCCAACTACTGCTACAATCATAATAACTGACGCCAATAATACTTTTGGGATAGCAGCCATAAAACTTTGTAACATATCAGTTGCTGGCTCAGTAATTACGTTCATATTCAAGAATTGTAATGCTTGAATTAATAATGGAATAAAGATAATGATAAATACTACTTTCTTCAAAATATTTACTAAATCAATATTTTCAGGTAAATGCAATTTTGGTGCAAATTTTTTGATAGTATCACCTGATAAGCCAACTAATTCTGAAACGATAGTTGCTAACATATAACCTACATATCCTACAATTCCTGCTTTAATAAGGTTGTCAAGAGACCCTGTAAATTCATTTAATAAATTTTTAACAGGCTCTAAAACTGATGTCATACCTAATTTTTCTAAGGCTAACATAAACACGAAAATCATTACCATAAAGTAAATGAACTTCGCTATCACATCACCAATATTAACTTTGCTTTTCAACGCCTTGTCAATACCTGAACGTTCAAATAATCCTTTTACTAATTTTTTAATTAGTTTTGCAACAAACCACCCAATAATAATGATGATAATTGCTGTAATAGGTGCTCCAAAAGCTCCTGTAACACTGTTGAACACTTGTAAAATTTGTTCCATAATTCTAATATTTAATTGATTTTAATTTGTTATATATCCTTTTGATACAAAATTTCTACAAAGGTCACAATTTTATTTGTATTTTCCAACATAATTTAAAATTATTTCAAATAATTAAAACACGTTATGTTTTATATTTTTCAATATCGATATTTTTTATTACTTTTGTGACAATTATGGGGTGATTTCTCTCCTTTGATAATTTAAAAAGTAGGAATTTTTATTTATAAATTTTTTAAAAAAATATACAATGTCAGAAAAATTAACATCAAAACAAGCTATTGAATTAGAGGACAAATACGGAGCTCACAATTATCACCCGCTTCCAGTGGTTTTAAGCAAAGGGGAAGGTGTTTATGTTTGGGACGTAGAAGGAAAGCGTTATTACGATTTTTTATCTGCTTATTCGGCTGTAAATCAAGGTCATTGTCACCCGAAAATTGTTGGTGCGATGGTAAATCAAGCTCAAACATTAACTTTAACATCTCGTGCTTTTTATAACGATATGTTAGGAAAATACGAAAAATTTGCTACGGAATATTTTGGTTTTGACAAATTATTACCAATGAATACAGGTGCAGAAGCTGTTGAAACTGCTTTAAAAATTTGTAGAAAATGGGGGTATGAAGTTAAAGGAATTGATGAAAACGAAGCCGAAATTATTGTTTGTAAAAATAACTTTCACGGAAGAACAACAACAATTATTTCATTTTCAAATGACCCAGTAGCTCGTAAAAACTTTGGACCTTTTACCAATGGTTTTATCAAAATAGAGTATGATAATTTACAAGAATTAGAAAATACTTTAAAAGAGAATAAAAATGTTGTTGGGTTTATGGCTGAGCCAATTCAAGGAGAAGCAGGAGTTTATGTTCCTTCAGAAGGATATTTGAAAAAAGCCAAAGAGTTATGCGAAAAATATAACGTATTATTCATTGCTGATGAAGTTCAAACGGGAATTGCTCGTACGGGTAAATTATTGGCTGTACATCACGAGGACGTTCAACCTGATATTTTAATTTTAGGAAAAGCCTTGTCTGGTGGTGCTTATCCTGTTTCGGCAGTATTGGCAAATAATGAAGTAATGAATGTTATTAAACCAGGAAATCACGGTTCTACTTTTGGAGGAAATCCAATTGCAGCGGCAGTGGCAATAAGTGCTTTGGAAGTTGTTCGTGATGAAAAATTAGCTGAAAATGCAGAGCGTTTAGGTAAAATTTTCCGTAAAGAAATTGGTAAATTAGTTGAAGAAAACGATTTAGTAACTTTGGTTAGAGGAAAAGGATTGTTAAATGCAGTGGTTATCAATGATACGGAAGATAGTGATACCGCTTGGAACATCTGTTTAAAACTTCGTGATAATGGATTATTAGCAAAACCAACTCACGGAAATATTATTCGTTTTGCTCCGCCTTTGGTAATGAACGAAGAGCAACTAATGGATTGTATTTCAATTATTAAAAAGACAATTACAGAATATTCTGCTTAATTGTTTTTATATTTTGTATTAAAAAAATCCTTACATACTTTTATGTGTGTAAGGATTTTTTATTTATTCAAATTCACTTGTAAAATGTAATTTTACACTCGGAAATTTTTGTTGTGTCATCTGAATTGTAAATGCCGAATCTGCTAAAAACACTAATTGACCTTGTTTGTCTTTTGCTAAATAACGTTGTTTTACACGTTTAAATTCTTTAAATTCTTCGTTTTTAGGGTCTGTTGGTTGTACCCAACAAGCTTTATGAACAGAAATATTTTCATATGAACATTTTGCTCCGTATTCGTGTTCTAATCGGTATTGAATAACCTCGTATTGCAATGCTCCAACCGTTCCGATAATTTTTCGTCCATTCATATCAAGAGTAAATAATTGAGCCACACCTTCGTCCATAAGCTGGTCAATTCCTTTGTATAATTGTTTAGATTTTAAAGGGTCAGCATTATTTATATATCTAAAATGTTCAGGTGAGAAATTAGGAATACCTTTAAAATTCAGTTGTTCGCCTTCTGTTAGCGTATCGCCAATTTTAAAATTTCCTGTATCGTGCAAACCGACAATATCCCCAGCAAAACTTTCGTCAACAATTTCTTTCTTTTCAGCAAAAAACGCATTTGGACTTGAAAATTTCATTTTTTTACCCAAACGAGTGTGTAAATATGGTGTATTTCTTTTAAAAGTTCCTGATACAATTTTCACAAATGCCAATCGGTCACGATGTTTAGGGTCCATATTTGCGTGAATTTTAAACACAAAACCTGTCAATTTTTCTTCTTTTGAATCTACCAAACGTACATCTGACATTTTTGGTTGCGGGTTCGGTGCGATGTCAATAAAACAATCCAACAATTCTTTTACTCCAAAATTGTTTAATGCTGAACCAAAAAATACAGGTTGAAGAGTACCATTTATATAATCTTCTTGGTTGAATTTCGGATAAATTTCATAAACCATTTCTAATTCTTCACGTAAAGTTTCAGCAGAAGTTTCGCCAACTTGCTTATCAAGTTCAGGGTCGTTTAGGTCAGTAAATTCAACACCTTCGGAAATTGTTTGTTTATTATCTGGTGAAAAAACATTTAATTTTTGTTCCCAAATATTATAAATTCCTTTAAAGTCGTATCCCATTCCGATAGGAAAACTCAAAGGCGTAACCATTAAACCAAGTTTTTGTTCTACTTCGTCCAAAAGGTCAAAAGCATCTTTTCCTTCTCGGTCTAATTTGTTGATAAACACTATCATTGGAATATTTCGCATTCTACAAACTTCAACGAGTTTTTCGGTTTGTTCCTCAACTCCTTTTGCAACATCAATTACTACGATAACGCTATCCACAGCAGTTAACGTACGGAATGTATCTTCGGCAAAATCTTTATGTCCTGGTGTGTCTAAAATATTGATTTTTCGGTCTTTATAATTGAATGCTAAAACCGAAGTTGCCACAGAAATCCCACGCTGACGTTCAATTTCCATAAAATCGGATGTTGCTCCTTTTTTAATTTTGTTATTTTTAACAGCGCCAGCTTCTTGAATTGCTCCTCCGAAAAGTAATAATTTTTCGGTAAGTGTTGTTTTACCAGCGTCGGGGTGCGATATAATTCCGAATGTTCGTCTTTTCTTTATTTCGTCTAAAAAACTCATTTGTAAAATTTTGAAGTTGCAAAGATAATCAAATAAAAACAAAGGCATAATTTTAAATTCTACTTTAAAAATGTAGAATAATAAAATGTAAATTGAATTTTTTAATGTATTTTTGGAATTTAAAAAAGTAGTGTTATGAAATGGACAAGAAAAACAAGTGAAAATTTTGAAGACCGCAGAGGGCGTTCAAGAGGAGGAAAGGCAATTGTTGGAGGAGGACTTATAGGAATAATTGCTCTTGCATTGACAATTTTTGGTGGCGAAACAGGGCAAACCGTTGGGTCAATCCTTAATCAAGTAAATCAGCAATCTCAACAATCTTCATCAACAAAGACAATACAAAATCGTAATTTATCGGAAGAAGAAAAAACGCTTGGACAGTTTTGTGAGGCTGTTTTTGTGTATAACAACGAAACTTGGGCAAAAATTTTCAGAAATAGCAATGCGAATTTCAAAAAACCAGGAATGGTATTATTTGACGACCAAGTACAAACGGCTTGTGGTTCGGCATCGGCATCAACAGGACCTTTTTATTGTCCAGCCGATTTTAAAATTTATATGGATTTGCGTTTTTTTGAGGAATTACACAATCGTTTTGGAGCGAAACGAGGTGATTTTGCCATTGCCTATGTGATTGCTCACGAAATGGGACATCATATCCAAAATATTACGGGTGTCAATCAAAAAGTACGACAAGCACAACGAGGAAAAAGCAAAGCACAAGCGAATAAATTATCCGTAGCACAAGAGTTACAAGCCGATTTTTATGCTGGAATTTGGGCAAATCAAAATAAAAACTTGCTTGAATTTGGCGATATCGAAGAGGCAATCAGTGCGGCACAAGCCGTTGGCGATGATGCTATCCAAAAACGAACAGCAGGTTATGTAAGACCTGAAAGTTTTACGCACGGAACATCAAAACAACGTAAAGAATGGTTTTTAAAAGGCTACCAAACGGGCGATTTGTCGTTGGGGACTATTGAGAAGATTTATTCTTCTATTCGTTATTAGTAAATAGAGATTATTTTGTTTGAATATAATATAGCAGGAATTTTAGAATAATTAATGTTTTTAATTAAAGATAAATGAAAAACATCTAAATACACTATTGATTTTTGTAGTAATTTCTTGAAGATAGGTTGTTAATAAATGAAATAAATATGAAATAAAATAATAAGAATTATGAATACACAGAAATATGACAATTTATATCAACGATATGGATACACATTAAACAAAGCACTATCGAATACTACTATTCGTGTTTATACTCTAAAAAAGGGAGTGTATTTTGGAGCTGATATTGTTTCGTTAAATGATAATGAAGATTACAATAATATTGTTAAACAATTATCAGGATATGCTTGTAGGTTTAAGTGCTATAAAAATATAGAAGAAGCTGAAAATTTTCTGTTTGAATCATTTTTTCATTCAACACAATTAAAGGAAAGATTAAAAAATAGATATAAAAGTTTTAAACAAAGTCAATCAGAAATATTAAAAGTAGATTACGAATATATTCCTGTTTCTTATGTTTTAGAAAATGAAGTTAAAACTCAAAATATCATTGATAGTGTAACAAATAAATTACAAGAAAAAGGTGCTCAACTTATTATAATAGAGGCAGCTGCAGGGTATGGAAAAACTTGTACTTCATTTGAAATCATAAATAAAATATCTTTGAGTATAAGGTCATTAGTCCCTATTTTTACAGAGTTATCAAGAGACAGACGAGCGGCTATATTTAAACATATTTTACAAGATATTATTATTACTGAATTTCATTCTCTATTGAATGAAGAATTAGTAATACATGAGATTAAAAATGGTAAAATTCCTTTGATTATTGATGGGTTTGATGAGCTCCTTAGTAAAGAACAAGATAGAGCAAATTCTGAATTTGAAGAAGTAGAAACAATGCTTTCAACCATAGGAGATTTATTAGAAAATAATGCAAAAATTATCATTACTGGGAGAAAAACAGCCATATTTTCAGGTGATTCATTTGCTCAATGGATTGATTCCAATCCTAATAAATTCATCGTAAGTAGATATTTATTAAATCCTCCTCGACTAAGAGACTGGCTTGATGAAGATAAAATTAATAAAATTAAACAAAAAAATATTCCAATTAGTGAGATATCAAACCCTGTTTTATTAGCATTTTTACGAAGTCTTGATTTAAATAGTTTTGAAACAATTATTAAAAATCCACAAGAAATAGTGTTCAAATATTTTAATGCTATTTTGGATAGAGAGCAAGAGAGGCAACAACTTAATATTGAGCCTGAAAAACAACTTCATATTTTTAGAAAATTAACAAAATCGATGATGGAGTTTGACATTACTTCTGATTCTAAATCATGGATTAAAGACTTAATATTGGATAAAAATTATGAGTTACTTGATGAAGCAAGAAAATCTTATGCTATATCCAAAAGACCTAGTATGGATGAATTATGTAACACATTAAGTAATCATGCGCTATTAGATAGAAAAGGAAATAAAGAGAACATTGGTTTTATTAACGATTTTATTTTTGGAACATTTATAGGAGAAAATATTATTCAAGAAGATATGAATTTAAATGAAGATTTATCAAAACATATGATTGAGTTAGCTACAACTGCTTTTCAGTTTCAAAGTAAAAAAAATAAAAATTTATTACATGATAAAGTATCAGTTGTATCATTTTTATCTAATCAAGATAAATTTGTTACAGAATTTTTACTAAAAGGAGAAGTTTTGCAAAAATTTAAAAATACATCATTTAATGATTTTTCTATCTCAAAAATTCAACTAAACAGTTACAATCAATTTTCAAGATGTGTCTTTGCTAACTGTACTTTTGATAATGTGGCTTTTCATAATCGTGCTTTTTTTGAAACTTCATTTGTAAATTGTATATTTAATGAATGTACTTATAGTACAGATAATAATACGCCTAGTGTCTATTTTATGAATTGTAAAGAATATGGTAAGGGTTTTATAGATACTCTTAGTAGTGAGGGTTTGAATGATGATAGTAATGACGATAATATATCTTTAACAGAAGTGATATTAGGTAAATTTTTCGATACAGGAGGACGACCAAGACACAAAAAAATATCTACTATTATTAATGAAGTAGAAACAAATAAAAAAAATGATGTTTCAAAAATAATAAACAAACTAAAAGTTAATGAATGGATTAAAATGAATGGAGATAATGCTTTTTTAACAGATTTAGGTATTCAACAAAAGAAAAAATAATATTATGAAGGACACTCAAGGGCTTGAAATTATTGCAAAAAAAATAGTTGATTCAATCAAAGATGATTTAAACAAATGTGGATTAATGTATCGCATTTTTTATCGTGTAAAAAGTTACGAATCTATTGAAGCAAAAATCAATAAAAAAAAATATCGTGATAAAAGTAAAAAACTTACTGACATTATAGGTATTAGAATAACTTTATATTTTCAAGATGATGTTGAGATTGTGTATAAAATTTTAAAAGAAAAAACAAATTTTGACCATGAATCTACTGACCAAAACTCCATAAATACATTTGAACCTATTCGATGTAATTTAACTTTCAATTTAAGTGAAGAATATTCCAGAGAAGCCAAGATTATTATTGATGATTATAGTGATGTAATTGATACTAAATATGAAGTCCAAATAAGAACAGTTTTATCAGAGGGGTGGCATGAAGTCGAACACGATTTAAGATATAAATGTCCTGATGAATGGGAAGGACATGATGATTTGAATAGGAATCTCAATGGTATATTTGCTACACTTGAAACAAGTGAATTTGCAATTTTGCAAATATTTAATAATTTAGCATATCGTAATTATAAAGAAAATAAAATAGAACCTTTATTAAAAACAAAGTATAGAATAAGATTAAAAGAAGATAAATTAGATAAGGAATTAGCTGATTTTTTAATAAGGGAAGAAAATAAAGATTTGATTAAGAAAATATTTCGTGCAGATAGGAAAAAATTTATATTTTCATTAATTAATAGTAAAGTTTCATTACCGATAACAATTACATATTTAGTGCTATTAATTAACCATTTTCAAATAAATGATGACAGAATTAGAGAGTTTGAGAGTGATTTTATAAAAGGAGAATTTGAACAAAATTAAAATAAAAATGACATTCAAAGAACAAATACAACAAGGTATTCCTAGCGAATTACCAGCAAAACAAGCATACGACACAACTATCAACCACGCACCAAAGCGTAAGGAAATTTTAAGCGATGAAGAAAAAAAACTCGCTTTAAAAAATGCGTTGCGTTATTTTGATAAAAAACACCATAAAGAATTACTTCCTGAATTTAAGGAAGAATTAGAAAAATACGGGCGAATTTATATGTACAGATTCCGTCCGACTTACAAAATGTACGCTCGTCCTGTGGAGGAATATCCAGGGAAATCAAGCCAAGCAAAAGCGATTATGTTGATGATTCAGAATAATTTAGATTATGCTGTGGCTCAACATCCTCACGAGTTAATTACCTACGGAGGGAATGGGGCTGTTTTTCAAAATTGGGCTCAATATTTACTCACGATGCAGTATCTTTCGGAAATGACCGATGAGCAAACTTTGGTAATGTATTCAGGGCACCCTATGGGATTGTATCCATCGCATAAAGATGCTCCGAGAGTGGTCGTAACTAACGGGATGATGATTCCAAATTATTCAAAACCAAACGATTGGGAAAAATACAACGCACTCGGTGTAACTCAATACGGACAAATGACCGCAGGAAGTTATATGTATATTGGTCCTCAAGGAATTGTACACGGAACAACGATTACCGTTTTAAACGGATTTAGAAAAATAGGCAAATCGCCAAAAGGAAATTTATTTGTAACGGCAGGGCTTGGAGGAATGTCAGGGGCTCAACCAAAAGCAGGGAATATTGCGGGTTGTATTACGGTTTGTGCCGAGGTCAATCCGAAAATTACGCAAATTCGTTTAGAGCAAGGTTGGATTGATGAAAAAATCACCGATTTAGATGAATTAGTAGCGAGAGTTCGCAAGGCAAAAGCCGATAAAGAAACGGTTTCATTGGCATATCTCGGAAATGTTGTTGAGGTTTGGGAAAAATTTGATGAAGAAAATGTATTTATTGATTTAGGGTCAGACCAAACATCGTTGCATAATCCGTGGGCTGGTGGATATTACCCTGTGGGTCAGTCGTTTGAAGAATCAAATGTAATGATGGCTGAAAATCCTGAATTATTCAAGGAAAAAGTACAAGAGAGTTTGCGAAGACACGCCAAAGCAGTCAATAAACACACCGATAAAGGGACTTATTTCTTTGACTACGGAAACGCCTTTTTATTAGAATGTTCTCGTGCTGGTGCTGATGTGATGAACCCAAATCCGACTTATGGGCGAGAGTTTAAATATCCGAGTTATGTGCAAGATATTATGGGACCTATGTGTTTTGATTATGGATTTGGTCCTTTCCGTTGGGTTTGTACGAGCGGAAAACCAGAAGATTTGCAAAAAACGGACGAAATTGCTTGTCAAGTTTTAGAGGAAATCAAGAAAAATTCGCCAAAGGAAATTCAGCAACAAATGGCGGATAATATTCAGTGGATAAAAGGAGCACAAGAAAATAAATTAGTCGTTGGAAGTCAAGCGAGAATTTTATATGCCGATGCCGAAGGACGAATGAAAATCGCTGATGCGTTTAACAAAGCGATTGCCAAAGGCGAAATAGGAAATGTAGTTTTAGGTCGTGACCATCACGATGTTTCGGGTACGGATTCGCCTTATCGTGAAACCTCAAATATTTACGATGGCTCTCGTTATACGGCGGATATGGCAATTCAAAATGTAATTGGCGATAGTTTTAGAGGTGCGACTTGGGTTTCTATCCACAATGGTGG
>PDWJ01005029.1_pt1 | contig 11148 bp, 10 predicted proteins | sample 1430881 | NCBI WGS metagenome assembly PDWJ01 (sample SAMN01162460, study PRJNA174530) | Oral metagenome, whole genome shotgun sequencing project. | biome: Marine environment; feature: Marine mammal; material: Swab sample of the gingival sulcus; isolation source: swab sample of gingival sulcus... | reverse complement strand
AATGGTGGCAGTGCTGCTGACAGTCAGCATATCGCTGCGGAACTGGTTGTCCGCTACCAGAAAAACCGCCCCGCATTACCGGCTATCGCACTGACAACCGATACTTCAATTTTGACCGCCCATTGTAATGACTTCGAATTCGACACGGTGTTTTCCCGTCAGATTGAAGCGCTGGGGCAGGCAGGAGATTGCCTGATTGCACTTTCCACTTCAGGCAACAGTAATAACATTATCGAAGCTGTCAAACAGGCCCGCCGGAGCGGCATGACGACAATCGGTATGACAGGCGGTCATGGTGGCCAACTGGCAGCACAGGTCGACCACCCGGTGGTTGTCCCCAGCAAGGTAACTGCACGCATCCAGGAAGCCCATATTATGATCAGCCACTGGTGGTGTGAACTGGCGGAAGCAAAATGAAAATCACGCTTCCTGATTTTTCAGCGGCCCGGGTGTTGATTATCGGTGATGTCATGCTGGACAAATACTGGCATGGCCACAGCAAACGCATTTCACCGGAGGCTCCGGTGCCTGTTGTGCATGTCCGGAATGATGAACTGCGGGCAGGCGGTGCCAGCAATGTCGCGTTGAATATTACGGCGTTAGGGGCACACAGTGAGTTACTGGGCCTGACCGGTGATGATGAAAATGCTGCATCCCTGAAGTCATTGCTGACCGATAAACAGGTGAACTGTCATTTTCTGCAATACCCTGATCACGATACTTCACTCAAGTTACGGGTTATCGCACAACACCAGCAAATGATCCGCCTTGATTTCGAGGATGATTTCAGCGTTATTGACAAAACCGGCTTACTGGATTGTTACACAAGCCTGTTGCAAAATTGCGATATTGTCATTCTCTCGGATTACGGCAAAGGCACACTCAGCGATCCGCAACCACTGATTCAGGCCGCCAATAACGCCGGAAAACCAGTGATTATCGACCCGAAAGGCACTGATTTCAGCAAATACCGGGGAGCCACCCTAATCACTCCCAATCAATCCGAATTTGAGGCTGTGGTCGGGGCATGCCGCAATGAGGCGGAACTGCTGGAAAAAGCCGAGACACTGCGTCATAACTTACAGTTAAATGCACTATTGGTTACGCGGGGCGATGAGGGCATGACCCTGGTTCAACAGGAACAGTCGCCTTTACATTTGCCGACTTATGCACGGGAAGTATTTGATGTCACCGGCGCAGGGGATACCGTTATTGGTGTACTGGCTGCAGCACTGGCTGCAGGTAAGGACTTACAGAATGCTGTTGCCATTGCGAACCTGGCCGCCGGGCTGGTGGTACGGAAACTGGGTACTGCCACCACTTCACTGGCTGAAATTCACCTTGCACTCCAGGATCAAAATACGGTTGACTTTGGCATCGTCAATGAAGAAGAACTCAAACAGGTTCTGACAGTTGCCCGGCATAAAGGCGAACGTATTGTGATGACCAACGGTTGTTTTGACATCCTGCATGCCGGCCATATCCATTATCTACAAAAAGCACGGGAGCTGGGTGATCGCCTGCTGGTTGCGGTTAATACCGATGAATCTGTCCGGCAGCTGAAAGGCAGCACACGCCCGGTTAATTCGCTGGCAAACCGGATGACCTTACTGGCCGCTCTCAAAAGCGTCGACTGGGTGGTAGCCTTTGCGGAGGAAACACCGGAAAGACTCTGCTGCGAAGTACTGCCGGATATACTGGTGAAAGGCGGAGATTATCAGCCGGAAGAGATTGCCGGGGGAAACTGTGTACGCAGAAATGGTGGTGATGTATGCACCATTGCCTTTGTCGACGGCCATTCAACCACATCAATCATTGACAAGATCAGCCGTCACCTCAACTAGAAACAGACCAGAATTACCATGATTATTGTAACAGGTGGTGCCGGATTTATCGGCAGTAACATTATTAAAGCGCTGAATGACCGGGGTATTACCGATATTCTGCTTGTCGATAATCTGCGGGATGGCAAAAAAATGTTTAATATTGCCGACCTTGATATTGCGGATTACCTCGATAAGGAATCGTTTATCACACAGATTTGTGCCGGTAAAAGTTTCGGCAACGTACAGGCGGTGTTCCATCAAGGTGCCTGTTCTTCGACCACTGAATGGGACGGCAGGTATATCATGGAGAATAACTATCAATACTCCAAGCACCTGTTACATTGGTGTGATCAGCACAATGCACAGTACCTGTACGCATCATCAGCTGCGGTCTATGGCAGTGGCAACCAGTTTCAGGAGGATCGTCAGTACGAGCATCCTATTAATATGTATGCCTATTCAAAATTTCAGTTTGACCAGTATGTACGCCAGTTTATGAGTAAAACCCGTAACCAGGTGGCTGGATTCCGCTACTTTAATGTCTATGGGCCGCGTGAGCAGCATAAGGGTTCCATGTCCAGCACCGCTTTTCACTTTCACCAGCAGATCACGGCAACCGGCAAGGCCAGATTATTCTCGGGGAGCGACGGCTATGCGGATGGTGAACAGCGCCGTGATTTTGTCTATGTTGCAGACGTGGTGGATGTCAATCTATGGTTTATGGAGCACCCCGAACAATCCGGTATTTACAACCTCGGTACCGGCCAGTCCCGCTCATTCAATGATATGGCTGATGCGGTCATTCAATGGCATGGTCGTGGAGAAAAATCCTACATCCCGTTTCCGGATCACTTAAAAGGCGCTTATCAGAGTTTCACCCAGGCTGATATTCAGAAATTACGTGACGCCGGTTATAAAAAGGCATTTCATAATGTCGAAACCGGTGTGAAATGTTATCTGGACTGGTTAAGCAACAGGTAGCCAGACTTGATACACCCCCGCTACTGGCCAACCTGGCTGGGCCTTGGCACACTCTGGCTGCTCGTCCAGCTGCCCTGGTCGTTGCAGATGCAGCTCGGCAAAGGACTGGGCCTGTTTATGTACCATACGCTGAAAAAGCGCCGCTACATCTGCTGTGTCAATCTGGAGCTGGCCTTTCCGGAACTCAGCCCGGCTGAACGCCAGCAACTTAACCGTGAACACTTTATTTCCCTAGGTCAGGGACTACTGGAAACCGCACTGAGCTGGTGGGGCAATGAAAAAAAACTGGCAACGCTGACACAAATTGAAGGCATTGAACACCTGCAACAGGCAACGGCATCCGGTGGTGTCATCCTGCTCAGTGCCCACTTTACCAGTCTGGAACTGGGTGGACGCATGCTGGCCCCGTACCTGCCATTGCATGTGGTTTATCGCCCGCATCAGAATCCGGTGATTGAACAGCTGGTGGCAAAACTGCGTGCCAAGCGCTACGGCAAGGCGATTCCGCGCACCAGTATCCGCACCATGCTGCAAAGCCTGAAGCAGGGCCATGCAGTCTGGTACGCCCAGGATCAGCATTTTTCACAAAAAAACCGGCTGTTTGTCCCCTTTTTCGGGGTGCCCGCTGCCACCAATACCGCCACCAGTCGTATTGCAGGCCTTGGACAGGCGAAAGTGGTGCCCTTTTTTACGATTCGTAATAAAAATGGCTACCTCCTGCGATTTCTGCCAGAGCTGGAAGCATTTCCCGGTAATGAGCTGGCAAATGATACGCTGCGTATCAATCAGCTGCTGGAACAGCAAATCCGGGAATGCCCCGCACAATATTTATGGACGCACCGGCGCTTTAAACTGACACCGGATCATCGTAACCGTTACCAGATACATAAAGACACCTATCCCCAAAGTGATTGTTAAATCAGGGATAAAACAACACTGATCGCACTCTGGCCTGCCTCCGCAGAAAACAGGGCATCGCTCAGATTTTCAGCCGCCCCGAACCGAATCTACCATCGATTACCGCAATTCTCCGGCACATCAGCCGCTGTATTTTGTTAAACTCTGCGGCATATTAGAAGTCAAACACAAATCCCGACCGGATCAGCTGCCCAGGTACAGTATTCCGGCACCTGTAACACAAAGGAATTTTTCATGAGTCACAAAAAAGCCTTGATGCTGGCGACCGGAGTGCTGGTCACCGCACTAACCGGCAGCAATGCCCATGCTGTCAATTGCAGTATTTCCTATTACTGTTACCGCAGTATGACTCCCGGCCCGGCTCCAGAGTCCAGTCAGGCACTGACACGCCGCACTGTCGCAGCGGCAAACCGGGTGGCACGGGTCACGGCCAATAACCGCCGGGCACCAGTGACAACCCAACCAGCAACAAACCGAAACGCCACACCACGCACACAAGAACAACGTCAGGCCGAAGCACGCCGCCGTGAACAACAGCAGCAGCAACGACTGGCGGCACAACGCCGCAGAGCACAACAACTGGAGCAACAGCGTCAGGCAGAACTACAACGCCGCCGTCAGCAGGCGCAACAGGCGGCAAACCGCACACAAAACAACCCACCACCAGCCAACGACCGCGAAAGGTTAATCGCTGCCCAGCGTAATGCTTATCAGGCGGAACAACGCCGTCAACAAGCTGCCACTGACAACCGCCCGACCTCAACGATTCCATCTCCAGCCCAGACTCCAGCTCGTCCTTCGATTTTGACATCCATATCACAACTGTCACCGTCCCAACAGTCCTGTCAGAGCATCGAAAAAAAGATTACCGAACTCAATCGTCAGGCGATATTACACTCACGCAATCAACAGCGTACACAGGCACAACGTCTGTTTAAGGCAGTTGAGCAACTGAAAAAAGAAGCTCAGGCCAAGAAGTGTCCGAATATAACCTGAGCAACTGCCACAACCCCAAACCGGCAGCAACTTAAGCTTGCCGGTTCTTTGCCATAACCACCCGCCAGCCATTCACCCCCGCATCATTTCTATACGCGAAATAATTTTAAAGCTATCAAGAACCGTTGTACTGACACACGAACACACAACTTGTTAAGCTACCCTCATTGTCCGCGCACTTACCTAAGGAGGGTTGCTATGGATGACCGTAAAACTGCCACTGTGCTGGCGGAAGTTAAGCAAACCATCGCCAATCATGAAGCCAGGGTTGACAGTAATCTGGCCTGGCTGCAACAGGCGATGCATCCGTTTTTTTTCAACTTTAATCAGGATGAAACCGAAGCCCTGGCCGTGTTAGCCACGGCACTGAACCGCATTCACCGCCTGCCCTACCTGCGTTTGACAGATAGCCCGGAACGCCTGTTACTGGCTCAGGCCAGCCATGCTGACTCGCTGTATAAAACCTTGAGTATTATCAAACGCCGCGAAAACCTGTCTTATTCTGAAATCAATACCTCATTCCAATGCCTGCCGGAAAGTGATCATTACCTGGAAAGTCTGCGCTTCGACTACAATCGTAAGTCTGACAGTGACATTGCCAACCTGATTAAAAATGATGCCGGAGCTGACCTGCCAGCCACAACGATTGACCAGGTTCGCACCGAGTTAGCGGAACATGCTGCGGATTTTCCACCGGAGGAACTCGAATCCTTACTGAAGCTGCTGTGGATCAATAATCCGGATTATATACGGGTATCACACCCTGAGCGTATAGCCCGTATCCTGCATCTGTATCAGCAAACCGAACGCCGGGGCGGGATTCATATCGACATCCATCCGATTACCACACCCAATACTGATGAAGTCGCCCGTATTCTGTTCGGCGTCAGCAATCCACCACAGCACAATTTCTTCCTGCTACAGGTCATGGAAGTCTTCAAGCGCCTGAAAATCAAGGTCAGACGCTCCTACACCATCACTGTCAGTAACGGCATTTACCCGAATTTTCTCGCCACGTTCTACGTCAGCCTACTGGATGGCAGTTCGCTGGAAGCAGGCTCGGCACGTTTTACTGCATTGCAGCACGAACTTTATAATACCCAGATTTTATCTTCGTCATCCGACAGCTTTCATCATCTGGTTGACAATGGCCTGATGAACGGCCCGGATGCCAGTCTGATCAATGCGATCATCACCTTTGTACATACCAATCTGGCACACAATAATCCGGAACGCTTTGCCCCGGAAGATGTGCAACGGACTTTCTACAATCACCCCAGTGTCAGTACACATTTAGTCCAGCTATTTCATGCCCGCTTTAAACCTGAGCTGGAAGATCGTGAGATGATTTATGATGCCCTGCTGGAACAAGCCTATGAGATGGTTGACAACTTTAACACCGGACGGCGTTTTATCGACCGGGCTCGGCGTACCGTGTTCAAATGTGCGATCAGTTTTATTACCCGTTGCCTGAAAACCAACTTCTTCGTCAATGAAAAACATGCGCTCGCCTTCCGTCTTGATCCGGCTTATCTGGATGAGCTGGATGCGGAATTTACGGCGGATCTGCCGACTGAGCGCCCGTTCAGAATCACCTTTTTCTCCGGTTACAGTGGTTCCGGCTATCATATCGGCTTCTCGGATATTGCCCGTGGCGGCTGGCGCACACTGATTACACAGGGGCATGATGACTATGTCAACAGTGCCAACACCCTCTTTAAGGAAAACTATGTACTGGCCCATACCCAGCATCTGAAAAACAAGGATATTTATGAAGGTGGCTCAAAAATGGTGGCCATCCTCAATACCCGTCCGGATACACCCCGTCCGGCGGTGTTGCAGTATCTGTATAAACTCCAGTTTGGCTTTATCCATGCCTTCCTGGATCTTTATGTCACCGAAAACGGTCAGGCAAAAGATCCGATGGTGGTCGATTATTACGGCGAAGATGAACCGATTGAACTCGGCCCGGATGAAAACATGCATGACGTGATGGTGGAAATCATTGCGGAACAGGCCGTTGAGCGTGGATATATTTTGGGCGCGGGCATTATGTCCAGCAAGAAGGTGGGTATCAATCATAAAGACTATGGTGTGACCTCCATCGGTGTTATCCGCTTTGCGGAAGTGACCATGAAAGAGGTCATGGGCATTGATATGCACCAGGATGCCTTCAGTGTCAAATTCACCGGCGGGCCGAATGGTGATGTTGCCGGTAATGGCATGCGTCTGTTACTGGAACGCTGCCCAGAAGTACAGATCAAGCTGATTGTCGATGGAACCGGAGCGATTTTTGATCCGCAGGGGCTGAACCGGGATGCTTTATCAGACATTGTGCTGAAAAATGACCTTGATGCTTTCGATGCTGAAGCACTGAACCCGGGTGGCTATATTATCTACCGTAACCAGCAGCGGCAGGAGGGTATTCGTACCTTGTATAAAAAACTGGTTCAGACCGCTGACAAACTGGAAGAATACTGGATATCGACGGATGAATTTTACAAAACCTATAACAGCCTGGTGTTTTCTGTCGAAACCGATCTGTTCATCCCGGCTGGTGGACGCCCGGAAACCATCGCCTCGCATAATGTTGAGCAATTTTTTGATGTTAAGGGCAACCCCAGTGCAGGAGTCATTGTTGAGGGTGCTAATTCATTCATCACCCCGGATGCACGGATGACATTGCAACAGCGTGGTGTAGTGATTATGCGCGATGCATCCGCCAATAAATGTGGCGTTATTTCATCGTCTTATGAAATCATTGCCAACCTGATGCTGAGTGAAGAGGAATTTCTCGCTAACAAGGAACGCTATGTCAGTGATGTTATTGACATTCTGAACCGCATGGCCGAACAGGAAGCCAACCTGATTATTCAACGACACCGTAAATGTGACGACAGCCTGGCCTACACGGAAATATCCAGTCAGCTCAGTCACGAAATTAATAATCATTACGCCAAAATGTTCAGCTTCTTCCAGTCCCGACCAGAGCTGATTCAGCATGACCGTTATCGCCAGGCAATGCTACGGCATTTACCGGCACTGATCAGTGAAAATGAAACCTTTAAACAACGTCTGGAACAGCTACCGGACAAGGTCAAATACGCCATCCTGGCCAGCAAACTGGCTTCCGGCATGGTGTACTTCAGTGACGATAATGCAGTTTATGAAGATATTATTGAAGCACAGTTGAAGCGGCTCATCGGTGCTTAATTAAGCTGGAACACCGTCACGACCAGAGGAATATCTGGTCGTGATTCATGGTGTTATTCTGAGTTGCAATCAATCGGGCTTACAAACGCTCACCTGCCATCACATGCAGATGGATGTGAAAAATGACCTGCCCACCTTTCTCACCACAGTTCATCTGCACCCGGTAACCATCACCATAACCGGCATCAGCCGCAATTTGCCTGGCAGCCAGAAACAGCCTTCCTACCAGTTCAGTATCGGTTGTTTCAAGATCATTGATTGTGGCGATATGTTTACGCGGCACGACCAGAACATGCAACGATGTTTTAGGATAAATATCATTAAAAGCAATGACATGCTCGTCTTCATAGACGATGGTTGACGGAATTTCACCGTCACGGATTTTGCAAAACAGACAATCGCTCATTGACCTTTCCTCAATATTTCCTTCGCCCTTCAAAGGCATGCGATAAAGTACCACTATCCACATATTCCAGTTCACTACCTACCGGCACACCGTGCGCAATGCGACTGGTCGCAATACCACGTTTTCCGGCCAGCTCACTGATATAGTGTGCTGTCACTTCACCTTCAACCGTCGGATTAGTAGCCAGGATCAACTCTTCCACCTCACCTTCATCCAGCCGCTGCTCCAGCCTGTCCAGACCAATATCATTCGGGCCAATACCATCCAGTGGCGATAAACGACCACCCAGCACAAAATAAAAACCCCGGTAACCGGTTGCCTGTTCAATCGCCACCACATCCGACGGATGCTCAACCACGCATAATAATGACGGTTCCCGTCCCGGATTATTACATAGACGACAAATCTCCTGCTCGGTCAGTGTCCGACAACGCTGACAGTGCCGAATTTTTTCCATCGCCGCCGCTAATACCTGTGCCAGATGTACACCTCCCCGGCGATCATGCTCCAGCAAGTGGAAGGCCATCCGCTGTGCTGTCCGGGCACCCACACCCGGCAGACAACGCAGGGCATCCACCAGTTCTTTCAGCAGGGAAGATTCCGTCATTATCCGATCAACTATTTTAGAATGGCAGCTTCATACCACCCGGTAAGTTCATGCCAGCTGTGACATCCGCCATGCGCTCTTTGGTCGTTGCATCCAGGCGCTGTACCGCATCATTAAAAGCAGCCGCAACCAGATCCTCAATCATTTCCTTGTCATCATCTTCCAGTAATGAAGGATCCAGCTCAACACGACGGCACTCATGTGTGCCCATAATAGTGACACTCACCAGCCCACCACCGGAATGCCCGGTCACTTCCATTCGGGCAATTTCCTGCTGCGCTTTCTGCATGTCTTCCTGCATCTTCTGCGCCTGCTTCATCACATTGCCTAAGCCACCTTTCAACATCGAAAATTCCTCATTTCATTAATTATTAAGAAGTGTACTATAAGCCGCTTATTATAGGTATTTAACGGACCCGGTTCACGGCCAAATGAAACCGGATCACCGACTCACGGCAATCTGGCCAGTCTACTTTTGCTTCCCATTCTGATTCGGCCTGACTGATCCGGGGATGACCACACCACCCAGTTGTTCTTTTAGTTGTTGCACAAAAACATCCTGTGCAATTGACGCTTCGGCCTGTTGCTGCAACTCACCCTGATAATGTATACGACGCTGTGCCGGTGTTTCTGCTGTCGTCTCAACGCTATCAAATGCCAGTATCACCGAACGACCGAAGTAGGCCGCTAACGCATCACGCAAAGTTTCCTCAGCCAGACGGGTTTTAAGTGTTTCACCACCGGCTTCCAGTGAAAGTACCAGTTTGTCATCCGTCAACTGTTTCACCAGACAATGTTCTGCCAGCTGTAATGCCATACCACTCAGCTTTAGCTTAGGTAGTAACTCATGCCACTCATTGTCGTTTTCCGGAACATCTGCTGTTTTGATATTAACTACAGCAATGCGACCTGTTGGTTGTGCTGGTAACTCGACTGTTTCAGTTTTTAATGTTTTTTTTTTGCTGCACTCGAAGATACTGATGTCTTTGTCGGCTTATCCAGCTGAAAAGCCAGCATTCGCAGCAGAAGCATTTCAAAACCGGAACGCGGATCAGGATTCAAGGGCAGATCACGACGACCATACAACGCCATCTGATAATAAAGCTGCAAATCGGCGCTGGTTACTTGCTCTGCCAATTGCTGAAGGTCTTCGTCAACGTCATCCTGTGGCACCACCTGAGTTATCGCCAGTTGATGCAACATGGAAATCAGACTGTCCGCTGCCTGCAAAAAGTCAGTGGTAAGCTGTGCCATACCATCAATAATCGCCAGGATTTGCACCGCATCACCGGCTTCCAGTGCTTTCAGCAGTGTCAGTAAATGCTCATGCGGCAGCATACCCAGCATCCCCTGCACCACGTCATCGACTATTTTACCATCACCCGTCACAATCGCCTGATCAGTCAGGCTCAGCGCATCACGCATCGAACCGTCAGCAGCACGGGCAATTATGCGTAATGCCGACCTGGTGAACTCTACTGATTCTTCAGTCAATACATTAGCCAGATAATCGGCGATCATTTCCGGCGACATGCGCTTCAGATTAAATTGCAGGCAGCGTGAAAGAATAGTCACCGGCAATTTTTGCGGATCGGTGGTAGCAAACAGAAACTTTACATGAGGTGGCGGTTCTTCCAGTGTTTTCAGCAGTGCATTAAAACTGTGCCCGGACAACATGTGCACTTCATCAATCAGGTATACTTTAAACCGGCCATGAGTGGGTGCATACTGCACATTGTCCAGCAATTCACGAGTATCCTCGACTTTGGTACGCGATGCGGCATCCACTTCCAGTAAATCAACATGGCGGCCCTCAGCAATCTCCCGGCAACTACGGCATTCACCACAGGGTGTTGCCGTAATCCCTTTCTCACAGTTCAGCGATTTAGCGAAAATACGCGCGATGGTTGTTTTACCCACGCCACGGGTACCGGTAAACAAGTAGGCGTGATGCAGCCGGTTTTCATTCAGGGAGGTCAATAGTGCCCGCAATACATGCTGCTGTCCGACCATTTTTTCAAAGCTTTGCGGTCGCCATTTTCTTGCGAGAACCTGATAAGTCATATGATGCTATAGGTATTACTGTTCATCTTGCAGGTGTTAGAGGAAGGCGGTCTGCGCCAGCGACCTCCCGGCACCCACTTCTACCGTGACTGCTGCTCCCTTCCGGGCCTGACAGGGTTGACGGCATTGCGTTGCGG
>PDWJ01005028.1_pt1 | contig 11149 bp, 14 predicted proteins | sample 1430881 | NCBI WGS metagenome assembly PDWJ01 (sample SAMN01162460, study PRJNA174530) | Oral metagenome, whole genome shotgun sequencing project. | biome: Marine environment; feature: Marine mammal; material: Swab sample of the gingival sulcus; isolation source: swab sample of gingival sulcus... | reverse complement strand
GAGCATGTTGTAAGCGAGAATTTTTACAAGATGTTCTGGCTGTGTGAGAAAAATACCGGCAGGTGGGTCTTTGCAGCAGGTTTGGAATGGTATGCGGGGTTGGTTGTTATACTATCGGCTCGGTAAAAGGGGTGCGGGAAGTTTCACAAGACTTTTTTACCAGTGATTTCACATATAGTCTATTTCCTGATTGGTATGAGAATGGAATGAGAGGGAAAAGTATTATATTGAGAAATTAATTTGTCTATGTAGTGGGCGTAGACTTTATAATAGTTTGCCTTTGTATAGGTTTCATCTGCGTGCAGTTTGTCAGGGCTGGCCTTTTATCGTTGTGGCGTGGTCGGACTGATTGTTTGTTATCTTCCTTCCTTTACCTGGTGTCTTCTTTCCCTCTTACATGGTCTGTGTTGTAAATCCTAAGCAGATAGGGGCGTTATGGACTTGATATTTTCACCCGTTGTTGTGCTGGTTGCTGGCCTGGTTGTTGGAACAGGAGTGGGTTTTCTTTTGAAAAAGAAGGTCTCTGAGAGCCATTTCCAGAACCTGGAATTGCAGGGACGCCAGATTATTGAAAATGCAATAGTAGATGCTGAACAGCGAAAAAAAGAAGCCTTACTGCAGAGTAAGGAGGAGGCTATTCAACTCAAACAGCTCGTTGAAAAAGAGCTGAAAGCTGACCGGGATGACCTGAAAGAAGAGAAAATCCAGCTGAACAAAAAGCGGGATCTGATGAAGAAAGATTGGGACTCATACGATAAAAAAAGAGGAGAACTGGTTTCCTTTGAAAAAAGACTGCAACGCAGTGAAAAAGAAGTGAGCGAAAAGCTTAAAGAGTTGGGTGAGCTTGTCGCCAGTCAGCGTATTGAATTAGCTCGTATTGCAGGTATTACTGAAGATGAGGCAAAAAAATTGTTGATGGAGTCTTTGGTAAGTGAGGCACGTCTCGCCGCAGGGAAAAAACTTGTACAGATTGAAAATGAGATGAAGATGGAAGCGGACAGAAAGGGCAAAAACATTCTTGCTCTGGCCATTTCCCGTTATGCCGGCGATTATGTCGCCGATAAAACCGTGTCGGTTGTACCGTTGCCAAGTGATGAAATGAAGGGACGTATCATTGGACGTGAAGGCCGCAACATCCGGGCAATTGAAGCGGCAACAGGTATTGATATCATTATTGATGACACACCGGAAGCTGTTATTCTTTCAGGCTTTAATCCTGTACGCAGGGAGGTCGCAAGGCTTGCCCTTAATCAGCTGATAACCGATGGACGTATTCATCCAGGTCGCATTGAAGAGGTGGTGGCGAAGGTTACAAAAGAGCTGGAGATTGCCATGACAGAGGCGGGTGAGCAGGCTACATTTGATATGGGGGCCCACGGTATTCACGTTGAGTTGATAAAGCTTTTGGGGCGGCTAAAGTATAGAACCAGTTATGGCCAGAATGTACTCCAGCACTCTCTTGAAGTGGGTTTCCTATGTGGGGTTATGGCTGCTGAACTGGGGATAGATGTGAAGGTAGCCAAAAGGGCAGGTCTGCTCCATGATATCGGTAAGGCCGTTGATCATGAGGTTGAGGGATCGCATGCCATAATCGGCCGGGATTTAGCCAAAAAATATGGTGAACCAGCTGAGGTTGTATATGCTATAGGTGCTCATCATGAAGAGATACCCATGAAAAGTGTGCTTGATATTCTGGTCCAGTCAGCAGATGCCTTATCTGGTGCACGGCCTGGTGCCAGAAAAGAGATGCTGCAGAGCTATGTCAAGCGTCTTGAAGATCTTGAGGCTATTGCAAACGAGTGTGATGGTGTTGATAAATCGTATGCCATCCAGGCTGGAAGAGAGCTGAGGATTATAGTCGATTCAGGAAAAACAGAAGACAGCGACGCTGTCTTATTAAGTCAGGATGTGGCTCGTACAATAGAGGAAAAGCTCACCTATCCCGGGCAGATACGGGTAACCGTCATTCGTGAGACCAGGGCTGTGGAGTACGCTAAATAACTAAGATAGTGTATATTCTCATCAAACTGTGTTGCACGTAACCGGGAAGGGGTCATTGTTGCATTGTTATATCTAAAAATGGATAGAAATAAAAAGGGGAGCATTCCGATCATAACGGAACGGCTCCTTTTTTATGCAAAGAGAAATCCGGCAAAAGTTTTTGGCAGTACCCGGTGATGATAACCTGCCTCTCTTATTGAAGAGGTGCTGCCGTAACAGGATCTTCCTGTTTTTTCTGGCAATCCTCACACAGCCCCGAAAACTCAATGTGGTGTCCCAGCACGTGATAGGTGGACGATGATGCAGCAAGGCTGTTGATGTCTTGCTGTACTGTAATCATAATGTCCTCAACGCGGTCGCAGCCTGTGCAGCGTATGTGATAGTGCGGCGTTGTGGTGGCATCAAAGCGCTTTTGGGTTCCGCCAACTTCGAGCTTTCGTATAACGCCGTTTTCAGCCATAAGTTCGAGATTGCGATATACTGTACCCAGCCCTATACGGGGAAGCCGTTTTCTTACCATATCATAGACTTCATTGGCAGTTGGATGAGATGTGACTTTACTGAGTTCTTCTAAGATAATCTGACGTTGTGTCGTCAAACGCATATTGGGAAGCTGGTCCATGGTGGTATCCTGTAAATCTGTAGATTGAGAAGGTTTATTAGCTGCTATATACTCTTATAATACGAAATATTCAATAGATAAATAGTCGGCATATCTTCTATTATCTGATATGTTGTTATTTGTCTGGTTTTCCCAGGTACGGATTGAAATATCCAAGCTTTAGCTCCGGGAAATTCTGCCTCAGCTGATTTCTCCAGGTAATAATACCTGTCCCTTTTTCATCTTTTGGAAATTCAATAGTTTCCAGATACCATTGTGGATCAATATTGATGTTACGCAGTTGAATCATATCTACCTCATACTGTTCAAGGAGTTTGTAAAGTGCGTCACACTCTCCCTGAGAATCGGTTACACCCGGCAGAATAAAATAGTTGAGTGACACAAATTTCCCGGCATCTTTCATCACCTTGATAGACTCTATAACATTTTCAAATTGATAGCCCTTTGGCCTGTAGTAGGGGGTATAGTACTTTTTTTGCACAGAGTTAAGGCTCACCCGCAGTGAGTCCAGGCCAGTTTTAGCAAGGGTCTTGATTGCCGTGGGAAGAGATGCGTTTGAATTGAGGTTGATGGTGCCTCTGCTTGTTGATGCCCTGATTTTTGCAATGGACGTATCTATGGTTTTCCATTGAACGAGAGGTTCCCCTTCACAGCCCTGGCCAAAACTCACAATGGGTCTTTCAGCGATTTCGATATGCTCGTTTGCAATTTCATAAACCTCATCAGGTGAGGGAATAAACCTGATGCGCTGCTGGGTCGATGGACAGGTACCGGATGGTTGTAAGGAAATACAGCCAAGGCATCTGGCATTACAGTCTGGAGATGTTGGCAGTGGAGCTTCCCATCGTTCTAAAAAGTAATTCTGAGCAGCCGGACAGCAGTAGGTGAGGCAGCAGTTTCCCAGGTGCTGGATGAGGCGATTGCCTGGATGACGATTTACTTTTTTTTGCGTTTTCCGCCCGAGAAGATCGTGATGGAATTGGGCAGCGTCCTGCCTGATATCCGTATCACTCCTGAAACCGCTGACCCAGAACTGATCGTCATACCAGCCTATCGCGGTATATGCAAAAAGGGGGAGAAGCGAGCTTTTAGAGCTCATTTTTTGGTAGGCTGCCGATAGGATCGCTGTATGAGCCGGCGCCATGAAAGCGGCTACAGCCTGGATACCGTCCTCTGGGTCATGAGGGTTAGTATCTACGAGCATGGGTTCACCGGTGAGAGGGTCTCCTCCAACGGGCAATCTTTCTGGAAGCAGGAAAAGCTCACTGCCTTCTGGTAATGGGATAAGCTGGTCTAGCTCTGGAAGTACGTATGTATCATTACTCTTACCCATCATGGTCAATTCAGGCAGATCACCAATATTGCCATGTTTGTCGGCAAAAACCAGTGCCGGGAGGGCTTCAGGGACTTTCACTTTGGTCGTAATACATTATACACAGAGTCAAGAGCCCTGTAGATATCAAGATCTTCGCCAAAGATATCCTGTATATCCGGATGATCAATGAGTTCATCTATAATATAGGATGTGAGATAGAGGCTTACTATATTGGGATCCTGGACAAGTGTTCGTACAGGAGCGAGCGCCAGCTGCATATCAAACTCCTCCATATCGATAAGTTTTCGTAGCTGTGTATAAAACACCTGCTGGATACTTTCAATAGAGTTGGTCTCGATAATTTTTCTGTCAATAAGGCGCTGGACGGTCTTTATTGCAAAGGTCTCGGCGTTGTCTTTAACAAAAATAAACATCCGGCGTCTTTCTCGTTCTCTTTTACGATCAATTGCCCGTATGGTTTTATCTGTTGTCCTATTATGACTTACATGTGCCTTTGCCATCGTTCCTGATCTCCTGGGGAATATCTATACTCTCTGATTATAAAACCAGTTTTGGTATTTGTCTTGGTTATATTGTATCCGGTTGTTTGAAATTTACTACTACAAAGTTACATCAACCATGATATTTGTTGTTTTGTTAGCTATATACTCTTTTGGGCGCAGCTCTTGAAAATTATTTCTAAATGTTTTTTTGATGAGTTTAACCGTGACAAATTTGCAGATTTGCTTTCTATTGCAAGCCAGTGAAAATAGTTCTTGAATTTCCTCGTTTTTCCTATTTATATATCAGTGTTTTGTAAAACAGGATTTTTTGGGGAATCGTTTGTTACAAAGTGACTTCAGTATACAGCTTTAAATTGTTATCTATTACATGTTATGGAGGTTTTTATTATGAAATTTGGGATCCAGGCTTTATTATCAACAGTAGTAATTTTTTCTCTTATGTCTCTTACAGGCTGTGGTAAGAAAGATGTTATTGACGAGGAACTTGCTGTAGAAACAGTGGAAACAGAAACCATGGGAACGCCAGAACCGCTGGATTCCCCTGAAAATTCATCTATGATCACGGAAGGAAGGACTTCCGGGCCTATGCTGCCGGTGTACTTTGACTTTGATGCCTCGACTATTCGTGAAGATCAGGTTGATCGTATTGTAACAAACGCTGATTTCCTGAAGGCCAATACAGATCTGACCATTCGTATCGAAGGAAACTGTGATGCGCGAGGCACCGATGAGTATAATATGGCACTGGGCGAGCGTCGTGCCATCAGCGCAAAAAAATACCTGATGGATTTGGGAGTACCTGAAGATAACATGATAACAGTCAGCTTTGGTGAAGAAAAAATTCTCAACCATGGACACGATGAGCTTGCCTATGCCCAGAATAGACGAGATGATTTCGTTATCGTACAATAATTGACTGGACAGTATGGAGAAAATAATGGTTTTTCGAAAATTTGGTCTTTGTGTCTTTTCAGCGTTGATGGTGCTTTTCTTGACATCCGCGTATGCCGCAGAAAAAGGGCCTTTGAAGCTGGGTGTTATGGATATTCAGAAAATTATCACACAATCCCAGCTTGGAATTGCCGCAAAAGAGCGGATTGAGGCAAAACAGAAGGAGCTGAGGGCTGCCCTGGAAATCCAGCAGAGGGAAGCTGAAGCCTTACAGGATGAAATCGAGAAGAAGAGCACCGTCTGGACACAGGAAAAAAAGGATGAGAAAATTGTCGAGTTCAATAAACTGAGACGCGATTTTAAAACAAAAACCGATGATGCCAGGCTTGAAATGAAACGGTTGCAGGAAAAAGAATTTCAACCCATCCTTAAAATGCTGGAAGTTGTCGTCGAAGAATATGGAGCGAAAAATAAGTTCTCGTTTATACTGGATTCAAGAACCAGCGTGCTGTATTTTGACCCATCCTATGATATCAGTGATGATTTGATTGCGGTTCTCAATCAGAAAATGAAATAACTCCTTTTATTCCAGACAAACTGGAAGGAGAGGTGGAAAAGGCGGTGCGGATTTGTTCGCATCGTCTTTTTTTTATCTACGTGGTATATAAAGAGGCGGAATGGGTATAAACAAGTTTATCTCTATGTATGGAACTCAAATTATAAAATCATGGTGTTGCCAATTGCAAGAAGGAGCTGACAGTTTTGGATGAAAAAAGTATGTCTGTAAAAAGTATGACCGGATTTGGCAGGGGAGAGATCACGCATGGCGGCAGGACGTGGACTGCTGAAATTCGCTGCGTAAATAACCGATTTCTTGATGTGAAAATAAAATTGCCTAAATCCTACGTCAGTCTCGAAGACATGGTGCGGAAAAAAGTGGGCGCCATCCTGAAGCGCGGACGTGTCGATATCGTTCTTACCGTGCAAGGTGACTTTTCAGAGCTGCGGCAAATACATGTGGATGGTGAACTTGTGAAAAGTTACCATAGGGCATTTTCCCAAATAGCGGATACCCTCGGGGTTGAAAATGATATCGGCCTGTCACAGCTGGTAAATTACCCTGATGTAATACAACTGGAACAGCAGGGTGAAGATATGGAGGCCGTCTGGGAGAAACTGCAATGTGTATTGGATGAGGCCTTGCAGCAGTGTGACACCATGCGGGTTCAGGAGGGCAAATGTCTGGTAGCTGATTTGACAGGCAGGCTTGCTGGTTTTGTCAGCCGTGTCAACATGATTGCAGAAAGTATCCCTTCACTTATGGAAAACCGAGAGGAAAGTCTTAAAGAGAGACTTGCGAAACTGCTTGACGGCGTAGAAATTGACCCTGTTCGACTGAGCTATGAAGTGGCAATACTGGTGGATAAAACGGATGTGACTGAAGAGATTGTCAGGCTGCGGAGTCATATCGTCCAGTTTGAAACATTTTTACAAGCTGGTGGAGAGGTGGGTAGAAAGCTTGACTTTTTGATCCAGGAGTTTTTACGGGAGGTAAACACCCTGGGTTCTAAAATCAACGACAGTGATGTTGCCCATCTCATTGTCGAGTTAAAAGGTGAACTTGAGAAAATGCGGGAGCAGGTGCAGAATTTAGAATAAAAGGAAGGGGGAGAGAGTCATGCAGCTTCTCAATGTTGGTTTTGGCAATACGGTACCGGTGGACAGGATAATTGCGATTATAAATACCGGATCTTCTCCTGCCCGGAAATTAAAGGATATCGCCAAAAAGAAGGGAAAACTGATAGATGTAACTGAAGGGAGACGCACCAGGTCAATCGTTATCATGGATTCTGAGCATGTGGTTCTCTCCTCAGTTCAAACCGAAACTATTGGTCAGCGTATACTCGCGCTTCAGACCGACCAGCCCCTTCAGGAGCTGGTTTCAAGGCAGCAGCTACGGTAATGATATGAAACAGGGGCAGCTTTTTATTATTTCCGCACCTTCTGGTGCCGGAAAAACAACGGTGTTAGAACGTGTTATGCAGGAGGTTGATAATCTCGTTTTCTCGGTATCACATACAACGCGACCTCCCCGTACAGGTGAGATTGACGGGATCTCCTACCATTTTATAGACAGGGACGAGTTTCAGGCCATGATTGACCGCGATGAATTTCTCGAATATGCTGAGGTGCATGGCAATTATTATGGCACGAGCAAAAAGGCTGTGTTCGATAAGGTGGCTGAAGGCCAGGATATTATGCTGGATATTGATGTCCAGGGGACGAGGATTTTAGTAAAGGAAAAACAGCTGCCGGCTATTACCGTCTTTCTGGCACCTCCTGATATAACCGAGCTTGAGAAACGCTTGCAAGCGAGGGAAACAGATGACGCCGATACCATCACGACCAGGCTTGCAAATGCCAAAGAGGAAATGCGGGCTAGAGATGAGTATGAATATCTCATTGTTAACGATCACGTCGCAGATGCTGCTTTGATGCTGAAAGCTATAGTGCTGGCAGAACGGGCGCGCAGTCGCCGGGGGATACGTGGTACACCTCTTCCTGCATTTGGAGAAGAGAGATGAAAAAGCAGCAGTATACCAAGGCGAAAGCACGTGAGAAGCGTGTACGGATCGGTGATGACCTGCTGTGGGGGATACACCCGGTATTTGAAGCGCTTGTATATGAGCCTGAACGTATTGTTGAAATTCTTGCTGTAAAGGGGAAACGCGGTATAAAGTGGGAGGAGCTGATAGAAACGGCACGGCGGAACAAGGTACGCCTCTCCTTTGTTGATTCCTTGAAGATAACAGGAGAGCATGCATCTCAGGTACGCCACCAGGGTGTGATCGCAAAGATGAGCGCGGTTGCCTTATCCTCCCCTGATACCATCCTCTCTCTTTTTACAGAGCAGGTGACAGCAGGAAAAAAGCCTGTAATGATAGTGTGTGACAGCCTGCAGGATCCGCATAACCTGGGGGCAATTATACGATCAGCCTATGCCTCTGGAATGCTTGCAGCTGTGGTAACCGCTGAAAATTCGGCACCTCTTGGCGGTATCGCTGCCAAATCTGCCGCTGGAGCCATGTCGCATCTCCCCATCTGCCAGGTTATAAATCTTGCTACCTTTCTTCAGAGGCTGAAAAAGGCGGGAGCGTGGGTATTTGGGGCTGTCAAGGATGATACGGCAGGATCACTTTTTACAACAGATTTGAATCTTCCTGCTGCCATCATTGTCGGTAGCGAGGGCAAGGGACTGAGGCCATTGGTTAAAAAACAGTGTGATCTCCTCGTTTCCATCCCCATGCAGGGTGATCTCGATTCCTTGAACAGCTCTGTAGCTGCTGCAGTGATTATGTTTGAGTCTCTTAGGCAGAGGCTTGCCTGATTACCTGTTCTTTTTCTCTTCGAGCTTTGCCTGCAAGAGGGCGCCAAGGCTGCCGATAGTACTGGTCGTCTCTTGTTTCTCGCTCACATACTTCCTGTATACCTGCCGCTCTTCGTTCTCTTTTGCTTCAGGCGCCTGGTAGTCAGAGGGGGTAAGGCTGATCCTCTTTTCTTCTCTGTTGATCTCTTCAATGATGACCTCGATATCCTGGCCTGCTTCAACCACTTCACGCGGATGGTTGATTCTTCGTCCTGAGCCCATTTTAGAGATATGGACAAGACCGTCAATACCTTCTGCCAGGGTGACAAAGGCGCCAAACTGGGCCAGCCTGCTGATCGGTGCCGTATGTGTTGAGCCCACGGGAAAATGTGTTGCCACCTCATCCCAGGGGTCGGTAAGGGTCTCCTTGTAACTCAGCGATATCCTATCTTTTTCCCAGTCAAGGCTTTTAATAACCACATTGACCTGCTGGCCGATTGTAAAATGCTCTGCAATATTTTCGACCCTGCTCCAGCCTATCTCTGATACGGGGATAAGGCCGTCCACACCGCCAATATCGGCGAAAGCTCCGAACTCTCTGATAGATGTTATCGTGGCTGCGACTGTATCCCCTTCTGAGAGGGAATTTTTCAACTCTTCTTTCAGTTTTTCTCGCTCTTCTTCGAGAATTGCCCTTGCTGATAACACCAGGTTGCGTCCACCTTCTTCAAATGTGGTGATCCGAAAGGCCATATGCTTATCGACATAGGTGGCCGCAGGGTCCTCAACCCGCCTGAGCCCCATCTGTGAGTAGGGACAGAAGCCTCTGATGTTGCCAGATAAGGTTATTTCAAAGCCGCCTTTAATTTCACCTGCTACATAGCCTTCTACCGGGATCTGACTGCGCCACGCCTCCTCGAGATGAGCTGCTGATGCCCCGGAACCAAGCGTGGTGGTATAGAGCTGTTCGCCATTTTGCATCTGGAGAAAATAGACGTCCAGGGTGTCGCCAGGGTGTACTCGTACATTACCCGCATCATCGAGGAGTTCAGATGCGAGCAGTACACCCTCGCTCTTGCCTCCGACATCAAGAAAGACGTTTTCACCACTTATTCCGGCAACCCGGGCAGTAATCTTTTCGCCAGGTTTGTGGTGGCGGAGAGGTTTTTCATCGATGGATTCAAAAAGGTCTGCGAAGTTATCGGTGTTGTTTTCCATAATACTCCGGGTTGTAAAAAAAATTATGTTTCTGTTTGAATTTTTGTTTTTCCTGAACGAAAATTGTCTTTTACAGAGGTCATCAAAATAATTCAAGAAAGTTTTTCAGATATTTGGGGAAATAGCCGGTAAATGCAGTGGATTCTTGCGGAAATTATTGTTGCACAGTATCATAGACTGTTTATGCTGTTTTCAATAACAAAAGAAACAACAATTATATAGGAGGTAGACTGTATGGAGATTAGGCCAGGGAAAACCAATGTCGGGTTTATTGGGCTGGGTGTTATGGGGAAGAGTATGGCTTCGCATATCCTTCAGGCAGGATATGACTTGCATGTCTACACGCGCACGAAAACAGGTGCAGAGGAGCTTATAAAAAAGGGCGCTGTCTGGCATGACAGTGTTGCCGAGCTGAGTCCCCTCTGTGATGTTATTATTACAATAGTCGGCTTTCCAAAGGATGTGGAAGAAGTCTATCTTGAGGAAGGCGGTATTTTATATACCGCCAAGCCAGGAGCTGTTGTTGTGGATATGACTACCTCAAGTCCTGCCCTTGCTGAAAAAATTTTTCAAAAGGCAAAAGAACGGGGGATCGCAAGCCTCGATGCCCCTGTTTCAGGCGGTGATCTGGGTGCCCGTAACAGGGCGTTGTCCATCATGGTCGGAGGTGAACGGAACACCTTTGAGGCGATGTCTCCGCTGTTTGCAACGATGGGGAAAAATATCGTCTATCAGGGCAAGGCCGGTGCAGGGCAGCATACAAAGATGGCCAACCAGATCGCTATTGCCTCGGGGATGATCGCCATCTGTGAATCCTTGAGTTATGCCCAAAGGGCGGGGCTCGATCTTGAAACTGTGCTTGCAAGTATTGGCCAGGGCGCGGCCGGTTCCTGGGCGTTGAATAATCTTGGACCTCGCATCATCGATGGTGATATGGAGCCAGGTTTTTTTGTCAAACATTTTATAAAGGATATGAACATTGCATCGGATATGGCAAAAAAACTGGAGCTGGAAACCCCCGGTCTTGACCTTACCCTCTCGCTCTATAAAAAACTGGCCGAAAAGGGTCTGGAAAATAAGGGAACACAGGCACTTGCCACACTGTTCGATTCTTTTTAGTGTCTCTTTCGGGGATGGTTGAAACCCCTCGCCTTTAGGCGAAGAAAAGTTTAGAGTTGTCGCTATGCGACGTTATAGATTAGGCTCCCACA
>PDWJ01007047.1_pt1 | contig 11155 bp, 8 predicted proteins | sample 1430881 | NCBI WGS metagenome assembly PDWJ01 (sample SAMN01162460, study PRJNA174530) | Oral metagenome, whole genome shotgun sequencing project. | biome: Marine environment; feature: Marine mammal; material: Swab sample of the gingival sulcus; isolation source: swab sample of gingival sulcus... | reverse complement strand
TTCAGTGGACGGGCAAGTCTGCGTACGACCGATTAAAGCCGACCTTGTATGTGCTGTCAATTGGCGTTGCCGATTATGACGACGACAGTCTCGATTTACAGTACCCCAGCAAAGATGCCAAGGATTTCGCCCGGGTTATGCAAACACAAACCGGGCTATACCGCGATGTTAAGGTGAAATTGCTCACTGATCCGAGCAAAAGTAGCATTTTGGATGGGCTTGATTGGCTGGCAGAAAATGTCACTAATAAAGATGTTGCTATGCTGTTTTTTGCCGGTCATGGCGCCATGGACAAGTACAGAGAATATCAACTGATTGGGCGTGATGCTCAATTAAGTAGTTTGCATCGTACAGGCGTGCCTGCTGATGAAATTAAAGCAGTGCTTAGCAACTTACCGGGTAAACGCATTGCCTTTTTAGATGCCTGCTATTCGGGCAACTTGATGGGATCTGGTCACCGTGGATTGAGTCCGATGATTAATATGGATGCCGAAGGGTTACAAGGTGGTGCCGATTACGAGAAAAAAGGCAAAATCACTTATAAATTTCTCGATGCCTATATTTCCGAGCGGGTTAAAAAACTCACTCACAATGAACAAAGCCCAACCATTGCCGTCCCCGACAGTATGCCGGACTTCCCCATCGCCTTGCCGAAGTGATGGAGAATATAAAGAAAACACTAATGGTGATAGGTCTATCCGTTTGTACTAATAGGAGCTAAAATCAATCCTTGAGCACAGCTGATAAATCTTACCGCCTTATTCAGTCAATTGGCACGACTATAAAGCGTGGACAGGCGCGGGGGATGCAGGCTGCTGAGTGACTTGATTGATCAAAACAATGACTATGGGTACGACTGATTTGTGTTGATAATTTGCAGTGGGCTGATGCGTATAAAACATGCATTGTTATCTTTTCTGGCGTTTATCGTATGAATACTTTCAATAGGTACGGGCGATAAGCTCATTCCTTTATGATGGTACGCATTATTCTTGATGGCTGTCTTTAGCTTGATTTTGAGTTGTGCCAATGTTTGGCGGTCTTTTTTCATTAGCCCGATAGTGATGCCCTTGGGCGGAATAACCGGATAAAAATGTTTTCCTGTGGCAAGCGATTTAATCGCTTGTGTGGTGTTGTCGTAAAGTAGTGCTATTGCGTGATCTTCACTCTTTTCAATGCGTATTACTGAATGAGTGGACAATGAGAGCGTGGCATCGCTTAAAATTTTTAAACCTGCCTTGTCGATAGGTAGTGCCGAGTCAGAGATGATCAGGGGAGATGGACATTGATTGGTGGCGATGTGCCGAAAACCAATCGATAACAAATTGCTATCTGGTGAGTGATAAATATGAAAAGAGTAACTCTTCAGTGCTGGAATGATGTTAACCAGAGTCTGCCAGCGTAAATCGCTATACCTTTTGTTATGAAAGGTAAATTGTAGCGTTGGATTGTAACTGTTGTGATAGCTGGGGAGTATTTTTTTTAGTTTGGCGATAATCTGATTGTTATTTTTATTGTCGAGCAGCGTTTCATGGTCAAACTGTAATACCCAACGAGCAGAAACGGGGAACATCAAAGCGATAAGTACAAAAAATAAGATTTGCTTTATTTTCATGGTGTTTCCTTACAGTTGGGGGCAGTAATGCGAAAGCGATATTGCAAACTGTCAAAGTGTTTTTCTAAATAACCACTTATCGTAGTTAAGCGCTCAATACCTGATAAACCATCAATCAGTTGACTTAGTATTTTATTGAGTTTTCCTTTATCAATCGAGAAATTTTTTCTGGCGATGGCGGCGATAAGATAATTTTCTTTGGGAGATTCTATTAAAAAAGCGGTTTGAAACCGGGTTGCCATTTTTTGTGGTAAGCTTTCCACGCGAACCCCGCTTTTTTCACCGACTAAGATGATAGCAGCATGGATATTGTTAACCGCCTTTAACCAGCTAAAATCATCAACTGTGATATCGATGACCACCAGGTCGCCAATACTGAAAACGGGTTCTCCCAGTTTGGACTGGGGGCATAGTGGAATAACGCTGGCATTCTCTTTGTCTTGAACATTAACGCGCAGCGGTCGCAGCCCCTTGTCGTTATGCCAATTGAGATAAAGCGGTTGCTGGTATTGCCATATCAATAAGGCGATAATGAACGCGATGGGGAGTAGATTTAACCGTCTGTTGAGATGGTGGTATGCACTGACATCGGGAAAATGCTTCTCCAGTTCATCTGCCAGTTGATGACAATAAATAACACGAATATTCAGCGAGCTATGTTGACGAATAAAACTATTGATACGTCGAGCGTATCGGATTTCGCTGCAATTGTTTGCCTGGCTGCCTTTTCCCGGGGTGATATATTTTGGCAAAGCAATCAGTATGGGCTCGACCTCTTGTGTTTGATCAATTTTACTGAGTATGGCATTGAGTTTTTCTTCTAATCCGCTCACCGGCTCAACGGTCGGCAAGTCGCCAAGGTTGTTCAACTCACCGGTTGCGTAAATGTGTTTAATTGTCGATTGTTGCTGAGCCATAATCATGCCCAGTAACAGGGCCAATTGACTGCTTCTGCAATCAAAACTGGTCGTTTCTGTCAGTTTTCCTATGACATTGATTTCACATTTTTTCGGTTTTGACAGCAAGCCGTTAGGTAGTGTTGATAACTGACGCCAGTGATGCATCAATTGTAAATAAGATTTCTTAGCCTCAACGCCTGCAACATAGTAACCGTAATCATGTAATGATAATAGGTCTTTATCTTGCCCTGTCTTTGAAGAAACGTAGCGTGCCTCATAACGTTTGCCGATAATACGAACGCTAAAAAAATACTGATGTGCTTTTTCACCCTGAAGTAACGGTGCATGTGCATTAATGATGTTTTTAGATAAAGCCATTAGGTTTATATTTTCAAAGTCAATGCAAGTGTTGACCAGTCTTTTTTACTCGGGGATTGTAAAGGCAGAACCGAACGTGAAAAGCCCTTTTCATCGAAACAAGCCAGATAATAAAATTGCTTGTCGAAACAAATTTGCACGGATCGATTCTGTACCGACTGTATGATGGCATATCCCTGTGCCTGTATATCGCAAACACAGCTACTGGAACTGCGGCTGAAGGTAACGACAAAATTATGGTCTTGACTAAAATAGCATACTTTCTTATCAACCGCCTTACCTGCCGCAGCAAGAGGCAAGAAGTCAATACGACTTTCCTGAATTGTCGGGGCGACTTGATTTTTTCGGGCGCGCTCAAATGCCAGTCTGACCTTTGCATCAGTAATTAAAAAGTCAGCGGTAAAGCGGGGTGTTTTGTTATGCATTTTTTGCTCTCATTGTGTTCTATTTATGAGTTTACGGGATAAGAATTTTGAACACCGCGCCACAAAACAATTAAATGGCGCAAGTGGTTTTGCAACGCCTTATCATAAATTAAGAAATTATACTAGAGTATAGAGTTTAATCGCTGTATAGTAAAATCTTATGGGGAAGATAATTTTATTTTTTATGAGATCAGTTGATTTTATCCCGTAAGTCTGTTTGAAACGTTTTTTATCACTTAGCTATAGTATAGAGAGGAACATATGAAAAAACTTCGAATCATGGGCTTGGTAGTGCTAGTGTTGTATTTATCAGGTTGTGCGACAATGGATAATCAATCAACGGGTTTTCAACAAAAGTCGCAACTGGGTAAAGCATTATCGAGTTTGGAAAATACGAGCGGCAAAGCAACTTTTACCGTAGAGTTGCTGCCTAAGTTTGGCGGTGAGAATCTCAGAGTGGGTGATGTATTTGATATCGACTTGCGCAGCTCTGAAGATGCTTTTTTGCACTTGTATTTGTGGCAGACCAGCGGGAAAGTCACTGCACTAACAGAAAATATGCGCGTAAAAGGCGGTGTTAAACAGGCTTTCCCACCGACAAGCGCTAATTTTCAATTGCGGGCAAAACCGCCAACGGGTAGTAATACGCTATTGCTATTAGCGACTAAACGTCCTGTTGCCGGCACTATTTATCATGATTTTAGACAACTTAAAAAACCTGGCAATATTGTTTCGACACAATTAGGTGCAATTGGCGTCATCAAAACGCAGTTATACAACGTGCCTGATAGTGATTGGCAATCAACCATTCGCGATATTGTTATTTACCATTAACTAAGAAAAGGAGTAAAAAATGAGAACCAAGAGACTTAAATTAACCGCATTAATCTTAGCGTGTGTGCTATCAAATGCTGCCTTGGCAGATATGGTGATGCCACCACAGGCAGTGCCGCCGGCTGAGCCACAGACAAGACCTGAACCACAGGCACCGGCAACCGGTATCGTGGTTGAAATGCACGAGGCTGTGGTTACCGCTGGGGAAAAACCGGCCGAAGGCAAATCAGTGACTGAAAAAACGCGTAACGAGATTTATGCCATGCTGGCAGATCAGGTCAAAAAAGTCGACAATGTCGTGATTATTGAACACAAGCCAGTAGCAGCCAATCAGCAACCCGCTGTAGCAGGCAGTCAGTTATCGGTTACCGATCAGCCCAACGGACATTTTAGGGTTTATGCTGAAATCAAGCCCAAGTTGGAAAAAGGAAAAGCCATAGTTAAATTGCAATTATTAAAGGCAGGTCACAGTGGCGATGCTCAAGATATGGCAAAGCCGATGACTGAAGAGACCATTAAGGTGGATCCCAACAATGTCAGAAGTGCTGAAAAAGATGTTGTGAAATTCTTAAAGAGTGAATTACATATGTCTGAAGGTGGTGATGCACAGGAAGCGATGAAGCGCCCCAATCTGTCGATGTGGATCGAAATTAAAAATAAGGATGGTTCGGAAGGAGTAAAAGACGGTTCCAAGCTGGTGGTTTACTACAAGCCGGGCAGCAATTTATACGTCAACCTTTACTACATCAATTCAAAAAATGAGATTCAGCGTTTAGTACCAAGTAAATTGCAAAAAAATAACTTTGTTAAAAAGGGACAAATTTATCGCTTTCCAGCCAGAGGAGATGGTTTGACCGTCTCGGGTAAAGGCACTGATAAAATTCGGGTGATTTACACGCGCATGCCGAGTGGTGCAGGACGTGACTTAGGATTGGAAAACGGTTTACAGGCTAGACAAGCGCCAATTGGTGTCATTCCTACCCAGTATCCAGCCATTTTTTCGACAGCTGACCTGAGTAAGTTTTTCTCACTTCCGGAACAGGTCTACAACGAGCACGAAATTTCTTACGAAATCAAATAAATTAAAGAGGTTATGAACAATGAAAGTTAAACAGTTATCACTATCTATTTTTGCAGCATTACTGATTGGTAATGTTAATGCACAGAACTTCAAAGATGTCGTAGTTGAAGAAATGCCAGGCAACAGTAATCCTTATGTTAATATTGATTTGGATGTCGCCGACGGTCGTGATGTGGTGCGTATGGGGGACAAAGTTGCCTTTTGTTTCAAAGTAAGCCAACCGGGTTATGTGAGTCTGTGGGATCTCGGTACATCGGGTAAAGTCAGCAAGATTTATCCCTTTAGAGAACAGAATAACATTCGCAGAGTCAACGCCAATCAGAAGGAATGTGTTGGAAATACCCGTTTTACGGTGACCGGTCCACAGGGTGTAGAAAATGTTGTGCTGTATTGGACGGCCAATGAGAGGGGGCAAATTGAAGCGGCACAGTACGATAATAAAAGCGAGTTTGTGAGTGCTTTAACAAGCAATGTCAGAAGAAACAATTCTTACAATGATTGGGCAACGGCCGAAGTAACCTTTGAAGTTATCGGTGAAAATGACAGCGCCAATGGCGTGGCGGATGTTGGGCGGTTAGCCAAAACAACCAGTCAGTATGACAATGTTTATGTCTTGGCCTTTGGATCCAACGTTGAGCCATTGAAGAAAACCAACGATGATGCAAAGTTGTTTATTGAAATGGCAAAGGGAAGTTTTGGTGTTTCCAACAACAATATCCTCCTGTTTGAAAATGCCTATCGCAGTGATTTTGAAAAGGGTTTTGATTGGTTACGTTCCAGTGTCGGCAACAATGATCTGGTGCTGATTTTCTATTCAGGACACGGTACAAAAATTCCCGATGATAATGGTGATGAGGTTGATGGTCTTGACGAGGCCTTGGTTCCTTATGATTTGGCTGATAAAAATAACTGGAATAATGATAAGGTTTACATTCGTGATGATGAGTTGAAACAGTGGCTGAGCACGATAAAAACCGGTGCAGTTGTGACGATATTTGATGCCTGTCATAGCGGTGGATTGCACAAATCGTTTTTAAGTGCGCGTCGTAAATTCTTTACTAAGGGCAGTCTGGCCGCTGCTGGTGCCAAGGCGATTAATGTAGAAGGCACACCGCGCGATATCGTTGATTCGGGCTTATCCAACCAGTCTGGTACGCAATATATCATGCTCTCCGCGGCAAATGAAATGCAGTATGCGCTGGAGCTGCCCAACAAAGGTGGTATTTTCACTTATGGTTTGTTGGATGAGCTGAGAAAAAGTGGCCAGCATCGTAACTGGAAAGAAATGTTTGGCACTTTATCCCGTAATGTAGAACGAGGAAGCAATGGGCAGCAAACGCCAATTACGGTTGACCCTGGTAATGCACTCAAAAATTTAGAATTGAATTAACCGCAGGAGTAGCAAAATGAACGTAAATAACAAGCTATTATTATTAGCCTTAGCTGGTGCAATCACTCAAAGTGTTTGCACCGCGGCATTCGCCGATGACGGTAAAAAAGACTTTATCCTACCGGAAATAAAAGACATTATCGTTGAACAACAGGATATCTATACGATTTCACCGGGGAGTGGTGATAACTATTCAAGTAACAGCGCGGGCAGTCATCCGGTATCGGTGACGATTTGGGTCAACCACAGCAATAACACTTATGCGATTGGTGATCAGGTTGTCATCCATGCCAAGGCAAAGCGCGATGGTTATTTGACCTTGCTTGATGTTGGTACCAGCGGCAAAATTCGCCAATTGTTCCCGAATAAACATCAGCAAAATAACTATCTGAAAAAGGGTGATGTCATTCGTATCCCCGCTAAAAGAGCCAATTTCCGCTATATGGTGACGGGACCGACGGGCAAAGAGCTGATCAAGGCCTTTATGACGACAAGACAAGGTAGCATTTACGGCAGATCGGCTGATACTTTCAACGACGACATTTATCCATTAACCAGTCTAAGCAGCAAGGCTTTGCGCAAAGATATTGTCACCGAGCTCAATACCACCCATCAAGGTAGTTGGGGCGAGTACAGTAAGGTCATTACCATCGTCTCGGCTTCTCCTCAGCAGCAGACCAGTAACCTGAGTCTATCGCCATCTAATATGCCGGCGGCAATGCAGGCGGAGCGTGCCCTGAAATTAAATCGTGCTCAACTGCGCGATATTCAGCGTTACCTGCGTCAAACGGGTTACTACAATGGCAGTATTGACGGCGTTATTGGTAAGCGTACTCGTCAGGCAGTTGCCGCACTGCAGCGGGCCGTCAATTTGCCCGTCAGTGGTTATATTGATACGGCGACCTTTACCCATATCATGGATAATCAGTAGAGTTGTTTTAGATCTACGAATAAAGCTGTCTCCCATTTCCGGGAGGCAGCATAGTGTATGAGTTGAGTAGAAGTCATGGCCACTCGCGAAAGGTCAGTTTAATATCAGCAACCCGGCAATAATGAAACTAGACTGTTATCACGAAGTTTACTATTGGCTAAAACGAGATTTTGTACCTTTTTAACCCACTAAAACTTAACACGTTCATGCGATACTCGTCTATGGTTCCTTAAGTCTAAAGATGAAAAAAAATCACATACTGATTGAATTTTCTGCCGTTGTTGCCGAAATTATTAATCGCACGGATAGCAAATGTAGTAATGACGATTATTTCCAATGGGCGGCATGGCACCTGGATGCCAATATCATCAATTTATTAAGGGGTCAGTCTTACTTAAACCAAAGGGGACATAAAAAATACGCCAATTATCTTGTTGGTTGGCAGATGTCTGCTCATAAGGATATCGAATACTGTGCCGAACAATATTTCCAATGCGTATTTGAGCACCCCATCAGCAACCGAAAACGGTTGCCAGTCACGCCCTGTGACAAGTTACAAAACACGATCCGGGCAAATTGTCTGGATAGGGAAAAACGCCAGGAAAACAACCTGAGCCCGATTTCCCTGTGGGGAATTTTTGAACGGGCCGGGCAGCCTGTCGAAAACAACAGCCAGCAGCAACTATGCTATCGCTACTGGCACGGCGAAGACCTTAGAAAACTCAAAATCCACCTATACGATGTCCTCAGCACGGCTAATCGCCACTACGCCGAAATTTACCGACTGGGGCTGTATCCCCCCGATTTTATCGACAGCATCAACGTCTCCCAAGCCCGTCAACTGAATGCTATGATTAAAGCCGCCAAACAGCGCACCCGAGCCACAACCCAACATTGGCGCAGTATTTTTTCCGAAGTCTGGGCGGAAAAACCGATGAAAAAAATAGGCACTGATAAAATCGCCAACTACGACGATTTCGCCAATCACGATATCGGCAAATGTTTATTAGGTACCGCTCGCGCCACATTAAAAATGCTCACCTATGACGAACTAAGCGCCTCGGAGGACGGCTTTGAGGACTATATCGTCGCTGAGGTGGCGGAGCTTAGCCAGGAGCAGCAAGACCACGAAGCCGGGTTTTACGCCGACCTGGATCGATTGACTCGGCGGCTCAATACTGCTGACTTAGACCCGCGGGATAAGGAACTGATTTTTAATATTATTCATCAACGCGATATTGATACCCTGATCGATAAGGACGAAAATGAAGACAAACTGTTTGAGCACTTGCACGACAAGATAATGGTGCTATTATCTGATGACTATAATAGGCTGCTTTGATAAACCTACCGAGCGTATCAATTTCAAGCCTGTCCAGCAAATTGCTGGGGTGCGCGGCGCAACGCAGAAATTGTATCGCGCAGGTGGTTGCCACTATTGCTACCATTTTCCTCACCTCTACTGGCAGGCGAACCACCGACCACCCCCATTTTGCGCATTAACACTGCTATGCACACGGCACCAATTAATGCCGTTGCCGTTAATGCCGAGGAAACGCGCTTTTATACCGCCTCCCATGATAAAACCGTAAAAGTCTGGGACAGACAGTCGGGGCAATTACTGCGCACCCTGCGCGTACCGATAGATCACTCTGCTAAAGAAGGGCAACTTCGTGCGCTGGCGCTGGATCCCAGGGAACAATGGCTGGCGGTAGCCGGTTGGACGGGAAGTTGGGATAAGGTAGCACATGTATACATACTCAACCCATACAACGGCAAACTATTGCAGCGTTTGGGCGGTTTGCCGGATGTGATTTTTGGCCTTTGCGTTTCCACTGATGGCCAGCGTTTGGCTGCCACCCTGGGGGGTAAGAATGGTGTGCGCCAATGGCAACGCCGGGGCAATCAATGGCAAGGTTTTGCCCGGGATAGTAATTACGGTGACAGCAGTTACGGATGTGCTTACGATGGCAAAAAGCAACTGCTGACCAGTAGTCTCGACGGTTATTTGCGTTTATATAACCCTGATGGTAAGCGAATTGAAAAAGATAAAATACCCTTGTACGCTGCTAAATACAAGCAAGTTAATAAAAACCTATCGTTGTATCGGTTTTTTGATGTAAAAAATGTTGCGGCAAACGATACACTTAACATTAGACGAGGATATAACTACCGAAGTGATAAGGTAGGGGAACTGCCGTATAATGCACAATGTGTTGTAGAAATTCGGCGCAAAGGCGATTGGTCATTTATATCATTTGGTAAGCATATCGGCTGGGTAAATAATAACTATCTGGCCAGAAGTGACGGCCCCGGATGTATGGCTAGAGAAAAACAATCACCGCATACGGCCAGCGGCCAGCGAGTTAAAAAAATTAAAGCGTCACATGGCAAACTCCCTGCCAGAGTTGCGATACACCCCAATGGCACTACCTTTGCCGTGGGTTATGCCGATAGACCGGTGGTCAGTCTAGGTCGCCTCTCTCCCTTTGCCATTACCCGAGCTGTCAATACTCAGGGCTTGGACAATGGTGGTTTACCTGTAGTTGCCTGGTCAATACGGGGCGATCGCCTCTATACCGGTGGAACATATGCTCTATATGATAGCGATGGTTCTGTTGTTGTACCTGTTATCGTCTGGAATCAGGCTGGCTGGGGTAAACCGCTATTTCTATCGGGTACAAGTAATACGGTAATGGGAATTTTACCTTTTAAAGGTAGCAAACTGCTTTCTATTCGCTACGATCCGGCTTGGTTGCTGCAGGATAACCGTGGCAAAGTGATTCGCCAACAATTACCAACAACTCTTGATAATAGCAATAAGCTTGGCAATGATTTTTTACTCAGTCGCGATGGTAAACAATTGGCACTGGGGCGTGATGCTGGGGGTAAAAATCCCATCATGATTAATCTAAGCCCCACGGCAACACAGCCCGTTAACGCCATCAATCAACTGCCCCAAGCCGGAAATAAATGGATGGCTGCCCAGACCGATAGCCTACCCATTCGCGGTTGGAAAAATACGGAAAAAGTACAATTGTATGGCAAGCCCATCAACCTCATGCAATATGAAATGTCGCGCAGTCTTGCCATTGCCGATGATCAGCGCAGCTTTTTATTGGGGACAGAATGGACCCTGCGCCGCTATCAGGTCGCCAATCGACAAGCCAAATTGCAGTGGGAAAAGGATGTCCCTGCTATTGCCTGGGGTGTTAATCTGACCCCTGATCAGCGTCTGGCGGTGGCTGCCCTGGGCGACGGTACGATTCGCTGGTATCGCTATGCCGATGGCGAGGAGTTATTGGCACTGTTTATTGATAAGAAAACGCTGGAATGGGTGGCATGGACGCCGCAGGGCTACTATAACGCCAGCATACACGGTGACCAGCTTATCGGTTGGCATGTAAATCGCGGCAAGGATAAAAAGCCTGACTTTTTCCCTGCCGCTAAATTCCGCCAACAGTTTTACCGCCCGCTTATTGTTGCCAATATCCTTGAAACACTGGACATTGACAATGCCATTGCCCTGGCCAATCGAGCCGGTGAGGCAACTAATGCCAAGCAACGCATCGACGACGTCTTGCCCCCTGCCGTTGATATCG
>PDWJ01005354.1_pt1 | contig 11155 bp, 12 predicted proteins | sample 1430881 | NCBI WGS metagenome assembly PDWJ01 (sample SAMN01162460, study PRJNA174530) | Oral metagenome, whole genome shotgun sequencing project. | biome: Marine environment; feature: Marine mammal; material: Swab sample of the gingival sulcus; isolation source: swab sample of gingival sulcus... | reverse complement strand
TAAGTGATGCTCGTATTTTTCGCGAAAATCACGCATGCCTTTGGGCAAGTGATCGGGAAAACATTTGCCAATCCATTGCAGACTATGATCTGCCATGCGATTGGGAATTAACGGCATCTGCTTGCACCAGGCATCCATTCTCGCCTTGAGCTTAAACAGTTTGGGAATGATTGCGCTGCCAAATTTGCGCAAAATAATCAATTGGTCTTTGCCGTAAGTATCACAAATATCAAACCAATCACGGTGCAAATATTCACCCGACTCGGGCAGATGCTGAAAATAGCTGAGAATATGACGGCGGATAACGCTTAAGGTTTGCGGTTGATTAACACCGATATAATACGTTTGTTTGCGTTTGGGTTTTTCAAACGTATCCAAACGCACGGCAAAAATGACTAATTTACCGGCACAGCCCGCCGCTTCAAATAAGCGCCGCGCATCTTGATTAAAGCGCGATGGCGTGTCGGCATCGACCTCGCGAACACGTTGCTGATATTCATTGTCGGAGGCCAATTTATCACTGGCGGGAACATTGTTTGCTTGGTAGTTTTGGTTCGACATCTCGGTATAGGCCGGCCCGCGCTGTACCAAGGCACCGCCTGAATTATTACAAACGCCGCCAACAACTGATGCCCCGATACACGAAGAGCCAATCACCGAATGCGGTTCACGGTCGTAGGGCGCTAATAAATTTTCCAAATCGTACAAACGGCTGCCAGGGAAAGCAATGACTTGCTCGGCGTTATTAATCGGCTGAATGCTGTCCAGGCGCATGGTGTTGACAATAACGACTTCGCGGTCATAGCCCGCTTGTGGGGTGGAGCCCCCGGTGACACCGGTATTGGCGGCCTGCATAATCATGATTTTATCGGCGGCGGCACAGGCTTTGGTGACCTTCCATAACTCCAGCAAGGTATTGGGGAGCACCACGGCAAGGGCATCGCCATCACCGTAGCGAAAGCCTTTGCAATAGGCGACCATCTGCTTTTTTTTGGTCAGTACATGCGGTTTGCCGACAATAGCTATCAGCGTATCCAGAAATTGCTGGGACATAATAATGATTTTTTGTTCAGTTGAAAGTTTATTATAACGCTAAAGCCGGCGCAGATGCCAGCCTTACCGGTTATAAGTGGTTATAACTCTACTCTGCCCTCACCGGCTTGCCTTGTATCATAAGTTAATTCATGGCACTATAGTTTAATACGGTTAATTTCTAGAGAAAAGCAATGAAGCAAAATAGAAAAGATAAGTCGATAGGTCTCAGGCTGCTATCTTCAATTTCAGCCTTTATGCTGATAGGTACGATTATTTATATCATCGTTGCAGGTCTCAGTATTTTTTCTGGTATGCTGATTGTTGGCGCAATTTTAGGGCTAGGCGGGCCTGCGGCTGTGACAGGCGAAGGGGTTATGGATATCATTTCTGGTTTTTTTACCGCGCTATTTGAAGGCATTACGGAGATTTTTGTGGTTATCTCTGATTTTTTTGCTTCTATGTTTAGTGGTTAGCCTTATCTTTTAAACTGCGTTAAGCGTTCAATACGTCGCAAAATCTTATGACTACGACGCTTGCCCCCAGATTGCATAGCAACAGTTTGTGTGTCAGTCCAATGGCACGGGCAGCTTTATCACCGGCCAAAACGCTATCATCGCCGATAACTGTGCCCGCATTCATTGCCGGTTAAAAAAAGCGATGGCGGCGGCGAGATCTTCGGCGCTATCGATGCCCTTGGGGGGCTTTTCATCAACCAGCGCGACAGCGATTTTTTCCCCGTTGTCTAATACCCGAAGCTGCTCCAATTTTTCAATATGCTCGATTTCACTGGGTGGTAGCTGACTGTAGCGCTTTAAAAAGCTGGCGCGATAGGCATAAATGCCCAAGTGATGGAAGTAGTGTTCGGCAAGGTTGAGCGCCTGATTGTCGCGATTAAAAGGGATACCGGCGCGGGAAAAGTACAGGGCGTGCCCGTTTCGGTTAACCACCACTTTGACAACATTGGGATTGTCGATATCGGCAGTATCGTGGATGCGGCTGGCCAGCGTTGCCACGGCGGCGGCGCTGTCATTTGCCAGCGTGTCGGCACACAAATCGATAAAATGAGCCGGCATAAACGGCTCATCCCCCTGCAAATTGACAATGATGTCATCATCGGGCAAATCCAGCGCCAGCGCGCATTCTGCCAGTCTGTCGGTGCCTGATTCGTGGTCGCTGCGGGTCATAACGACCTCAGCGCCAAATTGTTTGGCTGTGGCAAAGATTTTTTTATCGTCGGTGGCGATAATGACGCGATCAGCGCCGCTGTCTTTTGCCGCTAAATAACTGCGTTCGATAATGGTTTTGCCGCCGATTTTTCTCAGTAATTTCTCCGGCAGTCTGGTTGAGGCCAGTCGCGCCGGAATAATAATAGTAAATGATTTTTCCATAATTATTTTTTATAGCGGGGTAGATTAATTTTTGCCCAACACTTATATCAGACGTTGCTGGGCAAGTCAGTAAAGACAGTATGCCCAATACGGCGAGACGATGCAACCATGACCACGCATTAGTGGTCAGGTGAACACCGTAGTAACCAACAAAGTTAAGCTATTTTAGGCTGTGTTTTTTTGCTAGCCGGCGCGGCCCCAAAACGACGATAACTAAGGAAATGCCAACAAATACAGTGCCCAGCCACTGCCAGCTATCAATGGGTTCGCGCAGCCACAACAGCCCCGCCAACAGGCCGACAACCGGCACGCCGAGGCTAAACGGGGCAACTTGGTTGGGATGGTGGCCTTTGAGTAAATGCGTCCACAGGGCGTAGCCGACTAATGTCGCCACCCAGCCCAAAAACAGTACCGACAGCCAAGTTTTTGCCGACAGCGCCGTCCACGTCGAGAAGTGCAGCCACTTTTCGCTGTCGGGCAGCCACAGCGCCACGATAACAATATAGCCAAACACAGCGAGGGCACTGCTCCACACGATATAGCTTAAGGCATTATAATCCGGCGATTCAAACTGAACTTGTCGGACAATTAAATTATTCGCCCCCCACATCGCAGACGCCGCCAGCATAAAGCCAATGCCCCAGCCGGTCACACTGTCACCACTGCTGTCGGATAAGGCGCTAACGGCAAAAAAACACAGGCCAATGGCGGCAGTCGTCATGCTCAACCACAGCAGCTGATTGGGGCGGTGGCGATAGATTAAAAATCCCCACAGCGCGGTAAAGTAAATTTGCGTTTGAAAGAGTACGCTGGCCATGGCGGCTGTCATGCCGACTTGCAAGGCGATAAACAACAGGCTAAATTGCCCGATACACTGAAAGCCGGCGGTGGCTATCAACCAGCGATAGCGCACCTTGGGGAAGCGGATAAAAAAGCACAGCGGCACGGCGGCAAAAAAGTACCTGACCGCCCCCAATTCAAAGGGAGAAACGGCTGCTAAGGCAAATTTCATGGGTACAAAATTAATGCCCCAAATCAGCACCACAATCAGTGCCGTCAGGGTATCTTTGTGGGTCCATTGCGGTTGTGTCACTCGGCTTATACTCTCTGTTTCAGCTAAAGAAACGAAAAGGTTCACCATACACGAACGGGATAATTTATCAACCGTTATGGTTTTGTCACCCAAGCTTGATACAATAAGATAAATAATAAAGGAGCATATAATTTATGGCGTGGATATATTTGTTAATTGCCGGGCTTTTTGAATGCGTTTGGGCGGTCGGGTTGAAATATACCGAGGGCTTTACCAGAATCGTTCCCAGCGCCATTACGCTGGCGGCTATGGCACTGAGTATGTGGTTTTTATCGCTGTCACTGAAAAGCATACCTATTGGCACCGGCTATGCCGTGTGGACGGGTATCGGCGCCATCGGTGTGGCCATTATCGGCATGGCCTTTTTGGGGGAGCCGCGACAAATCGCCCGTATCATTTGTTTATTGCTGATAGTCTCCGGTATAATTGGTTTAAAAGTGGTTTCTTAGCGCTATAACAATGAAAAATAATAAAAATATCAATCAACACAGTCAGCCCATTGGTGAGCCGGTGCCGCATTGGCAGGGGGCAAAACGCCCCGAAAAAATCACGTTGACGGGAAAATTTTGTCGTCTGGAGCCGCTTAATGCCGATCAACACGCGGCCGATTTATACGCCGCTTTTGCTTTGGACAAGGCGGGAAAACTGTGGACCTATATGCCGACAGACCCTTTTGACAGTGAGGCTGAGGTAAAAACGTGGGTAGCCCACAATGCCAGCTTGGATGATCCACTATTTTATGCCATTGTCGATAAGCAAAGCGATAAAGCCGTCGGCGTCGCTGCCTATCTGCGCATCAACCCGGCAAGCGGTTGTATTGAGGTCGGGCATCTGACTTTTTCACCGTTGTTGCAGCGCACTCCGTTGGCAACGGAAGCCATGTTTTTAATGATGCAATATGCCTTTGATATATTGGGTTATCGCCGCTATGAATGGAAATGTGATTCACTGAATAGTGCCTCATGCAAAGCAGCTAAACGCTTGGGTTTTCAATTTGAAGGCACCTTTCGACAGGCACTGGTTTACAAGGGTCGCAACCGCGATACCGCGTGGTTTGCCATTATCGATAAGGATTGGCAAATACTGAAAAAACGTTTTCTCAGCTGGTTATCAGCCGATAATTTTACTGCAAACGGTCAGCAACACCGGCGTTTGCAGGATTGTTAAATATTGGGCAAGCACGGTCAGGCGCAGAGCACCGACTGTAAAATGCACGGGATCTAAGCCGTGCAAAACGATAACGGATTAGATATTCATTTCTGAATCCAAAATTTTATTTTTAACTTCGTCAAAATCTTGATAGCGGATATCTTCGCCTTTAACGAAGTAGATGGTGTACTCACACAAGTTTTCGCAGTGATCCCCAATTCTCTCAATGGCTTTGATGGCATTGAGCAATTTCATGGCTTTTTTGATTTCGCGCGGGTCTTCCATCATATAGGTGGCTACCTGACGCGTCAAAGCGCGGGATTCGCGGTTGATATCTTTTTCGATTTCCATGGCCGCCAAGGCCGCCTCGGCATCCATGCGGGCAAAGGCATTGAGCGAGGCCTTTAACATTTTTTGTGCCTTGGTGCCGGTGTGTTCAATTTCAGCGTAATAGCGCATCGAATAGCCTTTATCGGCCAGCTTTTTGCCCATGCGCGCCAGATGTTGGGATAAATCACCGATGCGCTCTAAATCGGTGATAGCCTTAACAGCGCTAAGCACCAAACGCAAATCGCTGGCCGTGGGTTGGCGCAGCGCCAAAATTTCCATGCACATACGGTCAATTTTGACATCTTTGCGATTAATTTTTTTGTCGTGTTTAATAACTTTTTTCGCCAGCTCGATATCGCCTTTGACTAAGCTGTTTAAACTGTCCTGAAGTTGTTCTTCAACCATGCCGCCCATCTCTAAAATGGCTTCGCGCAGGCCTTCGATACTTTTTTCAAAGCCCGAAGAAATATGTTTATTTAATGGTAAATCTGACATGTTTTTATCCTCCCAAAGTCGCTTAACCAAAGCGGCCGGTAATGTAGTTTTCAGTAAGTTGGTGCGTGGGATTGGTAAACACTTTGTTGGTTTCGTCAATTTCCACCAATTTGCCCAAGTGAAAGTAAGCGGTGCGTTGAGAGACGCGAGCCGCCTGCTGCATCGAGTGGGTGACGATGGCAATACAATAGTTTTCGCGCAGCTCGTCAATTAATTCTTCTATTACGGCAGTGGCAATCGGATCTAGGGCAGAACAGGGCTCGTCCATTAAAATAACCTCCGGGTTGACGGCAATCGTGCGGGCAATGCACAAACGCTGTTGCTGGCCACCGGATAAGCCGGTGCCCGGGGCATCCAAACGATCGTTGACTTCCCGCCACAACCCGGCTTTTTTTAAGCTGTTCTCGACGATGTGATCGAGTTCATCTTTGCTGTTAAACAAGCCGTGCAGGCGCGGGCCGTAGGCGATATTGTCGTAAATAGACTTGGGGAAGGGGTTGGGCTTTTGAAACACCATGCCGACGCGGGCGCGAAGCAACACCGGGTCCATGGCCTTGGCATAGATATCTTCGTCATCTAACAGCAAAGTACCGCTAACGCGACAGCTGTCGATGGTGTCATTCATGCGATTCAGGCAGCGTAACAGGGTGGATTTGCCACAGCCCGAGGGGCCGATAAAGGCGACGACCTCATTTTTACTCAATTCCAGATTGACGTCAAAAATGGCCTGTTTGTCGCCGTAGTAAACGTCAACATCCTGCATGGTCATCTTGGCGTCAGCAGCCTTAGCCTTGCCCACTGTTTGCAGGTCTTTAAAGGCTTGTGAATCTTGTTTTATTTCGCTCATCGTTAATATTTTCTACTCTTTTTCTAATTTTTTGCGTAAGTACACCGCCGTCGCATTAATCAGCATTAACACCGTTAATAATACCAAAATAGCAGCCGAAGTTTTTGCGGTAAAGGCGCGCTCCGGGCTATCGGCCCAGATATAAATTTGTACCGGCAGCACCGTGGCCGAGTCGGTTAAGGTCTGCGGCACATCGACAATAAAGGCGACCATACCAATCATCAACAGCGGTGCCGTCTCACCTATCGCCTGAGCAACGCCGATAATACCCCCGGTTAAAATACCCGGCATCGCCTGTGGCAAAATTTGGTGAAACACGGTTTGCATTTTGGAAGCCCCCAGCCCCAGGGCGGCATCTTTAATCGACGGTGGTACTGCCTTGATGGCCGAGCGGCTGGAAATAATAATCGTCGGCAAGGTCATCAAGGCCAACACCAGCCCGCCGACCAGCGGCACCGAGCGCGGCATACCCGCTAAATTGATAAATACCGCCAGTCCCAACAAGCCAAAGACTATGGAAGGGACGGCTGCTAAATTGTTAATATTGATTTCAATCCAGTCGGTAATTTTGTTTTTGGGCGCAAATTCTTCTAAATAAATAGCAGCAAATACGCCGATGGGAAAGGCCAAGGCAATGGTCACCAAAATGGTTAAAAATGTACCGGTTAAGGCGCCTTTGATACCGGCGAGCTCCGGTGCGCGCGAATCGGGATTGGTAAAAAACGTCCAGTTAAAACGGCTGTCCAGTTGCCCATTTTGGTGCCACTGGCGAATCCAGCCGATTTGGCGGTCATTTAGGCGATTGCTGATTAATTTATCGCTGGTGAGTCCGCCTTCCTTGATAAAGGTATCGACATCGTCACCGACTAAAAAGGCAACGGTTTTTGTCGTGCCAATCAGGGCCGGGTTGGCCACTACCATATCGCGCAAGTGATATTTGGCCTCACCGCTGAGCAGCTTTCTCAGTTTTCGTTTATCGGCGCGCTCGCTGATGTCGGGAAAGTTTTGGTACAGCGTGGTGCTGACCAGCTTGGCGTATTTGCCTTTTTGCAGTTTATTGGCATCCGTTTCACCCGGCTCAAGCTTGAGAATTTTCGGGTCAAAATTGACTTCCATATTGACGCTATTTAGCGTAAAGGCCGGCAGTGACTGGGTAATTATACTGGCAAATAAAAACACCAAAAACAAAAAAGCGGCGACAATGGCGGAAAAGCCCAGGCGGCGGAAACGGTGCTCTTTTTTATAGCGTTTTTTTAGGCCTTGTTTGACTTGTTCGGTGGTTTTCGACATGGTGATTTTCCCCGGTTAATCGTATTGCTCGCGGTATTTTTTGACAATACGCAGGGCAAATAAATTCAGCGCCAAGGTGACAAAAAACAACAGGAAAGCCAGCGCAAAAGCGACCAGCGTTTTGGGGCTGTCAAATTCCGTATCACCGGTCAGCGCCGTGACGATTTGCACGGTCACGGTGGTCACCGCCTGCAGCGGATTAACGGTCATATTGGCCGACATGCCGGCCGCCATGACGACGATCATGGTTTCCCCGATGGCTCGGGAAGCCGCCAGTAAAATGCCGCCGACAATGCCGGGCAGCGCTGCCGGCAGCACCACCTGTTTAATCGTTTCCGAGCGGGTGGCGCCCAGGCCAAGTGAACCGTCGCGCAAATACTGCGGCACGGCGTTGATGGCATCATCGGAGAGTGAAGAGACAAAGGGGATAATCATCACCCCCATCACCAAACCGGCCGCCAAAGCCGATTCGGAAGCAATCAAGGTCGCAGACGGGTCGGTGCGCCAGTCAATCCAGTCGCCAAAGCGCCGTAGCGCCGGGGCGATAGTTAAAACGGCAAAGAAGCCGTAAACCACGGTCGGAATGCCGGCCAACAGCTCTAAAACCGGTTTGGCCACCGAGCGCACGCGGCTGTTGGCGTATTCGGATAAATAAATCGCCGCCATCAAACCCATGGGCACGGCAATCAACAAGGCGATAAAAGAAATCAACAAGGTGCCGACAAACAGCGGAATCACGCCAAAGGTAGGGTTTTCGCCGGTGGGGCTCCAATGGGTGCCGAAAAAGAAATCCGTGGCCGATACGCTGTAGTTACCGTCGTCGTATCGAAAGAAAATCAACGATTCAAAAACCACCGAAGCGACAATGCCGATGGTAGTAATCACGGCAATAAACGAGCACATCATCAGCGCGTATTGCAGCCACTTTTCAACCCGATTGCGAACGCGGAATTGCGGTTTAAAGCGCGTATAGCCCCAGTATGCCCCCATCAACGAGACAAAAATCACCAGCGCCGCTTTGGCTGTTTGGCTTTTGGCTAAAATGGCGCGATAGGTATCGGCCAGTTGCCCCAGTTCGCCCTCGGCATCACCGGTCGCCGCCGCCAGCTTAATATCATTGAGTACCAGCCCAACGTTATTGCCTTGCATGTCGGCCGACATCGTTTTAATCAGTGCTTTGTCGATAACCGTTCCCTCAAAGGCAATCCACAACAGCAATAACAGCAAAGCCGGCACACCCGCCCAGATGGCGGTGTAATAGCCGTAATATTTGGGTAGCGAGTGCATTGTTTCGCTAGTCGCTAATCGGCGTCGGTGGCGACTGGCGCGTCGCCGCGACAGGTAATAGCCGATGCTTGCAACGACCAGCAACACATAAAATAAAATTTGCGTTGTCATAAAGCGAACTTGATTTCTTTAAGGGTACAAATGGCACTACGTTATTGCAGTGCCATAGAATCTACAGTGAAACCTTCACTCAATCAATGCCCTTTCAGCATATCTTCGGTTAAGGTTTTGCCGTCGGCAATGGCGGCGCGCACATTGTCGCGTTCTTCTTCGCTTAGTGGAATCAAACCTTTGTCGATAAGCTCGCCTTCATCACCAACCATGTCTTCCGAGGCAAATAACTCGACGTATTCCTTAATGCCGGGGATTTTGCCAATATGGGCATTTTTAACATAGAAATACAAAGGGCGCGACACCTTGTATTCACCCGAGGCAATGGTGTCGAATTTGGGGGTAATGCCTTCAATCACGGAACCCTGTACTTTGTCGGTGTTTTGCTCCAAAAAGGAATAGCCGAAGATACCCAAAGCATAAGGATTGGCCTCCAGTTTTTGCACAATCAGGTTGTCGTTTTCACCGGCTTCAATGTAGGCGCCGTCTTCACGAATCGAATGACAAATGCTTTTGTAGGCTTTTTTATCGGCCTTTTTCATCGCCTTAATCCAGTCGTATTGTTTACAGCCGCCTTCTAAGACCAGCTCGGCAAAGGCATCGCGGGTGCCCGATGACGGCGGCGGCCCCAAGACTTCGATTTTAATAGCGGGCAGGGCGGCATCAATATCCGACCACTTGCTATACGGATTAGGTACCAGTTTTTCGCTGCCGTCCGGTGCCGGCACCGATTTAGCTAGGGCTAAAAATAACTGCTGGCGCGACAGCGAAAACTGCTCACTTTTTTTGCTGTTGGCAATGGCGATACCGTCAAAGCCGATAAGCACTTCGGTAATATCGGTGACGCCATTTTTCTGACATTTTTTGAACTCTTTTGACTTGATGCGGCGCGAGGCATTGGTGATATCTGGGGTATCGGTGCCGGTACCGGCGCAAAACAGTTTCATACCGCCACCGGAGCCGGTGGATTCAATTTTTGGGGTTTTAAAGCCGCCGCTTTTGCCAAACGTTTCGGCCACCACGGTGGCAAATGGAAATACAGTCGATGAACCGACGACGTTGACGTTGTCGCGCTCATTGGCATGGGACAGCGTTATGACAACCAGTGCGCTGGTGATTAATAGCTTCTTCATTCTGTTATTACCTCTTCGATTAGTTAAGAAATAAAAACAGTATGACAGGACAGTGTGACGCTATTTTGAAAGAAATATGAACTTTTTATGACAGTCACGGCGGCAGACAGCTATAGAAAAATAGTTATATTTGGGCTATTATAAGACAATAACATTAAAAAATAACATTGGGCAATTAAGTATTTCACGGAGTCCCGTATGCACGCAGTCCAACAACCCCGCACCTGTATCTTCCAAGCCAAGGAATTAAGTAAAATCTATCCGATGGGCGATATTGAGGTGCACGCTTTGCGCGGTGTCAATTTGTCCCTGTATCGGGGCGAATTTGTCGTGCTGCTGGGTTCTTCGGGCAGCGGCAAATCCACCCTGCTCAATATTCTCGGCGGGTTGGATGTACCGACAGCCGGGGAAGTGCTATATAACGGCGAAGATATCAGCCGCGCCAGTGATGCCGTATTGACGCGTTTTCGCCGCCGCCACGTCGGTTTTGTCTTTCAATTTTATAACCTGATTCCCAGCCTGACGGCGCGTGAAAACGTCGCAGTGGTTACCGATATTGCCGAAAATCCCCTGTCACCGGAAGAAGCACTGGCGATGGTTGGGCTGGAACAGCGTCTCGATCACTTCCCCGCCCAACTATCCGGTGGTGAGCAACAGCGGGTGGCGATTGCCCGCGCCATTGCCAAGCGCCCGGCGGTGCTGTTGTGTGACGAGCCGACCGGAGCACTGGATTCCAAAACCGGGATTAAGGTGCTGCAGGCGCTATCCCAAGTCAATAGCCAATTGGGCACCACCACGGTGATTATTACCCACAACGCCGATATCGCCCGCATGGCGGAGCGCATACTGTGGATGCAGGACGGACAAATTACCCGCGAAGAAGAAAACGCAACGCGCATTGCCGCCGAAGCCCTCAGTTGGTAATGGGTTGGTGACGCTATGTTAAATGTCTTTTTTACCGATACAACCAACCTTTGCCACTATTTGGCAAAAGGCG
>PDWJ01005025.1_pt1 | contig 11155 bp, 12 predicted proteins | sample 1430881 | NCBI WGS metagenome assembly PDWJ01 (sample SAMN01162460, study PRJNA174530) | Oral metagenome, whole genome shotgun sequencing project. | biome: Marine environment; feature: Marine mammal; material: Swab sample of the gingival sulcus; isolation source: swab sample of gingival sulcus... | reverse complement strand
TGAGCGTGGGGTAGGGGAAACGCAAGCCTGTGGTAGTGGTGCTTGTGCCTCTGTTGCTGTGGCGATTAACGAAGGTTGGGTTGATGAAGGGGTTGACATCCGAGCTCAGTTATATGGTGGTAGTTTGGTCGTACGTTGGCAACCAGGATACGATGTGTTGATGACAGGACCAACGGCATTTGTTTATGAGGGTGTTTTTAGTCCTGAAGGATTGATGGCTCAATCAGGTATGCAACCGAAACCAAGTCAACAGCCAGCTGTTTAAACGCTTGGTCAATTAAGTCATTCATATCCCTATAAGCTCCACCCTTAATTGACTAGGTTGGAGCTTTTTTAGCAAAGATTTGTAAATAAAGGTCTGTAATAGCCATGACTAATCCACAGCAACTGATGACCAACAAACCATTCATTGAGCAACCGCTAATTGACCAACAGCTGATTGACCAACCATCGATAGACAATCCACTGCTTGACAGAGCTTTAATAGACCAATGGTTAAGCACCTTGATAAGGGATAATCTGTCTTCTAATACTCTACAAACCTATCGGCTTGCCATCAATTGCTTTGCAGATTATTTGCAAGGCTTAGAGCTAAATTGGACGCAGTGCGATAGACGTAGATTGGCTCGTTATGTTGCTTATCGGTTAGAGGTGGATGTCATTAATAGTCGTAGTGTACGCGGAGAGATTTCAGTCATTCGCCAGTTTTATGCTTGGTTAATAGAAACTAAGCAAGCAACCATTAATCCGACTACAGGCTATCAGTTAAATACAGACCCGCGTCCTTTACCAAAAATTGCCGATATTGATTTGCTGAATCAGTTATTAGACCAAGAAGCACCAGAAAAACCAGCCCAAGCACTATTGTGGATACGAGATAAGGCAATGTTTGAGCTATTATACGGCAGTGGCTTGCGAGTGAGTGAATTGGTGAGTATTGATGTTAATGATATAGACTTCACAGAAAAACAGCTAAGAGTTGTGGGTAAAGGCTCAAAAACTCGTCTTGTACCCATGAGTAATAAATCGATAACAGCGATAAAAGATTATCTCACCATTCGCTATGAGTGGTTACAAAAAGGTGATAATGCTAGCAAAGCAGGTATGGCATTATTTATCAGCGAGCGTCAAGGCAAACGCTTGACTGTTCGTACCGTGCAACAACGGCTTAAAGCTAGTGCAAAAAGAGCTGGTATCGCTCAAAACCTTTATCCGCACTTACTACGCCATTGCTTTGCCTCACACATATTATCGGACAGTGGCGATTTAAGAGCGGTACAAGAAATGTTAGGACACAGTGACATCAGCACCACACAAATTTATACCCAAATAGATTTTGCCAAATTAACGCAAACATACGATACAGCTCATCCAAGAGCCAAACGACCACCAAAAAAAGAAAAACCATAAGCTAAAAACCATGATACAATATCACCATAATCTGCTTTGAAGGCAAAACATGATTTGTAAAATGGCTGATTATAACAGTCAACTGTTAGAAGTGAAGAACATTCAAGAGTGAAGAATAAGGAACAGCAATGAGCAATCAAAATATTCCTACTTTAACGAAAGCCGACATGGTTGAACACATTATTCGCAGATTGGGACTTACCCATCAGCAAGGTAGAAAACTAGTTGACAGCTTTTTTCAAGAAATGTCAGATAACCTTGTCGCAGGCAGAGAAATTAAATTCTCAGGTTTTGGTAACTTTGAACTCAAAGACAAAGGCTCACGTCCTGGACGTAACCCAAAAACAGGCGAAGAAGTCCCCATCTCTGCACGCCGAGTGGTGACATTTAAAGCAGGGCAGAAATTTCGCCAATATATCGAAGAAAATAAAGAAAAATCACAAAGTTAACCCAAAGTTAATTAAGTGTATCAACAAACGATAAGGCACTACACGAAATAACACAATACATGACATCACAAATGACACAAAACATATCAAAACCTGCAAAACGCAATCATAAAGACAAAATTCGCAAAGTAATTAAAAATCAGTCATGGGTTTTGTTCGTGGCTGTTTTGGTTATGATAATGCTTGATATGTTGGTTTTAAAAACGAATCTTGTATGGTCAAGAAGTTTTGTTAGTGGGGCTGTGCTAAGTTTTATCAGTCAGTGTGTATTAGCTTGGTTTAGCTTTAGACAATCAGGCTATAAAGCAAGACGCCATGTTGTCAATCAGCTCTATTTGGGAGTGGCTTGTCGTTGGTTAGTAAACCTTTTTGGTTTTGTGATAATTTTTGTTAGCATCAAGCCAATTAATGCATTTATTGTCTTATTTGGATTTATCTTGATCCAAATGAGCTATCTATTTATGCTATGGCGAGTAAAATAAAAAATATTTTTGTAAAGCAGTTGAGAATTTTAAAAAATATGTTACAATCCACTTGATTTTGTAAAAAATACTAATTATCACTTGTCTTGACTATCAATCATTAATAAAGCTTGTTATGGTTACAGAAATAAAGTGGTATTTTAGTGCAAAAAAGTTATAAAAATGCTTTACAAATGGGTAACATAAATAGTAGTATTACCTACGGTAAATAAATAAAAGATTTAGGATTACCTTTTGTTTATTATCAGCACTATATAAGAGACATCAATTAACTTAGCTATCTTATTAAACGTACTTATGTAGTACGAGTTAATATATAAAATGGCTAATTATAAAATTGGTGATAAACAATTTTCTGAATTAAGAAGTTTAGAATATGGCATCTGAAATATCATCGACCGATTATATCAAACATCACTTGACCAACTGGACATATGGTTGTACTGATGAAGGCTGTAAAGTTGCAGAGACAGCAAAAGAAGCAGCAGACATGGGTTTCTCAGCTATTCATTTAGATTCTATGTTGTGGTCTGTTGGTTTGGGTGTATTTTTCTGCTGGATCTTTGCAAAAGTGGCAAAAAAAGCCAGTACAGGCGTACCAGGCAAACTTCAAGCATTTGTAGAATTGATCATTGAATTTGTTAATAGTAACGTCAAAGACTCTTATGGTGGTACATCAAAAGTCATCGCTCCATTGGCGTTGACTGTATTCGTGTGGATATTTTTGATGAACTTAATGGATTTAATCCCTGTCGATTTTATTCCTTATCTTGCACAACAGATTGGTGCAGCGATGGGGCATGATCCGCATCATGTATATATGAAGATTGTTCCTAGTACAGATCCTAATATTACTTTGGGTATGTCGCTCTCAGTATTTGGCTTGATGATTTTTTACAGTATTAAAGAAAAAGGCGTCGGTGGTTTTGTTGGTGAGTTGACCTTGCATCCATTTAGTTCAGATAACAAATTAGTGCAAGCTATCTTGATCCCAATTAACTTTATTTTAGAGTTCATCACTTTGATTGCTAAGCCAATTTCTCTTGGTTTGCGACTATTCGGTAATATGTATGCTGGTGAGCTTATATTTATTCTGATTGCTTTGATGCCGTTTTGGATTCAGTGGATGTTATCTGTACCTTGGGCAATCTTCCATATTTTAGTTATTACTTTACAAGCGTTTGTGTTTATGATGTTGACCATTGTTTATTTAAGCATTGCATCATCAACCGAACATTAATCTTTCCAATTTAAATGTCATATGAGGATACATTAATGGAGTTATTAAACGGTTTAACCGCAGTTGCTGCCGCACTATTGATTGGTTTTGGTGCAGTAGGTACAGGCATTGGGTTTGGTATTTTAGGTGGCAAATTCCTAGAAGGTGTTGCGCGTCAGCCTGAGCTTGCCTCACAACTACAAACTCGTATGTTTATCGTAGCAGGTCTTCTAGATGCTGTACCAATGATTGGTGTCGGTATTGCGATGTTGTTATTATTCGCTAATCCTCTAGCTTAATGACACACATCAGTAGGATAGAGTTTTCTGCTATTGTAAGCTAAGTTTTATAATAAACTCGATTTATAATAGCAGTCTTCAAACTGATTTCATTAACAATGAGGTGATCACGTGAACATGAATGCAACCTTAATTGGTCAAGCCATTGCATTTGCCATATTTGTGCTATTTTGCATGAAATATGTCTGGCCGCCTTTAATGGCAGCAATTACAGAGCGTCAGAAAAAGATTGAAGACGGTCTGAATGCGGCAGAAAAAGCGAAAGCGGATTTAGCAAGTGCCGAAGAAGAAGTCGAAAGAGAGCTTGGTGAAGCAAAAACCAAAGCTGCAGCTTTGATTGAACAGGCAAATAAAAACGCTAACCAAATGATTGAAGATGCTAAGGTACAAGCTCAGATAGAGGGCGAACGTATTGTTAAGCAAGCAAGAGCATCTATTGATCAAGAGATCAATCAGGCTCGTGAAGCTCTGCGAAGTCAAGTGGCAGAATTAGCTGTCATCGGTGCAGAAAAGATTTTACAAGAAAAAGTAGATGAGCAAAAGCATGCAAATATGCTTGAGGTTCTGGCTGCAAAGCTATAATAATCTAACTACTACTTTTATCTGAATGTTTGTGAGGAAGACATGGCTGATTTATCAACTTTAGCGAGACCTTATGCAAAAGCAGCATTTGATTATGCTAATGAACATGATTCAATAGTGGATTGGGAGCAGTTTTTGCTTGTTGCCAGTCATATTGTTAAAGATGGGGCATTCATGCAGTTATTGCATGACCCTGCTGTGTCAGCTGAACAAAAAGCAACAGCACTTGTAGATTTATATGATACGCAAGTAGCTGATGTGGAGACGAACTCTCCACTAAAAGCACTGTTAAAAGATTTTACAGATTCAGACAAGACTTCAAACAGTGTTTCAAACAACAAGGTATCTTCTGAGTTGAAAAACTTTGTTTTACAACTTGCAGATAATGAACGCTTATCATTGATGCCTCAAATATATTCGCACTATCGTCAGCATAAGTCAGAAGCATTGAAACAAGTTGATGCCTATGTGACTACAGCCTTTCCATTGACCGAGATGCAACGTACGCTCATCCAAGCAAAGCTTACCGCTTCACTTGATGCGACTGTTGTATTACATGAGTCTGTTGATGCAGATTTGTTAGCAGGTGCAACCATTAAGGTTGGTGATAAGATTGTTGATGATTCGGTGCGTGGAAAGTTAAAACAGTTAAAAACACAGTTAACTACTTAAGGCAACAAATACTAATTAGTCATTTATTATTAGTCATTGAGTGGGTTATCATAATTTTAAGGAAACAAGGCAATGCAACAATTGAATCCAGCGGAAATCAGTAATCTGATTAAGCAGAGAATTCAAGACCTCAATGCGGGTGCAACTGCAAAAAATGAAGGCACAATCGTCAGTGTATCTGATGGTATCGTGCAAATTCATGGTCTTGAAGATGCCATGTATGGGGAAATGATTGAGTTTGAAGGCGATGTATATGGCATGGCACTCAACCTCGAACAAGACTCAGTCGGTGCGGTTGTACTCGGTGATTACCTAAAACTGCAAGAAGGTCAAAAGGCATACTGTACTGGTCGTATCCTTGAAGTTCCGGTAGGGCCAGAGTTATTGGGTCGTGTCGTTGATGCACTGGGTAACCCAATTGATGGGAAAGGACCTATTGATGCTAAGTTGACTGATAAAGTAGAGAAAATTGCACCAGGTGTAATTGCTCGTCAGTCAGTAGATCAGCCAGTAATGACTGGTTATAAAGCGGTCGATACCATGATTCCAATCGGTCGAGGTCAGCGTGAGCTTATTATTGGTGACCGTCAAACTGGTAAAACAGCATTGGCAATTGATGCGATTATTGCTCAAAAAGCATCGGGTATTAAATGTGTCTATGTTGCGATTGGACAAAAACGTTCTACCATTGCTAACGTAGTTCGTAAACTTGAAGAAACGGGTGCATTAGAATATACGACAGTGGTGGTTGCTTCTGCGTCAGAACCAGCTGCCCTACAGTACATTGCGCCATACTCTGGTTGTACCATGGGTGAGTACTTCCGTGACCGTGGTGAAGATGCGTTAATCATTTATGATGATTTATCTAAGCAGGCAGTTGCTTATCGTCAGATCTCGTTGCTACTACGTCGTCCACCAGGACGTGAAGCTTATCCGGGTGATGTTTTCTATCTACATTCACGTTTGCTTGAGCGCGCTGCTCGTGTTAATGCAGAATACGTGGAGAACTTTACTAATGGTGAAGTTAAAGGTCAGACAGGTTCTCTAACTGCCTTACCGATCATTGAAACTCAAGCAGGTGATGTATCAGCGTTCGTACCAACTAACGTGATTTCGATTACCGATGGTCAGATCTTCCTTGAATCAAACCTATTTAACTCAGGTATTCGACCAGCTGTGAATGCGGGTATCTCAGTATCGCGTGTTGGTGGTTCGGCACAAACGAAGATTATTAAGAAGTTGTCAGGTGGTATTCGTACTGCATTGGCTCAGTATCGTGAATTGGCAGCTTTTGCTCAGTTTGCTTCAGACCTTGATGATGCGACTAAACAACAGCTTAATCATGGTGAGCGTGTTACTGAGCTTATGAAGCAGAATCAGTATGCTCCTATGTCAATCGCTGATCAAGCAGCTGTTATTTATGCTTCAAATGAAGGTCTGTTATCTGATGTGCCTGTTGATCGTATTGGTGCATTTGAAGAGGCGTTCTTACGTTATATGAATGATGTACATAAGTCATTGATGGATGAAATCAATGATACTGCAAATTATAACGATGAAATCGCTGAACAACTTCAAGAAGCTGTTGAGACTTTTAAAGAAGACTATAGTTATTAATCATTGAGTTTGGTTTGGTGTTTATTCACATAATAAACATCAAATCAATAATTTGATGCTTTCTAACCCTCTAGTTTGGGACTATTATGGCAAGCTTAAAAGAAATTCGTGCAAAAGTTACCAGTATTAAAAGCACACAAAAAATCACACGTGCAATGCAGATGGTAGCGGCTAGTAAAATGCGTCGAGCTCAAGAACGCATGGAAGTTGGTCGTCCTTATGCTGACAGTATGCGTCGAGTTGTTTCTCATCTTGTACATGCTTCTTCAGATTATAAGCATCCGTATATGCAGAGTCGTCCGGTTAATAAGGTCGGTTATATTGTTGTGACATCTGATAGAGGACTTGCTGGTGGTCTGAACATCAATTTATTCAAGGCTTTACTTAAGAGTGTTAAAGAATATCAAGAGCAATCTGTTGAAGTTGAATTTGCAGCTATAGGCTCAAAAGGTGTGTCTTTCTTTAAAACATTTGGCGGTAAAGTGACTTCAGCAGTGACTGATTATGGTGATAATCCAACATTTGAACAGCTAAATTCTCCTGTTCAAGCAATGCTAGATGATTTTAGTGAAGGTAGGTTGGATAAGATATATTTGGTTCATAACCAATTTATCAATGCTATGACCCAAAGTCCAAATATTGCTCAATTAGTACCATTGCCAGAAGGTTTGCTAGAGGGTGATAGTGGTATCCAAACAGAGCTTAGATGGGACTATATTTATGAACCAGATGTCACGGCATTGGTCGATGGTCTAATGGGTCGCTATATTGAATCCATCGTCTATCAAGCAGTGATGGAAAATATCGCATCAGAGCAGTCTGCTCGAATGGTTGCGATGAAAGCAGCAACAGATAATGCTGGCGATTTAATTAACGATTTACAATTAGTATATAACAAGCTGCGTCAAGCTGCGATTACCCGAGAAATATCGGAAATCGTCGGTGGTGCTGCTGCTGTTTCATAATTGACAAATATTTTTCAGGAGAACGCAATGAGTAGCGGTCGTATTGTACAGATCATTGGCGCGGTTATCGATGTTGAGTTTAACCGTAGTGATGTTCCTCAGGTTTTTCATGCTTTGCAAGTAGATGGTACTGAGACTACGCTAGAAGTACAACAACAGTTAGGTGATGGTATTGTTCGTACCATTGCGATGGGTTCTACAGAAGGTCTAAGACGTGGGCTTTCAGTTACTAGCACAGGTGCTCCAATTTCTGTACCTGTTGGCGAGGCGACACTTGGTCGCATTATGGATGTATTGGGCCGTCCTATCGATGAGGTTGGTCCTGTAGAGTCTGAAGAAAAATGGTCTATTCACCGTCAAGCACCTTCTTATGATGAACAATCAAATAGTACTGAATTACTAGAAACTGGTATTAAAGTAATTGATTTGCTTTGTCCGTTTGCAAAAGGTGGTAAAGTTGGTCTGTTCGGTGGTGCCGGTGTTGGTAAGACCGTAAACATGATGGAATTGATTAATAACATTGCGTTAAAACACTCCGGTCTATCTGTCTTTGCAGGTGTTGGTGAACGTACTCGTGAGGGTAATGACTTCTATCACGAAATGCAAGAAGCTGGTGTTGTTGATGTAAAAAATTTCACTAACTCAAAAGTTGCTATGGTATATGGTCAGATGAATGAGCCACCTGGTAACCGTTTGCGTGTTGCGTTGACTGGTTTGACAATGGCAGAGTATTTCCGTGATGAAAAAGATCCAGCAACTGGTAAAGGTCGTGACGTACTGTTGTTTGTTGATAACATTTATCGTTATACGTTGGCGGGTACTGAAGTATCAGCACTTCTAGGTCGTATGCCTTCAGCGGTTGGTTATCAGCCAACACTAGCAGAAGAAATGGGTCTCCTTCAAGAGCGTATTACTTCAACGCAGTCTGGTTCTATTACTTCGATTCAGGCAGTATATGTACCGGCTGATGACTTGACGGATCCATCACCTGCAACTACTTTTGCTCACTTGGATGCAACGGTTGTATTAAGTCGTGATATTGCTTCACAGGGTATTTATCCTGCGGTTGATCCGTTAGATTCTACTTCTCGCCAGCTAGATCCACAAGTGATTGGTGAAGAGCATTATAATGTTGCTCGTGGTGTGCAAGAAGTGTTACAGCGTTATAAAGAATTAAAAGACATCATTGCTATCCTAGGTATGGACGAATTGTCTGAAGAAGATAAGTTGGTTGTCTATCGTGCTCGTAAGATTCAGCGTTTCTTATCACAGCCATTCCACGTTGCAGAAGTCTTTACTGGAGCTCCTGGTAAGTACGTTTCACTTCGTGATACCATTGCAGGCTTTAAAGCGATTATTGATGGTGAATATGATGACCTTCCAGAACAAGCGTTCTATATGGCAGGTGGTATCGATGAAGTACTTGCGAAAGCTGAAGAGCTGAGTGCTTAATCATCATTAAGAGTGTGATTTAGATAACTAAAATTTAAGATGTTTGTCAGTTAGTTTTGCTTTGTTTAATCTAGGAGATAGTAATGTCAGCAACCTTTCAATGTCGTGTAGTAAGTGCTCGTGAAGAGCTATACTCGGGCGATATTAATATGCTTGTAGCGACTGGTTCTGAAGGTGAATTAGGTATAATGGCTCAGCATACGCCCTTGATAACTTTGCTAAAACCAGGTCCATTGCACATTAAAACTGCAAATGGTGAAAATGAGGTTATTTATGTGTCTGGTGGTGTTTTAGAAGTACAACCAAAGCTGGTTACTGTGCTGGCAGATACGGCGGAACGGGCAAGTAATCTTAATGAAGCTCAAATTGCAGAGGCACGTAAAAAAGCAGAGCAAATGTTGGTTAATCAGAAAGATACCATTGAAACAAACGCTGCTTTGCTTGCCTTGGCGGAGTCTGTTGCTCAATTACAAACTCTTAAGAAGTTTAAGAACAGAGCTTAGTTGAGCTTGACTGTTTTGAGTTAACATGAATTTTGACTTATTAACTAACGCTCAATTAGTATTGGGCGTTTTTTATTTTTAAGACTTATGCAAAACTTCTGACATACCCGTTTTGGATGGACGGGGTGTTTTATCTAGTACAAAACTAATATTTTTAGTTACTAAACAAAATATCTAATCTACAGATCATTAATTTTGTATAAGTCTTAATTTGTATAGTTTTATTTATATGATTAGTAGGTCTAAGTTAGTATTAATATTGTATATTAGGTTTGTTTAGTGAATTAATTTAAACGACCTGCTTGTAGATTGGTAAAGTTTACAGATTGAGCATACGTTAAGTTTAAATTTTATAAATGGATTGAATTTTGTGAGGTTATAATTATGCCAACAACGAATAAAGATGAAGTAATACCACGTATTTTGATTGTGGAAGATGATGAACGATTGGCTATGCTAACTTTAGACTATTTGCGAAAAAATGGCTTGGAGGTTGCTATTGAGACTGATGGTAGTCGTGCCATTCGCAGAATTATTAATGAACAGCCTGATTTGGTCGTGTTAGATGTGATGTTACCAGGTGCGGATGGACTGACTGTTTGCCGTGAAGTTCGTCCACAATATCATAATCCAATCTTGATGTTGACAGCCCGTACTGATGATATGGATCAGGTGCTAGGACTTGAGATGGGTGCTGATGATTATGTTGCCAAGCCTGCACAGCCTAGAGTGTTGTTAGCTCGTATTCGTGCATTACTTCGTCGTACTGAATCTGCTCCAGTAGAAGAGATGCCTCAGAGACTGGAGTTTGGGGAACTTATTATTGATAATGGTGGACGTTCGGTTACCTTAAATGATCAGCTGGTTGATTTTACCAGTGCTGAATATGACCTGTTATGGTTGCTTGCGTCTAATGCAGGTCGTATTTTGTCTCGTGAGGATATTTTTGAGCGTTTGCGTGGTATTGAATATGATGGGCAAGACCGTTCTATTGATGTACGTATCTCTCGTATTCGTCCTAAAATTGGCGATGATCCAGAAAATCCTAAGCGTATTAAGACGGTCCGTAGTAAGGGATACTTGTTTGTTAAAGAAGGTAGTTAGTTAAAGTTAGCTAGTCATTAACTTCTTTCTTTATTATTTGATACTACCACTCAAAATCAAGACCAAAAAACTAGAAAAGAAGGAAGTCCCTTAAGTTAAATTTTCATGCTACATCAAGCAAAATAAGTCTAGCTTGATGTAGCATAGCGTGGTCTAGAGTTTAAAGACTGATGAAGACGCTTATTATATAAATCAAAATGATAAATTGGTTAATCCCCCCCTCTTTTCTCAGGGCAATCGCACTACAAATCGGACATACCCTGTAGCAATCGTTTCCGAAACTTTAAATTTTGTGACGCTCGCGTCTTATTACGTTTCATAGAAATCTTATCATCCCCATTAGCACGAATTAGATTTAAAGCCGTTCTACTCAATACCGCCCTATTAGCCCTAGCATTGCG
>PDWJ01005024.1_pt1 | contig 11156 bp, 10 predicted proteins | sample 1430881 | NCBI WGS metagenome assembly PDWJ01 (sample SAMN01162460, study PRJNA174530) | Oral metagenome, whole genome shotgun sequencing project. | biome: Marine environment; feature: Marine mammal; material: Swab sample of the gingival sulcus; isolation source: swab sample of gingival sulcus... | reverse complement strand
CATCAAAACCTGAAAAAATTAAAGTTATGAAAAATATAGTATTAGTAGTATTAGTCGCATTACCTTTTTTATTTGCATCATGTAACAAAAAAGCAGAACAAGAAGAAACGTTAACAATGGTAACATCAACAGAGGAGCTTGAAGTGCCTCAAGATTTTAATTGGAAAACAACAAGAGATATGGAATTGACAATAAAAGGACAATCCGATGGCATGTTGGAAATCGTTTCTTCAAAAGGAACAACATATTGGAAAGTATTTGTAACGGCAAACCAAAGATCAACGTTCAATTTCAGTATCCCAAGTTACGAAACAGCATTGCAGTTAAAATATAACGGACAAACCTCAGATTTAAAAGTAACATCGAACAAATTGAATTATGAATTTAAGTAGAAATTAAAAACCTTAACACACCAAAAAAGACTATTCAACAAAACGGATAGTCTTTTTTTATATAAAATTGTCCCATCCGCTACCCAAGCTATATTTCAAAATATATCGCCTTCGATTTCAGATTGAATTTGTAGAGAGCCAAACAACAGACAGTATCGAATAATTGTTAGGCTAGAATTTGAAAGCTTGCTCAATGTTTTTTGAAGTATTAAGGACACAGTGTCGAACTTCATGAACAGACTCTAAATAGGTGAAAATTAATCACATTCCCTCATTCAAAAAAAAATAAAAAAATAAGACTTCTAATTGAAAAGCTTTTCATAGATTCGCACGATTTTTTAAAAAACATATTTTTTAGCTATGACATTGAAAATGAACAAAAAAGCATTGTGGCGTGAGATAGAATCTTATGCAGCAATCACTTTAGGGCTCGTTGCTTTCTCAATCGGACTTATTGCATTTCTCATTCCATCCGAGATTGTTACGGGGGGTATTGCAGGTTTGGGCTCATTGATTTACTTTGCTACCGGCTTACCTGTCGGGGTTATTGTACTGGTTGCCAACTCATTGTTAGTAATTCTTGCAATTCAACAACTGGGAAAAGAATTTGGAATTAAAACCATATATTCCATTTTAGTATTATCGCTCATGCTTACCGTTATGCAGCAATACATCACTGAGCCCGTTGTTGACGATAAATTTATGTCGGCAATCATAGGTGCTATGATTACCGGAGCAAGTATTGGTTTTATTTTTAATTATGGAGGAAGTACCGGAGGAACAGATATTGTAGCTTTGGTCATAAATAAATATAGAAATATCAGCCCCGGTAAAATTTATTTATGGACAGACCTGATCATTATTACATCATCTTGGTTTATTTTTAAATCCATTGAAACCATCGTTTATGGCTACGTTACGGTTGGGGTATTCAGTTATGTTATAGACCTTGCTTTAACAGGTAATAAAGCCTCAATGCAAATGTTTATTTTCTCGAAAAAAAGTGATCAAGTTGCCGATTTAATAAGTCAGAACATAGGACGTGGAGTAACCAAAATCAACGGAAAAGGCTGGTATACAAAGTCTGATGTACCCATCTTATTGGTAATCGTTCGCAAAAGTGAAAGTCAAATGATCTTTAGAATGATAAAAGAAGCCGATTCTGAAGCTTTTGTGAGTGTGAGTTCCGTAATGGGAGTATACGGTAAGGGTTTTGACGAGATTAAAATTGGCAAGGATAAAAAGAACTAGTTGTTCTTTTTATCCTTGCAAGAGTTTTTCGGATTGTTGCTACAGGAACAATAACGAAGAAGGTTAGCTGTTCAAAAATTTAAATCACAATAAACTTTATTCGCTTACTAAAAGCTTCGCTGTCTATATTAACAAAATACACTCCCGAAGCTAATTCACCATTAAATTCAAAAAGCTGACCGGAACGGAAATTTGTTTTTTGAGTTGCAATACAACTTCCTATTTGGTTATATATCGCTATTTCAACATCAACAGTACTATCCCCCATATATTTCATTTTCATATAATTATATTTATTTATAGGATTCGGGAAAATAACAAACAAATCGTCTTCGGAATGAATTTCAGGCACAGCCAAAGCATTCATTGCTTTTTCAAAATCAGGCAATCCATAGCCATAATTTCCATCAGGTTTATCTACTTTATCAGCAGAAAGGATAATATTTTCTTTCACGTCAAAATTAGATAATTGAGGGTTTGCCTGCCAAAAGCAAGCGCTCATACCAGCAATTATCGGCGAACTGAAAGACGTACCGTTTCCGTAACTAATCATTCCGCCGAAACCGTCAGGAACGGCATAAGCAACATTTTGACCATGTGCCACAACATCCGGTTTAACTCTTCCATCAAAAGTAGGTCCGTGTGAGCTGAAACTTGCAGAATTACCATCTTGATCTACAGCACCAATTGTAAACGCGTCCTTACCGTCAGCAGGAGCCGTAATGTAGTACCAAGAAGCATCTCCCGAGTTTCCGGCACTTGTTACAACCAAAATTCCTTTATTCATAGCCATTGAAGAACCTTTGGTAATTGCAGTCGTTTCCCCATCCATCTGATCGTAGGAGTGATCATCCGCACTATAATCAAACAAACTGTACCCAAGACTCGAATTAATAACATCCGCACCAACGCTATCCGCATATTCAGCACCATCGATCCACCAATATTCTTCAAGAAGTGTTTCGGCATATTGATCTTCGGTTACAATTAAATGATAGTGCGCATCAGGAGCTGTACCAACCATGACTCCGGGAACATTTGCTGCCATTGTTGACAAAACTGCTGACCCGTGATAATGACTTGTCGAAGAAAAAACATTTTCTTGCGGACGAATCACATCTCTGGTACTGAGTATCTGATTATTATCAAACAAGGGTTTAAAAACATCCATAACATCCACTTGCTTGAAACCGGCATCAAGTACGGCAATAACCATACCTTCCCCCGTATATCCCTCATCATGCAGAACATGTCCGTTCATCATTTTAATCTGATTATCAGCTGCTCCATAATCAATTTCTGAAACCTCAAGCATGTTCTTGCCTGTTTGAGGAGCTTCAAGTTTTAATTTTTCTTGATCAAAAAAAGCTTTCTGCTGTCCTGCCGCCCATGACGGTGTGTTCATTACAGTAACGGTTTCGACAAAAGTTAAGGCTTCAATTTGCGTTTGAAGATCTTCATTTGAATTTACAATTAAAGAATTGATCCATTTAAGCTTATTGGCAATATTCACGCCCAAATCTTCCACACCTTGAACATATTGAGAAGATATCGGAAGGTCTGTCTCATCAATCGAAATGCCCATAGCGGCACGGCGATCTATGGCGCGTTGCGATAAAAATAATTCAGGCTCATCAATAGAGTAATCATTATTATCCTTATCCGTCAATTGAACAAGATACCAAAAGTTTTGCGAATAAATTGTTGCACTAAAAAACATCGACAACAACAGCACGAATGAAATTTTATGCTTCATACTAAGAATTTTTCTGTTTATAATTTTTTTCGAGTAGACAAATATACCGATTAAAAAGGTTTCCCAATCAGCCATTTTTAACATAGTTTTTAGAAATTCGATCGTAGCGCAATTCCAAAATCAAATTATACTAATTTTGCAGCATAATCATTTAGTATATGAGAATAGATATTTTGACCATCTTTCCTGAAATGTTTGAAGGACCTTTCAATCATTCAATTATCAAGCGAGCCATTGATCGATCTTTAGCGGAGATTCATTTGCACGACATTCGAGAATACTCCACAAATAAGCACAAAAAAGTAGACGATTATGCTTATGGCGGTGGAGCAGGAATGGTGATGACCTGCCAACCTATCGCTCGACTTATCGAAAAATTAAAGTCCGAAAGAACATACGATGAAATAATATTCACCAGCCCTGACGGAGAAGTGCTAAATCAGGGAATATCCAATAAAATGTCATCGTACGAAAATATCATGATTCTTTGTGGGCACTATAAAGGTGTAGATCAACGAATTAGAGACCTTTACATCACAAAAGAACTATCTATTGGCGACTATGTATTGACGGGTGGCGAATTGGCTGCTGCCGTTATTGCAGATAGTTTCATTCGATTGATTCCCGGAGTATTAAATGATGAAACCTCAGCACTATCCGACTCTTTTCAAGACAATTTACTGTCTCCACCTGTCTATACCCGTCCTTACAATTTTGAAGGACACCAAGTCCCCGACATATTATTGAGCGGAAACGACAAAAAAATAGATGAATGGAGGTACGAACAAGCACTCCAAAGAACAAAAGAACGCCGACCGGATCTGCTAAATAAGGAGATATAAAAAATATCTGTTTTTATTCATACAGTACTTTTGACTCCTTTTTGAGAAAAATTATAAAAAAAGGTTGACGAACCTTGTTTAATTCAAAAATAATCAAGTATATTTGCAGTCATTTTTGAAGGAACTGATATAAAGATATTGAAAAATGGGTAAAAATGAATTAATACAGTACGTAGAAGATACTTTTATAGAGAAAAAAGTACACCCAAAGTTTAAAGCAGGTGATACGGTTACTGTAAAATATAAGATTAAAGAAGGAAATAAAGAAAGAATTCAAAATTTCCAGGGTGTTGTGATCCAAAGATCAGGCAGCAAGGCTGTTGAAACATTCACTGTACGTAAAATTTCTAACAACATTGGTGTTGAAAGGATTTTCCCGGTTAACTCACCATTTATCGAAGAGATTATTGTAAACAAGGTTGGTGTTGTTCGCCGTGCAAGAATCTTCTATCTTCGTAATCTTCGTGGTAAGAAGGCGAGAATTAAAGAAGCAAGAAAATAATCTTGTATTTATGAAAATATTAAAAAGACTGAAACTTTGTTTCGGTCTTTTTTTTTGGTTCACCGATGGTGCATCGTTCGTTCTCCTGTTTTGTCCTCCGACAACCATTCCCCCTTCCTTCCCTAACAATAAAAAAATTTCGCAAGCCCACCCGACATTTTCATATCGGAGACTTGCGAAATCACTTTGCATTTCACGAATCAGCTGTTCGTGTTAGCTGCGTGCACAGCTTACCATATCTTTGCTCTTTTATCTTCCGGAAGATACATAGGACCTTCTGTAATATTAAATGCAGCATGAAATTCAGGAACATTAGGCAACGGCCCGTTTACTCTGAACTTGCCCAATGAGTGAACATCCTCTTTTGTTCTTCGCAATATTTCCTTATCACGAATATTCTGTGCCCAAACATGTGCATAAGCAAGATAAAAACGCTGATACTGATTAAATCCGTCAATCTCATAAGGTTCTTGATTTTCCATAGCCTTCATAAAAGCAGTATAAGCAATATTAAGACCTCCCAAATCGGCAATGTTTTCACCGAGTGTAAGTTTACCATCAGCATGAACACCTTCAGCTACTTCAAAGCCATTAAACTGATCAACAAGAACTTGTGCTATTTCATCAAAGCGTTTAGCATCATCTTCAGTCCACCAATCGTTTAAGTTACCTTCAAGATCATACTTACGCCCTTGATCATCAAAACCATGAGTCATTTCATGACCTATCACCACACCAATAGCACCATAATTCACAGCATCATCAGCATCCATATAGAAAAATGGAGGTTGAAGAATTGCGGCAGGGAACACTATTTCATTTCCTGACGGACTGTAATAAGCATTAATGGTTTGAGGAGACATGTGCCACTCTTCTTTATCTACAGGTTTATTAATTTTATCAAGCGAACGCTGACGTGAAAATCGTGCGGCACGCATCACATTTTGCACATACGAATCATTCTTAATCTCTAGGTCAGAATAGTCAATCCACTTATCCGGGTAACCTACTTTCACACGCATCGCGTCCAGTTTTGCAAGCGCGCGCGTTTTTGTTTCATCTCCCATCCAATCCAGATTCTTAATGCGCTCAGCCAAAGCATACCTAAGATTACCTACCAATTTAAGCATTCGCTCCTTTGCTTCTTTAGGAAAATACTTTTCCACATACAGCTGACCAATTGCCTCGCTAAGGCTGGCATTAACAGTTCCTTGAACTCTCTTCCATAATGGTCGTAACTCAGGAGTTCCTGATAATGCTTTACCATAAAAATCGAAACGAGCTTTTACAAAATTTTCACTTAAAAATGAAGCCATTCCATTTAGAAGATTCCACTTTAAGTATGTTTTCCAATCGTCAACAGAAACATCTTTTAACAAGGTATTGACTTTTTTAAAGAACTTTGGTTGACCAACAATAATTTTACCGGGATCGCCAACACTCAATTCATTAAAATATTTCTTCCAATCAAACTCCGGACAAAGTTTGTCCAAGGTACTGATAGAATATACATTGTACGTTCCGTGCGGATCTCTATTTTCTTTTCTCGTATTAGAAGCCTTTGCCAAGGCTGTTTCGAGTCCCACAATCATGACAGATTTCTTTTCAGCCTTCTTTGGAGTATCTCCGGCAAGAATAAGCATTTGAGTCATATAATTCTTATATGCTTCACGCAGTTGCTTTGCCCTTTCATCATTACCTGTATAATAATCTCTATCGGGCATACCAAGACCACCCTGCCACAAATAGGCTGCCACCATCGAACTATTCTTTCGATCAGCCATTCCAAACATATGAAACAAATTACCACCACCATATAAATGAGTGCGAATAATGTAGTCCTTAACACCACTAACATTTTTAATAGCATCAATTCTTGCAAACGCCTCACTCAAAGGTGCTATTCCATCAGCATTTCGTTTTTCAAGATCCATACCCAAGGCATAAAAATCACCTATTTTCTGTGCTACACTTCCTGTTTCATTTTCAGATTTTGATAGTTCTTCAATCAATGATTTCACTTGCAGCTCTGCACTGTCTGCAAGTTCATCAAATGCCCCAAAACGTCCACGATCTTCAGGAATAGGATTGTTTGCCATCCATCCACCATTTGCATACTCATAAAAATCTTGAGTAGGATCAACCTCCGTGTTAAGATCAGATTTCTTAATTGCCTGATTTGTTTTTACCATTGTTTCATTACAACTTTGTAGAAGCAACCCAAAAGCAACAACCGAAAGCATTGCAATAGAAACTGCTTTAATAATTCTTCTCATAATAAAATATTTATGATGACCAAGCTAAAGGTCACCGAATGTTTCAATGCAAAGTAATACATTTTTAGCGTATATTTAGCTATATATTTAAATAATCTTCGTTAATTTGAAAAAATTTACATAACATGCGCTATTCACATTTTTTATATACAATATCTTTAATTCTGTTTTTGTCATCCTGTACAAAAGATGCTGACTACTCCAACTATAACCTTTTAATCGAAAAAAGTTGGATGTTAGTAAAGGCTGAAGATGAAAATGGAGAAATTACCGAAGACTGTGAAAAAGACAATGTATTTATCTTCAACTCCAACAATACCGTGGATATTGATTATGGAAACACAACATGTGATGTTGACTATTCGGGCTATGATGCTGAATGGACTTTTAAGAACAGAGGAAACACCATACGCATTACCTACTGGAACAGAAACGGGGCAAATTCAATCTTCTTACATCAGTTTTGGAAAATCGAACGCCTAAATGAAAATGAACTTATTCTCAATTACGATGGAAAAGCCAATGAACACCTAAGAAAAACATTTACTGCAATTTGAGCTAATTAAAATTTTTACCGGATAATAATCATGCTCGATTTATTTTCACACATAGTTGTTCCCTCTGCCTATACAAGTTTATTGAGTCGAAAGGTAAATTTCTTTTTAAGTTTATTTCTAAATAAATAAATCACATAATAATAAGGAACAAGTACTCCCAACGCCAACAGCGCCGAAAGTCCTTCATTACCGGAAATTGAAATCATAATAATAAGCACGCCCAATAAAATTAGGAAAGGGTAAAAATAGCCCAACAAAACAGCTTGTGTTCCCAGTTTTTTATCCATAATTACAACCACATGCTCCCCCGTCTTGTAGCCGCGCCCATCATTAACCACCTCAATGGTTTTTTCTTCCATCTCCGCGGTATTGCACATACCTTTTGCATTGCACGAAGCACAAGCTCCAAGGGCTAAAATTTTAACATAAATAACTTTCGGAGTAATTCTTTTGATAACTCCTTGATGTTGGACACAATCTACGGTGTTTTCCATTGGCATGAATTTACGACAAAATTACAAAAAGTACGAATAAACCAAGTATTTCACAATAAGGAATCACCTCCGGCTCTAAGGGGTTGACAAACTCAAGGGTATAACCTTAGCGTTCATATAATTATGAGCTGTTAATGCAAAGTTTGAAATATACTCAGCCATTTTTTGTGGATTTACCGGAGCCTCATAGCCCGGAAAAGCATCTGCTAACATCTCTGTATTTACAGCTCCAAGAGCCAAAACATTTGACTTTACACCATAAGCTTCAAGCTCAACAGCCAAGCACTCTCCAAGCACGGCAGCTGCTCCTTTACTGGCACTGTATAAGGACAAACCCGGAAATTTTGCACTTCCTTGGTAGCCCCCCATGCTACTGATTGTGACAATATGCGCATCAACATTAAAAAAAGGAATCAATAACTGGGTAAGTTTAAACACAGCTTTCACATTCACATTAAACAGATTATCAAAATCTTGTTCGCTCAAAGCATCAAAAGGTTTGTTCACCAGATAACCGGCATTATTGACCAAAACATCAATTTTGGAATCAAGAGATACTATTTTCGGTAATAAATCATTTTTATAATCACCACACGACAAATCAAATGGAATACCGAACACCGTTGTTCCTTGAGCTTGTTGTATTTTCTCCAACTCATCCAAGAGTTCCCGATTTCTCGAAATTGCGATTACCTTCATGTTGGGAATCGCGGCAAAGGTCTCCACCAAGGAACGCCCGATACCTCGCGAAGTACCCGTTACGACTACTGTTTTCATAATTAATGCTACTTTTTGCTGTTTTTAATAACCTTTCCCGATAACTCTAACAAAACTACAGGCTCATTCGGATCATTCGATACTACCGAAATACTATGCTTCTGTTTTCCTTTTTTCCCAAGGCTTCTAAAAATAACTTCTATTTCTTCGGAATCGCCGGGCTTTATTACCTTATTTGAAATATCAGTTGCCGTACATCCACAACTAGCTTTCACAGCTCTGATAATCAGATCTCTTTTTCCTTTATTTGTGAGGGTAAAAACATTGAAACTTTCTTCACCTTCGATCAACGAGCCCAAATCTACTTTTGTTTTATCAAAATAGATCTTGGGCGGATTTTTCAATTCTTTTTTCGACAGAGTCGAAAAATCTTCATAAATATCAGGACTTACAATTAAACGTTTTGCCGCACGAACACTATCATTGGTTTTGGCATAAAAATAATCAAACGTAGGGCCATAAACATTTTTCACTTTAGTGTTGTAGTGAACAACGATTAATCCTTCCTCCCCTATTTCAACAACCGGGGGAATGGCTTCACACTTCAAAAATGGCGGAAGTTTTTCAAAAGTCAGATCAATTTCTTTTGTCCCAAAATTCACAAAACGAATGGTATCGCTCGCATTTTCACCAAAAAAAATTCCATCACCAAAAAACAAGCGAGTAGCATGAAAATACAACGAACCTTGCCGGATGGTGTAATAACGTTCCTTACTGATACTTGAAGTTCTTCCTTGTGGAAAAACAAAAGTTACTGATAACAACGCGACTACAAGTAAAATATATTTCATAAGAATACTAATATCCGGTGTATACTTCCAATTCATCTCCCTTATAATCAGTCATCAGAAGAAAAGCGTTTCCGGAAGAGCTATTTGGTTCACCACCTACAACTACAAAACTTCCGGTTTTATTTTGAACTGCACAAAAAGCAATCTTCGACTCAGCAGCATTCTCGTCTCCATAGCTTTTCATCCATTCCATTTCACCATCATCACCAACAATCATTAACAATGCCGCACTCTTATTTCGACCCGAAACAATCAATTTATTATCAACCGTAGTACTTACAAAATAAGCATCTTCATATACCCATTTTTCATTTTCACCATAATGATTATCCCAAACTATATGACCTGAAGGGTCTACCTTGATTAAATAGACATTCGTGTTTTTGGAATCACCTGTTCCCAACTCAATCTGTCCGGCTATTACAAAATTACCATCGAAGGTTTTTACAAGACTAAAACCTAAATCAAAACCGGGACGCTCAAAGTCTTTCTGCCAAACAACATTTCCGACATAATCAATCTTAACCAAGAAAATATCCGAATTTTCTCCAACTCCTCTTTTTCCTAAAATCAAATAACCGTTTTCGGTATCAACAACATCATAAGCAATCTCATCTTTCAACAATTCACCGTAAGTAGCACTCCATTCAAGTGCCCCCGTAGCACTAAGTTTATGCACAGAAACATCTTTAACAGCATTTGTAACATCAGTCAATCCACCCACAACCAAAAAACCTTGATCTTTGGTTTGAATAACAGAATTGCCCAGATCATCATACTGATCTCCTAAAACAATTTCCCATTCTTGCTGACCTTGAGTATTTACTTTCAATAAATAAATGTCCTTCGCACCATTTCCTTGTGATTCGGTAGTACCGACAATAATATAACCGCCATCATTAACCTTCTGAACACGCTCGGCTTCATCATTGGCACTACCGCCAAAGTTTTTACTCCATATTTCATTACCTCCGGCATCGGTCTTCACAAGGTAAATATCAGAACCACCATTGCTAAACGACTTGGTATTCCCGACAAAGACATATTCATTATTGTCCGTACAAACAACATGCTTTGCATAATCATTCTGACTTCCACCGTAGTGCATGCCAAAGTTTTTATCAGTTGGGTCATTCGGTATGTCTCCACCACCACGTCTAAAGCAAGAAGAAAATAAGAGTATTCCCAATAAACTCAAAACAAAAAACGTGTCACGAATTAATATTTTCATTTTCCTTAATTTTATTTTTTGTAATTTTTTTTGTAAAAATACAATAATTGCTGAACTCAGCATCCCAGATTGCATGTTACCTACAATTCAACGGTAAATCAAACTACACATTTTGCTAATTTTCCTGTTTTTTCAAATGAAAATGAGCAAAACAAGCCCCAATAAGCACTCAATCAATTTGAAAAAAAATGGTAAGTTCCATTAGTAAATGCAATTTTTTGGGAGGATATTGTTAAATATTTTTTCGGAAAAAGGGAAAGAGCGAACTCCTTCCACTTTTTGCCGAA
>PDWJ01008433.1_pt1 | contig 11157 bp, 14 predicted proteins | sample 1430881 | NCBI WGS metagenome assembly PDWJ01 (sample SAMN01162460, study PRJNA174530) | Oral metagenome, whole genome shotgun sequencing project. | biome: Marine environment; feature: Marine mammal; material: Swab sample of the gingival sulcus; isolation source: swab sample of gingival sulcus... | reverse complement strand
CCGAATCCGCATTCGGCGGCAGCGAAGGTTCTCAGCTGTCTATCGACCCGGTCGTAGGTGCGCACCGACGCGATGGTCTGAGCCACCTCCTGCCCGTAGGCACCGACGTTCTGCATCGGCGTCGCCCCGACCAGTCCGGGGATTCCGGACAACGCTTCGATCCCGGCCCACCCCTGCGCGACGGCCTGAACCACGAACTCGTCCCACGGCTCCCCGGCCGCCACCCACACCGTGGCCCCGCCGCAGGCACTGACATCTGCCACCCGCACGCCCCTGGTCCGAACCACCACGACGGTGCCGTCGAAGCCGGTATCGCCGGCCAGGAGGTTCGATCCGCCGCCGACGACCAATACCGGCTCCCCCGCGCAGTCGGCCTGCTGGACGGCCGCGACCAACGCATCGGTGTCCTCGACGATCGCGACCCGCGACGCAGGGCCGCCGACGCGCAACGTGGTGAGGTCTGCCAGCCGGGTGGGGTTCGTGGTCACCGCACCGAGCGTACCTACCGGACGGCGACGAGCCTGCTGCACCACAGGGCAAGCCGGCGACGAGATCTGTGCGGCGCCGGCCCCAGGAACACAATGACCCCGTGACGAGCCTGGCGGGGCGGCTGTGAAATTGCGCCAGTCGCGCCGGCCACCGAAATGCAGGCCATCCGTTGCGTGACCTTGCCGGCCCTGGGAAAATCACCGTGAATACTCACACTCACGTCGTCCACACGCGGTTCGTGTATCGGCGCGCTGATCATGGAGGAGCTATGCGCAAGCCCTTGGCCCTGCTTGTCGTGTTGGTGGTCTCGGCGTGCGGCGGCGCCAACAGTGACGGCGACTCTTCTGTTGCCGCTGGCAACCAACCCTCTGGCACTGCGAGCGACGATCCCACTGGTGTCACCCCAACGGAACCTACCCAGACAAGCTCTGGCAGCGATACGAACACGCCCACCACAATGGAGCCGGGGTCGGACGGTGCGGCTGCAGGCGCGACACCGACGTCCGCCGTCATCACGATCGAGGACGGAACAACTCGTGAACTGTTGAGGGCAGACGCTTTCGATCCAGGCGACTGGGAAGAAGGAAGCCATCAAATAGCGGGCAAGAGCGAGCAGATCCAGGCCATGGCAGCTACGCTCGGATGCAGTGGCGGCAACATGGAGCAGATCGAGTTCCGGTTCGCTGAAACGACCGGAACGTTGAAAGTGGACGTAGCGCAAGACATGCGTTCCGAATCGTCCAGCGGGCTGATCGAGTTCTCCTTGGTCGTCGACGGCCGGCAAGTGCAGACCAAGAGCATCGGTTTCAAGGAAACCGAGCAACTCACCACGGATCTCGCCAATGTCACCGTGGTCCAGATTCAGGCGCATGAAATCGGCGAAGACTGCACCAGCGGTAAATCTGCCGTGGCGCTCATCACTCGTGCCGCTGTCGACGGATGAACCTCGATTCCCCGGGTGGCGCCGAGGACGCTTCTCCGCCCCGCCCCACCGGCCGGTGGCTTCGCGGTTCCGGGATTCCGCGCTGGCAACTCGTGGTGGATGTGCTTGCTCTCATCGTTGCTGTGCTCACCTTGATCAGTAACTACTTTCAGCTGGGGAGTAGCCATCCGCCGCCATTGAGCGCGCCCGGGCCGCAGGTACCCGCGATGACGGCCGGACCACCGCACAAGCCGCTGGGAACCACCGTGCCGGGAGACCCATCGAGCGAATGCATGCTGGACAGCGGAGAGCCGGTTGGCTGTGATGTCTCCGGTGCTTGGCTGAGGCGCGAGATTCACCCCTGCGATGAAGCCGGCGCCGTTAGCTACCTGATGCCCACAGGTCCGCCCATTAGTCTTGATATCGAAACGAGGCGTTTCAACGATGCGTGCATGGTGCGCCCTGGCCGGGTCGTGAAATCGGTCGCATCGACTGCGGACCTGACCAAGCTCGATACCCGTGAGGCCCTCTCCCGGGTAACCAAATGCCTGGCCCGGGCGAACGACCCACAAAGCCCGCAGCTGCCGTGTACTCACGCGCATCACGCCGAGTATGTCACCAACTGGACGACCGGCTCGGGCAGCCCGGAGCGTTGTACGCAGGAAGCTGCCCGCTACGTGGCCGAAAACCTGGCTGGGATCAATGCGCGGTTTACCGCAGAAGTATGGCGCTCGGATGGGCGGCACCGGTGCGTCGTGGCCAGCAAGACCCCGCTGAACGGGACCGTGTGGCACTTGGATGACGGTCCGCTGCCGTAGCCTGCACAGAACCCACCCCTACGAGGGCTCTGCCTCCAGGTGACGTCACGCGCCGGGAGCCGTTCACCCCAACGCGACCACGACGCGCGCCTTACCCAGCACCACAGCACCGGCGCTCGTGACTCTCAGGTCGATGCGTGCCCCGTCTTCAGTGAGTTCCCCGACGGTGCCGACGATATCCACCTGTGCCTGGCCATCGGCCGGCACGACGACGGGTCGCGTGAAACGCACTGAGTAGGAGCGGATCGCGCCCGGGTCCCCGAGCCAGTCCGCCACCGCACAAGAGCCGAGTGCCATGGTGAACATGCCGTGCGCGATGACATTGGGTAATCCGGCGCTCGTCGCCGTTGCCTCGTCCCAGTGCAGTGGGTTGAAGTCGCCGCCAGCGCCGGCGTAGCGGACCAGGTCGGTACGGTCCACCGGGAACGATCGCTCGATGACGACCTCGCCCTTGGCCAGGCTGGCGCGGTTCGGTCCAGTCATGACGATGCCTCCTGCTCGTCCTCGCCGCGGACCACCAGCATGCTGGTCGCCGTGCAGACGGGTTCGCCACTGTCGGTGGCGATCTCGCTGCGGGTGACCACCATCGCGCTGCCGGCCCGGACGGTGACGGAGTCGACGTGCAACGTCGCTACCAGCCGGTCGCCGGCCACGATCGGCCGGTGATGGGTGAAGGACTGCTCCCCGTGCAGCACGCGGCTGAAGTCGATGCCTGCAGCCGGGTCCGTGATGAAGCGGGCGTCGCTGCGCTGGGCGATGATGACCGCGAATGTCGGCGGGGCGATGACGTCGGGATACCCCAGGTCGCGGGCCGCCTGCGGGTCGATGTGCACCGGGTGCACCACAGCATCAGGCCGGCCACCGGCGTTCAGGCCGTGGCTGGGTGCCCCGGCGACGGCTTCGGCGAACTCACGGATCTTCTCTCGCCCCACCTCGTAGACGGCGTCCGGTGGGTAGACACGCCCGGTGAAACCTTGGTTCACAGACATGGGGCGAGCCTAGCCGCCCGGTGCACCCGGGCGGATGGCCACGTCAGCGGGTCTCGCGATGTGATGTGTGCTTGCCGCAGCTGGGGCAGAACTTGCTGACCTCCAGCCGGTCGGGGTTGTTGCGCTTGTTCTTCTTCGTGATGTAGTTACGCGACTTGCAGTCCACACACGCCATCGTGATCTTCGGACGGATATCGGTGCTCTTGCTGGCCATCGCGTCTGCTCCTACTGCCGGTGGGCGTGCTCGTATCAACTGGTAGCGGGAGCGGGACTTGAACCCGCGACACAGCGATTATGAGCCGCTTGCTCTACCGTCTGAGCTATCCCGCCTGGGCATCGAGACGCTGGTTCTCCTGAGCTATCGGGGCAACAGCGCTCTATGGTACACGGCACCGGCGCGCCGAACCTAATCTCTGGCCTGTCCACCGCTAGGGTCAAAGCGCCGGGGCCGGCGCTCGCAGGGCAGCGGGGGCGGACCCCGGCCGCCATCTGAACTGCTCTGCAACTCCACTGCTCTGCGGCGGCGCTGGCCCCAGCGCTGGCCACGGGGTATCGCATCGGCGCCGGGCGCAGAATCACGCCATCACCCTGGCCGTTGCTGGCCGGTACCGCCACCACGACATGCGGGACCGCCACCACGACATGACCGTCCGGTGCGGTTAGCCCACCCAGCGGCCGCGCTGCATCACTGCACTGACCTGCCAGTCAGCGTCCAGGACAACCAGGTCCGCAGTCACGCCTGTCAGCAAACCACGGGCCGGCAGCCCCAGCGCGCGGGCGGGATTGATACTGGTGTGCCGGACGGCTCCCAGCAAGGCATCCTCGCCGCCGGACCCGTTGTGCCGCATAGAGAACCTGAAAGAGGCGTCCATGGTGGCGGTGCTGCCGGCTATGGTGTCGGCGCCGGCAACCGTTGCCACACCGTCCTGGACCGTCACCTCCAGTGCGCCGAGCCGGTAGGGACCGTCCGGCATCCCGGCCGCACCGATCGCGTCGGTGATGACCGCCACCCGGTCCGGCCCGGCCCGCAGGCAAACATCCCGGAAGACCGCCGGGTGCAAGTGCAGCCCGTCGGCAATCATCTCCACCAGGACCCCGTCATCGGCGATCAGCGCCACCGCCGGGCCAGGGTGGCGGTGGTGCACCGGCCGCATCGCGTTGAACAGGTGCGTGGCCACTGTGGCGCCGGCGTCGATGGCCGGGCGGATCTGCTCGTAGCTGGCGTCGGTGTGGCCAATGGCAGCGACCGCCCCCGTGTCGACAATGAACCGGATCGCCTCCAGCGCTCCCGGCAGTTCCGGCGCCAGCGTGACCATGCGGACAGCTCCGTCGCCGGCGCGGAAGACCTTCCTGATCTCGTTCAGGTCAGGATTGCGCAGCGCGGATGGCTGATGCGCACCGCACCGCTCGGGTGCAAGCCACGGGCCTTCCAGGTGAATGCCGAGCAGCTGCCCGTCATGGACCGGTCCGGCGAGCTCTGCCACCTGGGCCAGCAAGTCATCGGGGTGAGCGGAAACCAATGAAGCCATCATCGATGTGGTGCCGTGCGAACGATGGAACCGGGTGGCGGTGCGGACGACGTCGGCAACGGATTCACCCTGGCCGCCCTTCTGACCGAAGGTCGCGCCACCGCCCCCATGGACGTGCATGTCCACGAACCCCGGCACCACGATGCCCGTGCCGAAATCAGTACCGGCGGGGCCTGCAGGCGCCCCGTCGCCTATGGCGACAATCCGTTCGTCAGCGGTTTCGATCCAACCGGGTCGCAATACGACATCACCGGTGACCACCGCAGCTGCACTGATCAGCATAGGCAAACCCGTTCACTGACCCTGTTTTTCACGCACAGTCCAGCTCGCGCATCGGCCCCTGGCACCATTGCGCTGCTCCCCCGGGCATGGATAAAGGGCCCGGGCATCACACACCCGGGCCCACCCACGTGGCAGGTGTAGGATTCGAACCTACGAAGCTTTCGCGACGGATTTACAGTCCGCTCCCATTGGCCGCTCGGGCAACCTGCCTCGGTGTGCTGCGGCCGAGCCAGTCGGCGCAACAGCGCATGCAATGATAGCAAGAAGACGCATCGACCAGAAAATGTGCGCGCCCGACCGGGTGCCTGCCGGAGGTGAACATGGCCAAGGACTCCTCGTTCGACGTGGTGAGCAAGCTGGACCGCCAAGAGGTGGACAACGCGCTGAACCAGGCCGCCAAGGAAGTCTCACAGCGCTACGACTTCAAGAACACCGGTGCCAGGGTCGAGTGGAGCGGACAGGACGCCATCGTCATCGCCGCCAACACCGAGGAGCGAGTCGCCGCGGTGCTTGATGTGCTGAAGACCAAACTGGTCAAGCGAGGGGTGTCGCTGAAGGTGTTGGACACCGGTGAGGCCAAGCAGTCCGGCAAGGAATACCGCCAGGTCAGCGCCCTCAAGGAAGGCCTCAGCCAGGAGGACGCCAAGAAGATCGCCAAGATCGTCCGCGACGAGGGCCCCAAGGGGATCAAGACTCAGGTGACCGGCGACGAGCTGCGGGTTACCGGCAAGTCCCGTGACGACCTGCAAGAGGTCATCGCCTTGCTCAAGGGTGCCGACCTCGATGTGGCGCTCCAATTCGTCAACTATCGGTAGAGGGTCGCGTTCGGGCTGGTCAGAGCCCTGTCACGGGGTTTCAGTCCGCACAGGATCCACAGAACCCCAGCACCTCGGGCATGAGGTCTGCGGATGCGGACCGCCTGCGATCTTCGGCCGTGTGCCAGAGGTGCGCGTAGCCGCCGCGCGTGATCTGCGCGGACGCGTGGACCGTCACAACGCCGCACGCCGCAGTGAGGGCGCTCGCACAGAAACGCTGCAGGTCGTGAAGGGCGCAGTCGGTGGGCAGCCCAGCTGCCAGATGGGTTGCGCGCCAAAGGCTGTCAGCCGAGTGCCGGTTCGAACGATCTGGTCCGGAGGCGAAGAGCCAGCGACCGCCTAGGGACGCCCCGCACAGCCCGACCCCGATCGGTGGATCCGGGCTAAGGCCCTCGGGGGCGAGCAGGTTGCGAAAGCCCGCGCCAGGGTCGCAGCAGACGTGCCATTGTTTCGGGTGACACGTGTGTTTCGGGTGACACGTGTGTTTCGGGTGGCACGTGAGGCCAGGGCCGGCCGGAGCGTCATGGGTGACTCAGTGAGGGCGAGGCAGGCATACGCGGGCAGGACCAAGGTCTACTAGGACGTGGTGCCCCTGACCATCGAAGGACTCTCTGGACAGGGCAGAACTCGGAGGATGGCCCTACAGACGAAGCCAATCCGCGCAGAGTCCGCAAGAGAGTCGAATCAGGCCAGGTTCCACACACATGGCCAACAGCATCCGCGCTGGTCAACGGCCCAGTCGCAACGCGATCACGGGCCGCCATTACCCCGCTGCTCAGGAGTTCGCCAACTATCGGCAGACCATCATGGCCTCGCGGGCCAGCCTCAGAGCCAATGCCGCGAGGGGGCGGTGACTCACCGGCGACGATCTGCCGTCAGTGCAGGTCCCTGCGTCGGCGTCGCAGTGTCCGCACCAGGTCCTGGATCCGTCGGTGGTCGAACGGGATCACCCCGTCCTGGACCTGCTCGATCACCGGCTCAGTTGCCGCCAGCGCCTCGGCCAACGTGAGTTCGGCTGCGGCGTGGGGCAGGCCGATGTCGGCGGCGAAGCCCAAGAACGCTCTGCGGGTGAGGTTCTCCCGGCGTCCGGCCAGTGGCAGCGCCGCGGTTGTATCGGCGTACGGCACCGTGCTCGGCACATCGTAGATCGGGGCGACCCGCCATTCTCCCTGTGTGCCGACGACGGAGACGTTCTTGGCGTGCAGGTCACCGTTGCCAGTCAACCAGGCGAAAACCAGCTGCTGGAACACAGCTCGCAGCGCCACCGGCCTCGCCGCGCACACCTGTCCCACCCGGCGGGCGAGATCCTCGCTGGTCACCGCGTACTTGTCAGCCGGATACAGCCCCAGCAGCTGCGCACCGTCCTCCACCGGTAGTCGTTGCAGCTGTCCGTCCGCATCGGTCACCCGGTCGAAGCGGGTCACCAATAGGCCGGGCCGCCCCTGACGGTCGTGCACCACCTTGGCCTGCACCACCGGGTGCCGCAACCGGCGGGCCACGGAAAGGAAGTACGCCTCGTTCGCCACCACATGCGGGAACTCCGGCACCTGGAACTTCAACAGGTGCGCCCCACCGCCGTGTACCAGCGGAACCGTGAGCATCCGCCCGGAGACCTTCTCGTGTACCCCGGCCAGGGCCGACGGATCGCCGATGCCGTAGGAACTCAGCAACACGGAGAAGTCGAGTTCATCGAAGTGGTCCACCACGGGTTCCTCGCCGGTCCCGTGCTCCGGTTCGATACCTTCGGCCAGCACCTGAACATCACCCACCGGATCCGACCCGATGGCCAGCAGCAGGGAAAGCTCGTCATCGGCCGAGGTCTTCACCGCGCGCCGCAGTGCGGTAAGCCGCCGCCCTTCCGGCAATAGATTGGCGAAGAACGCCGGGACTGCCCCTGCGACCGTGCGCACCGGCTCGTCCGTCAACGGCAGCGTCGTGGCAACCGCCGGCCCACCAGAGTCCAGATACGCTCCCTCGTAGGCGAATTCGACGGCGCCAGGCAACCGTCGCAGTGTGGCCGCCGGGACCCCCTGTTTGACGACGATAGCCCGGCGTACGTCCCGCGGATCGGTGACAGGGTTCATGGATGTTCGCCGGTCCGCAACCGCAGGACCAACTCCATGCCTAGGGTGTCCAGCACCTTGGTCAGCACGTCGAGCCGAACCGATGGCTTACCCGCCTCCAGCTGTCGCACGAACCTCTCGGACACCCCGGCCAACGCCGCAAGATCGGTCTGCCGCAGCCTCAGGGCATGCCGGCGCGCCACCAGCACCGCCGGATCGACCACCACACACACCACCTTTCAACCGGCACGATCATACCGATCCGGGATTGCTCCCGGCGAGCGCGTAATCCGGCGGGAGGAATCGGCACGATCGTGCCTCTCGATTGCCGGCCCGCGCCGCCCCGGCCACGTACTGCGCACGCACCGAGCGTCCGCCTACCATAGGGTTCGGTTCTCCTCACCGATCCCCTCAGGAGGCCACATGCCCACGATCTTTCCCGGCGCACCGGTTCGCCTGCGTACGCACGACCGCAGCCGCGAACCGGCTACTCAGGTACGGACGCTGGTGCAGGGGCAGGACGTTCGCCGTCCGCGCCGCGGGCGGGGATGCTGCCACCAGGAAAGGAATGGCCGGTAGGGATGTCTGCCTCTCAGGACTACTGGGACCAGGTGGCGCCGCGCTACGACGCTATGTCCGCCTTCCTGGAGCGTCGGGTCCTGGTCCGTGGCCGGCGGTGGGCGGTGCAGCGGGCCCGTGGGCGGGTGCTGGAGGTCGGCATCGGGACCGGCACCAACGTGCCGCTGTACGGCGCTGCGGTGGAGTTGATCGGCATCGACCCCAGCGAGGGGATGCTGGCGCAGGCGAGGTCGAAGATGACCACCCTGGTGACATCCCGGTCCGGCAGCGCCGAACAGGCTGACGGCAGTGCTCCGTCAGCTGCGCGGCTGCCGTCCGTTCAGCTGTACCGTGCCGACGGCCACGCGCTCCCGTTCGAGGACGCGACGTTCGACGCGGTCGTCAGCACCTACGTCTTGTGCAGTGTGCACGACCCGGAACAGGTTCTCGCCGAGGCCGTCCGGGTACTGCGGCCAGGGGGCGACCTGCTGCTGGCCGACCACGTGGCCTCGACGTCACGGGCGGTGCGGCTCGGGCAACGGGCATTGGAACGCTGGATGAGGAAAACATCGGACGAGCGGCTCACTCGGCGGCCGATGGACCTGCTCGCCGGCCTCGGCCTCGAAACTGTCGACTCGACCCGGCGCATTGCCGGCGTGTTGGAAACGGTGCACGCGCGGTCCATGACCTGAGGGTCCGGTGGCGTCAGCCGGGCGGGCGCAACCCCTCCACCGCATAGACGGGGACCTGCGCCGCTACCGGGACGAAGTCCTCGACGGGTGCCGTGTAGGGCACATGAATGTGCGGGCGCCCACCTGGCACCTGGGCAAGGTAGGTCTTGATGATCGCCGGCCGGTCCGCGGCCGGCACGGGTACCAGCCGGACTCGGTGCGCTTTCCCGTGGCGGAGCACCGCCTCACCACCGGCCGCCTGCACGTTTCGCGTCCATGCGCACTCGCCCAGCATCGACACGGCGTACCAGCGCCCGTCGAGGTCCGCCAAACCGATCGGAAAACGCCTCAGCATGCCGCTCTTTCGGCCTCGGACCTCCAGGCAGTGCCAACGACGCGGCGCCAACCCCCATGAAAAGACCGCCGCCCACAATTTCGCCAGCCGGCGAGCGGTCGGGGCCGCCTGCCCGGTGGCGTACTGAGACCGGAGCCATGCGTCGCTGCGGGCCTGCACCCGTCTCCATACAGACATGTATCGCGTTCCGGTCCCACAAGCCCACCTACTCCGCGGCGAAGCCACGGCCGTACGGACCATCGGGTAGTTGACCCATCTGCCGGGCCATCTGTTCCAGCCGGGCAATCCGCTGATCCATCGGCGGGTGGGTGGAGAACATGCTGGCCATGCCCCCGCCGCCACGGCGGAAGGGGTTGGCGATCATCATGTGCGAGGCATTGACCACATCACGCTCTGCGCGCAGCGGACGCGCCCTGACACCCCGCTCCAGCTTGGCCAGGGCCGAAGCCAGGGCAAGCGGATCCCCGGACAGCTGGGACCCGTCCTCGTCGGCATCGAACTCACGGGTACGGGAGATGGCCATCTGGATAACGCCGGCGGCCAGCGGTCCGAGGAACAGCACCAGCATCGCGGCGATGGGATTGCCGCCGCGGCCTTCGTTGTCGCCGCCACCGAAGAACATGGCGCCGTAGGCGAGCGAGGTGATGACCGATGACAACGCTCCGGCGATCGAGCCGGTCAGGATGTCCCGGTTGTACACATGCATCAGCTCATGAGCCAGCACCCCACGCAGTTCTCGCTCGTCCAGCATCTCCAGGATGCCCTGGGTGCAGCAGACGGCCGCATTTTGCGGGTTACGGCCGGTCGCGAACGCGTTGGGGGCTGATGTGGGCGACACGTAGAGCGCGGGCATCGGCTTGCCGGCCCGCTGGGACAGTTCATGCACGATCCGGTACATCCCCGGCTGTTCTTGCGGGGACACCGGCTGGGCACGCATCGACCGCAGCGCCAGTTTGGCCGAGTTCCAGTACGTGAATCCGTTCATCAGCAACGCGATGAGCAGGCCGACCACCAGCGCGGTGATGTTCTGCCCGAACAGCAGCCAACTGACACCCATGATGAGCGCGCCGATCAGACCGAACAGCATCGCGGTCTTGACCCCGTTGTAATGGCTGTGCATCGTGACCCCTTCGCCGGCACGCTCGTGCCGGTGTTTCGTGCGTCATCCGTGCTGGATGAACGTCATTGCCGTATTCAACGTTCCGGGTGGTGCCTGTCATCCCGCCGGCACGCCCCCGTCGTCATGGTGCGGGGAGACCACCTTGACGGGATGACGAAGGATCGCGGTCATCCCGTCAGTATTGCGATCGGCCGCGGAGAGTTCCAGACGCCCGCCCCCGCTGTCCCGCGAGTCCAAGACGGCCAAAAGCCCCGTAATGGTGTGATCGCGCGGCAAGAGTGTCACGCTGCGCAACCCTTCGCCGGACCAGAGCTCTCTGCGTGAAGATGGGGACGCTTTTGGTACCCCACGACGTACCAAAAGCGTCCCCATCTTTGGTCAACCCCTCCAGCACCCGCTCGATGCGCACGCGGCGTAGTGGCCGACGGAGTTAGGCAGCTGTTGGCCCGGACTGGTCGGCTGTTGGCCCGGACTGGTCAGGAGCCCAGCACACGCCTGACACTCCCGTGAGTCGTGCGATTCCCACACGTCGTGCGATTCCCGCGA